>ENA-UOWO01006243-UOWO01006243.1-activated-sludge-metagenome-genome-assembly--contig:-NODE-6243-length-12243-cov-12.799885_pt1 | contig 12243 bp, 7 predicted proteins | sample MGYA00238148_ERZ761564 | MGnify/ENA primary metagenome ERZ761564 (study PRJEB28885, sample SAMN05720194) | activated sludge metagenome | isolation source: Anaerobic digester | place: USA...
GATGATAGCCGCGCACATTGTTGGCGCCCATCCGGTTGGGGACCGCAGCCCGGTCAAGAATGTTGCGGGCGATCAGGGTGTAGACCCGGTTCGCTTCATGCCGGCCGGTGGCCAGCTTGACCGACTCCCGGTCTGTCGCGAGACGGGCGGAGAGAACCGGCACCCCCTGCAGGATCTGGTAATTCCGCAGCGATTCCGCAGAGGCCTCCTCGACCGGTTCGGAGAACCAGGCGATGAGAGTGTCCGGCGCGGCGATCGTGACCCGGCTCAGATAGGGCGGCTCGACGTCGGCCAGACTCTTGAAACGGCCGTTGGCGGCGCCGGCGCTGCTGTTCTCCGCATCATCGATGGCGTAGACCTGATAATAGTACTCGGTCCCCTCCTTGAGGTTGATATCACTGTAGCGGGTCTCGGTCAGCACAGCCAGTTCCACGCCGTCGCGCAGCAGGCGATACCGGGCGGCCTCATCACCATCGGAGGCCGGCACAGGCGGCTGCCAGACCAGGGTCATGCTCTGGTGCGTCGCGCTCTCGATGCCCAGCTCCCGCGGCACTTGCGGCGGTACGGTATCGCGGTTGGTGGCTTCGCCGATGTAGAGGACCCAGTCACCGCTGAAAGGCGGCGTCAGGGTGCGCGCACCGCCAAGCTGCACCACAAAGGGGGCGCTGTACTCGCCGGTGACGGGATTGAGCCATCTGGCCGGCAGGCTGCCGAGGTGACCCGAGAGATTGATGGTCACCGCTCCGCCTGTGCTGTGATAGGCGAAATAATTCTTGCCGGGGATGGCCATGAGATTCCCCGAGCTGATGAGCTCGTGTTTGGGATCCATCTCCGACCAGGGGATCTCCCCCATAAAGTCGTTGCAGTACTGCGCCCACTTTTGCTCCTCGGGCAGGGCATCGGGATCATAGCCGCCCTTGTCCGGGGCATAGGTGGGGAAAAAACCGGTCGTGTAATAACCGCCGTTGGAGATGATCTCCCACATGGCAACCCGGCTGGGCCCGTTGGGTCCCTCATCCTCTTCTTCAGGATAGAAGTAGCGCGGCTCGCCGTTGACGACCGGCTTGTTGTAGACGCGATCGCGGCGGATATCACGAACATTGTAGGGAGTCTGCTGCATCACCGCACCGCACCAGGCCAGCGGCGCAAAGGGAGCGCTGGTGCCCCGGCCAGAAGGATGCAGGGTGATGATATGATCGTAGGGATCCAGCTGGTAGATCAACTGCCCCCAGTGCTCGTATTCTTCAATCGGACGGCCATAGTCGGCAATGATCTCTTCATACTCGCCGGTGATCACCCAGATCACATTCTTGGCGGCAAAACGGGAGACCAGATAACGGGTGAACTTGTCAAACTGGGCCTCGCTGAATTCGACGTACTCCTGGGCCCAGGTGAAAAAGATAACCGGCACAATGCCCTTGCTGTTGGCATAGTCGATGCGCTTGTCGATCCACTGAAAGTAGCCGGGATTGAGGCGGTCGTAGTTTTTGGTCTCCATCCCCTCCTCGAAGCAGGTGCCGCCCTCGTTCTTCCAGAAGCCGAGGCCATTGATGTAGCTCACGACGATGGAGTGCATGGCGGTATAACCCTGGGAGGCGCGCAGGTCGATGTAATCCTTCCAGCGCCCTTCATAGGCTAACAGAGAGGTGAAGCCGCGCCATGAGGTATCCCCGCGCCAGAGCCAGGGAGTGCCATCATCGTGCATAAAGGTGTAAGGCCGGGCGGGATTGCGGCGCACAAAGCCGCGAGAACCGCTCTCGACGCACTCGAAAGAACCGGTCGCATTCAGCGAGGCAACCGGACTGGTGATCCGGTAGGTCCACCTTCCCACCTCGGTCGGAGCGATGCGGACCTTGAAGAGATCCCCGAGATCCCAGAATCCCTCGATTTCGAGGGTTTTAGTCGGGCCGGTGAAGACCCCTTTGAGGGTCACATCGCGATAGCGGTTGGTGGTACTTGCCAGCCCGCTGGCGACCAGGGTGATATCGATCGATTCATACCGCCCCACCGTCGCCGCGGTGAGGCTGCGGGTGGTGAAGCTGCCGCTGAAAGCGCTCCGGAGAGCATTGCCGGCGTTGTCCTTCGCGGAAGCGGCTACCTGCACTGTGTAGGATGTGTTGCTCTGCAGCAAACCGCTGGGCTGGAAATAGAGCGCGTTGCCGACCCAGCTGATGCTCCCGGCCACCGCCGGCGAAATCGAAAAAGCCGCCTGCGCCGAACTCTGATTCATGGGCTCGGAAAAATGGACGAGGATGTCCGAGTCCACCGCCGCACCTTCGCCCACCGACTGCGGTTCCAGCCGCACGACTTCGGGCGGGGTGGCATCCGTATAGCGGTAGAACTTGAAGTTGGTGTAGACGATTCCGATCGGAACCTGCAATCCGCCGCAGCGCGACAACAGCCCTGAACCCAGACGCATGCGATGGTCGGGAGGAGCATACTCCTCGCCGAAAGATGAATAATCCCAGGTCTTGAGCAGCACATCATCCATATACCACTGCATCTTGCCCTCTCCCCATACCACGCGGTGCTGGTAGGTATGGCTCTGCTCCCACTCAAACGGACCGACGGCGGGATCTTCAAAGGCATGGGGATCGTCATCATAACCGCCGTTGAAAGCTGCGACGTTGAGGCGCAGCTTCATCCGGCGCCATTTGTACAGATCCCCGGGGGTATAGCCGTAGATGTGGATAAAACACTTGTAGGGGTTGTGCCACTGCTGGACACCATACCAGCTATTGTCCACATCCTCATCCCACATGCTGAAGAGGTTATAGTGAACATTCTCGGAGCCCGGTACCTCGGCGCCGGTCTTGTCGTGATCGAGGTTGGGAAAAACCTCGCTGCTGGCGTAGATGCCCCTGACGCTGAACGAGATTTCGCCGGCGGCGCAGGTCGGAATCGAGTACTGAATATAGTCAAGGGCGGTCTGGGTTGTCCAGCCCTCGCTGCTCAGTCTTCCGCCGCGCTGGTTGCCGGCTGTTCTCGCGTTGGTGAGGGGATCATCGATCTCGAGTATTTTGGTCACCGACTGTTCGGCGGCCAGCAAGGCGGCCGCCGGGATCAGCAGGGCCAGGATCACTCCCCGCAGCGACTTTATGTTCAGAGCGTGCAGCTTCATCATATCTCCTTGAGTCTGATTTGCAGGCCTGCGCGGATTCATGCCGCTGCTACTTGGCCATGGTCATACGGCGCACCGCCTTGAAGCCGTTGATCTCGAGTGAATAAAAGTAGGTGCCGGTCGGTACCACGCTGCCGTTGGCATCGCGGCCGTCCCACTCCATGCTGTACTGCCCGGCCATCTGGGCATTGTCCACCAGCGACCGGATGAGCTGGCCGCGGATGTTAAAGATCGCCAGCTTGACGTGGCCGTTGTCCTTCAGGGTATAGCTGATGCTGGTCGAAGGATTGAAGGGGTTGGGATAATTCTGCGCCAGCAGATACTCGGTCGGCTTGGCCACAGCCACGGCCGTGCGCGGCCCGTTGAAGGTGGTCTGGCCGTCCAGCGCAATATCCGCCAGCCAGTAGTAATAGACCACCTGGTCCTCGATGTTGCGATCCGTAAAGGTGTACTCGTGACGGCTCGACGAGTTCATCGCCCCTTCGATCAGTTTGTCGGTGATCTGCTGCTTCTCTCCGTTCGGAGAGAGCGCGCGATAGAGATGAAAACCGAGGTTGTCGGTCTCCGACTGGGTCACCCAGTTCACCTGGATCATGCCGGGGAACGAAGCGGCGGTGAAGGAGGCCAGCTCGACCGGGGTGTGCATCGCCTGGGTCACCTGAAAGGTGCGGAAATCATGACTGTTCATGTCGCTCGAGGGCAGAGTATAAAGTTCCGAGTTGCCGAAATAGACGGGCTCATCGGGAAGCACTGCCGGGCTGTTCCAGGCGCGCAGATAGACGACGTTGCCGAGAGTGATCAGGTCATCAGTCCAGATGACGCTGAACTTGCCCTCATCGGGATTGAAGGGAAAGCCGTAGCCGATGAAGGTGGAGTCGAGAATGGCATCATCACCGGTGGCATTGCCAAGCGAGTCCGGATCTTCAGCGACACCGTTGGGTCCGGCCCAGATGAGCTGGATGAGGTCGCCGCTGAAGAGCATGACGTTGCCCTGCAGAAAAGCGGCACCGTCGGCATCGAGGACGCCGGTGGTCGACATGGCTTCAAAAGTACCCGCCGCAGCGGAGAAGGCCAGCGCCCCCAGCATCAGGACGATAAGCAGGATGGAAAAGAATTGGCGTTTCATCTTGTTTCTCCTTCAGACAAATGATTTAAAGAGTAGGCCGCGGATTGGGGTAGGTCCAGACCGTGGAGGCATTATTGCCTTTGATCCACAGAACATAACCGACACCGGGATTGAATTGTATGGTCGAGGCGGCGAAGCCGCTTTCGGTCAGCCAGGTGCCATCCCAGCCGGTTCCGGTTCCGCCCACCAGCCAGGCGACTTCATAGCGGGTGCCGAGCCAGCGCATGATCTTGTCGGATACGCCGCTCGAGGAGCCGCCGGCGACCACACCGTCAGCCGCCAGTTCGCTCCCGGCCAGTGTGACCGGGACCGGATAACAGGTGCCGATGAAATTGGCGCCCTGCACCAGATTGATGACCCGGTTGGCCTCCTTGCTCACCTTGCCGGTGAAAGTCAGCACCGTATCGGGACTCGAGTTGCGCAGCAGCACCCAGAAAGAGTGGTCGGGATCGATTTTCATCGGTGAGGCCTGATCGCCGGCCTGGGTCATCCAGGTGCCGTCATAGCTGGTGCCGGTTCCCTCCACCAGCCAGGCGCTTTCATAGTCCGTGCCGTTCCAGTAGAGAACCTTGTCGGCCTGGCCGGCATTGGCCGCTCCGGTGAGCTGAGTGCCGAGTACGGCGCCGACACTGTTGTCCGCAGGAAGGAGCGGCATCGAAACCAGGTTCTGGCCCGCCCGCACTCCCCGGCTGTAGACGCCGACCCGGTCAAATGAATACATCGGGGTGGCACCGGTGCAGGCCTGGACGATGTAGTAGCGGCTGAAGGGCACCGTTTTGTAGTTGACCGCGTCGGTATAGGAAGTCGTGGTCAGCTCGGCGACCATGGTCTCCGGCGTGAACCAGGGATCGTCGGAGACGTAGAGCCGGTAATGGGTTGCGCCGGCGAGGGCGCTCCAGCGCAGCTGGATGCCGTCGTTGAGGAGCGTAATGTAGATCTCCGCCGCGGTCACCGTGGCGGCGACCTCCGCGGAGGGCAGGCTTTCGTTGCCGTTCAAATCATAGGCCGTGACGACCAGGAAGTAGGTCTCGCCCTCCAACAGGTTCTCAATGGTGTAGGAGGTGACATTGCCGACATCGACTACCTCTGTATAGACCGCGGGTTCGGTGCCGTAATAGATGCGGTAGCCGGCCAGGTCGGATTCCGTATTGGGATCCCAGCTGACCAACAGTCCGCCTGCAAAACCGGGGCTGGCAAGCACTAAAAGAACCGCCAGCAGGCTGAGTGCGCGCCCAATGCGGGTAGAATGCCGGTCTTTCACATCCTTCTCAACGCCTCGTTGGGCATCTCTCGCATGTTCAATCATGAATCTGCTCCTCTCCTTCATTCAAGGCCTACTTCTGTTATTTGACGGCGGCCGCTCCTGCCGGCAACCCCGGCCCTCCGGCCGTGACATGGAATGCCGCCATTCACAGCTCCTTAGGCACATGTCGTGCCAATCCCTGCCGGGGCCTGATGAATAAATTATGCAGCGATTTTTTGGTGAGTTAATTTTATTATATAATAGACTTGAGTCGTCTCTCGCCCCCTTTTTTAATAATTGTTTAGTAAATATTTTTTTCTGCAAAAAGGACGCGGGATGGACATAACTGCGGAATCAGTGTTGCCTGGATGTCTCACATTTCGGAGCGATGATGGAAGGGAAAGTCGGGGTATAAAAGTGGATGAACGGAAAAACGCGGGCATGATCTGCAAGGAACGGGGCGGTATGGAAGCTTCCGGGTTGACGGCGGTATCCGGCGGATACGCTGCGGCTGAGTGGGCTGACGGAAGGAGAACAAGGGTGCGGGTGCACAGCCGTCAACCCGGAAGTCACTCTTTCAGTTGACGGGGAGGCCCTCTTTGTGGGCGATGATCTTGGCCATGACCGAGGCGATTTCAACGGTCTCATCGCTTGAACGCGGCTTGATGCTTTGAAAAGTCACTCCTTGCTCAGCTGCGGTTTTGCGAATACGATAGGTAAAATCATCGGAGATGAGGATGACCGGCAGGCGCGGGCGCAGCCGGCGGATCACGGGCAGGATCTCCGTGCCGACCTGTCCGCTCATGTCGATATCCACCAGCAGGAGATCGATCTCCTGCTCCAGCATCCGCAGGATCGCATCTGCGCCACGCCGGACAACCTCGACGCGGTATTCTGTCGCCAATTGTGCGCGCAGCGTCTCTTCCAGATTCCGATCGCTCGTGGCGACGACGATCGTTCTGCCCAATTTGCGCGTAGTTTGCATGGTCCTCGTTGCACCTTTCGCCTAATAGGTTACCTGCGCCTGAACGCTGCAGCTCCCCGCACGGGTCCCCCCCATCTCCCCGGGAGGAAGGGTTCCCGGCAGGGCAGCTGCTGACTTCACCAAATAGCCGAACAACTATTATGCCAGAATTTGCTGAGGAGGGCGTTCTTTTTCCCTCTTATTTTTCAAGCAATTACGAGGATGTAATCAGCGGGAAGTGTAAAGGCAGAAAGAGTGGACCGCGAAAATGTCACCCGCGCAGGGGCCGGAAAAGGATGCTATCGATTATAGCAATGTTTTTATTGTTTTTAGAATCGTTGCTTTAAATGGACATCCCGCAGGGCAAACGTATCTGCTTTGTTACAGCCCATAAAAAAAACCCGCCGTTACAGGCGGGGTCGAAAAAAATATCCGGATCACTCATCTTCCTTGTCGAGCAAATCCTCTTCCTCCTCCTCGAGGTCATCGGGCAGCTCCTCTTCCTCCGGTTCGGCGGAGGCAGTGCTGTTGCGCGGCCAGAGGATGCCGTGCGCTTCGATGAGCCGGTAGATGGTCTTGCGGTTCAGACCGGCCACCTTGGCCACCTTGGCGATGGTTTTATATTTGTCCAGCAGATTCTCGAGGTACTGCTTCTCCCACTGCTTGATGATGGCCGCCTTGGCCTGCTTGAAATCCATATCCTCGGTGACCTGAACGAACATCTTCTTTTGGTGGGGTAAAATATCCTCCGGGAGATCATCCATGTCGAGCTCGCTCTTTTGCGCCAGCGCGACCATGTGCTCCATGGCATTCTGAAGCTGGCGCACATTGCCCGGCCAGTTGTACTGCTGCAGGGCGAGCAGAGCATCGCTCGAAATCTTTTCCACCTCGACCGGGCCGAACTGGCGGTACTGCCGCAGAAAATGGTAGACCAGCAGGGGGATGTCCTCACGGCGTTCCCGCAGGGGCGGGATGGAGAGCCGGATGACCGCCAGGCGGTAAAAGAGATCCTCCCGCAGCCGTTTCTCCTGCACCAGCAGCTCGGGGCCGTAGTTGGTGGCGCTGATGATGCGGACATCGATCTCGCGCTCCTTGACGCTCCCCAGGCGGCGGACCTTGTGGTCCTGCAGCACGCGCAGCAGCTTGTGCTGCAGGTCAAAACTCACTTCGGACATCTCATCGAGGAAGAGCGTCCCCTTGTCCGCGGTCTCGAAGAGTCCGGGCTTGTCGATATTGGCCCCGGTGAAAGCTCCCTTGACATGGCCGAAGAGCTCGCCTTCGAGCAGGTTGTCGGGCAGGGCGCCGACCGCGACAGGCACGAAAGACTCGTCCCGGCGCTGGCTGTGATAATGGATGCCGCGGGCGATGATCTCCTTGCCGGTCCCGGTCTCGCCGTAGATCATCACCGAAGCGTTGGTGGCTGCGATCCGCTTCGCCTTTTCGAAGAGGGCCCGCATGACCTCGCTGCCCCCGATGGCCCCGTAAAAGAGAGTGTCATCGGTCAGGTCCAGACGGCTGCGCAGGTAGGCGTTCTCGCGCTGCATACGCGCAAATTTCACGCCGCGCTCGATCGGCAGCAGAATATCGTGGTGGGTCTCGACCTTCTGGATATAGTCAAATGCCCCCTTCTTCGTCGCCTCGACGACATCAGGGACGTGGGTGTAGGCGGTGTAGAGGATCACCACCGCATCCGGATCGATACGGCGCACCTCTTCCAGAACCTGGATCCCGTCCTTGTGATTGGGCATATAGAGATCCGAAAGCACCAGCAGCGGCCGCTCGCGCGCAAAGAGGCGGATGCCATCCTCGGCATTGGTGGCGGTGATGCAGCTGTACTGGCTTTTCTTGAGCATCTTGACCAGTGAGTCGAGAACAGTGCGTTCGTCATCGATGACCAGAATGGAACGATCACTGCTCTTTTTATCATTCATCTCTTGCTATCCTTTCTTGACCAGGTTCTTGGCGACGGGAAATAAAAGACGCGCGGTGGTGCCGCTCCCGGGTGTGCTCTCCAGTTCGAGCCATCCCTTGTAGCGGGAGGCGATGGTGCAGCTGATCGGAAGTCCCACACCCAGATGGTCCGCAGATTTGGTCGAATAAAAGGGCTCGAAGACCCGTTTCATTTCGGCATCCGGGATGCCGGCGCCGTTGTCGCTGATGGTGACCACAGCCATGCCTTCACCGCTCCCGCAGCTGATGACCACCTCTCCTCCCTCCAGGGAGGCCTCGACCGCATTGCGCAGCAGATGGAGAATACACTGCTCGAGGAGGCTCTCGTTGGCATAGATGACCGAGGAGGAAGGGGCGGCGCCCAGGCTGATCTGCACCCCCCGGGAGGCGGTCAGCAGCCGGATGACCTCCACCGCTTTATCAAGCACGGCTTCAAGTTGGACCAGTTTGCCGCTGCTGCCCGTCTCAGTGCTGAGAGCTTCCAGGGCGTGGGTGACCCGGGAGATGGCGTAGATCTGCTCCTGCAGGCCGGCCAGTTCTTCGCGCACCCGGGGCCACTCCACACCGGGCTCCTCCTCCATGACCAGGCAGCCGATCCGGTTCAGCACGGCCGCAAGCGGGTTGTTGAGCCGCGAGGCGAGCTTGTGGGCGAAGTGGGAGATCTCCTCCATCCGGCAGCCCAGCTCCTGCTGGTGCTGCAGCCGCTTCTCCCGCGTGACATCGGTGAGGACGATCGTCGCTCCCGCGATCCGCTCGCCCTCGACCAGAGGCTCGGCCAGCCAGTGAATGGCCAGGAGAGGCGAACTGAAAAGCTTTTCGCCGGCGCCGCTCCTACCCTGTCTGACCGCCTGGGCCAGGGCTTCGGCCGCCTCGGTCAGGCCGAGAGCCTGCAGGCGGCGTTGAAGCTGCTGGCCGCTCTTGAGGGTCTCGCCGAGCTTGCGCTCCAGCACATCGCCGAAACAACTGCGGACGCGCAGCTGCCGGTCGACCAGAAATTTTTGTACCTTATCTTTCACTCACACCTCTGTGTAAGGATGCATGGCAAGGGAGCCTGACCAGGGGCTGCTGCGGTTTCTTCAGGCGGGCCGGGTGACGGACTTGCCGCCCGCAGCGAGGAGAATGGCGATCTCGGCCGCCCCGTCGTGCAGCCGGCGCATCTTGAACTCTCCGCCCAGCTCGGCGATGATAGCATAGGCGAGGGCGAGACGGAGATGGGCTGAACGCCAGGGGGGCTGAGGCGAAACAGGTTCGCTCAACCCCGGCTTCGCCACACTGAAGACCAGCCGCAGAGCCAGTGCGCCATCCTGGCTGTGCTCCACAGTCAGATGGACGGAACCGGCGGCGCCGGCCTGGTCCAGGGCATGCAGCAGCAGGCCGGAGAGGGCCTTCTGGAGGCGGATGCCGTCGCAGTTCAGCACCGGCATCTCTTCGGCCATCGCCAGTTCAATGCGGACATTCTTGTAGGGCCGCCGCCACTCCGCCACAAAGCGGGCGTTCTTCACCAGCTCGGCCACATCGCACTCCTCGACCCGGCTCGAATCGTCGGACCCCATCGGCGCGATCTCTTCGAGGATGCCATTGATCTCCTCCACCTGGTGCGTGAAGAGGTCGATCGCATTCTGGAATTTATGTACGCCGCCCGCTTCGTAGAGATTGTCGTTGCGCAGCATATCCAGCTCGCACATCAGTGCCGTCAGGGGATTGCGGATATCATGGACGATGCGCGCGGTGAACTGGCAGAGGTTGGTCATCTGCAGGGCGAAAAGGGTCTGCACCCCCTCCCGCTCGGGGGAAAACTCCGGCAGCGCCACGACCAGGGCCAGAGTCAGCTCCGGATTGGCCGGCAGGGGGGCGATCCAGAAGTGGTGCGGTCCGGCCGCCTCCCGCTCGCCGCTGATCAGCCGGCCTTCGCCCTTTTGCAGACAGGCGGTGAGAGCAGCGCCGGCCTCGACGCGCACCGAGTCCGGCAGCATGGCGAGGAGAGAACGGTCGAGAGCGTCAGCAGCGTAGATCGAGCGCCAGGCCGCGTTGACATAGAGCACCGCGCCATCGGCGGCCGCAGCGGCCACCGCAAAGGGCATCGCATCCAGCAGGGCGGAGAGCAGCCGCACCATCGCCCGCTGCTCGTCGGCGACCAGCTGATTGAGCGAATCATCGCCCGGCTCGGCCTGCGCATCCCCCGCCTCATAAAAACAGACCGCCGCACCCAGAAGACGCCCCTCGATGGTGAGGGGCGAGACCTCGATGCGGCAGTTGAGACGGGGATGACGCAGATAGAGCTGGCGGATCTTGCCCTTGACCAGAGCGAACTGGATGGCTTCGTGCAGTTCTTCGGAGTTGAGGCCGGGATGCTCAAAGATGGAGAGCCCGAGCAGGCCCTGCCCCGGCACGCCGGTGAACCACTGCTGCCGGCTGTTGACCCACTGCATGCGCCCATCCGCATCAGTAAGGATGATGCCGACACTGATGCGCGAAAGCAGCTGCCCGGCCAGCAGAGACATAAAAGAGGAGGTGGACGCCTGAGAATCCATCTGCGCTGATCATTCTTCCGTTAAAAACCCGCTCCGCTTCCCAACTGATGCCTCAGCAGCGAACACCTTGCCCGGGGAACAATTACCCTTTTCCTTTTCCGTCTAAATATAGCCATAATGTCCCTTTTGCGCAACATAATTTTTACTTATTTACTAAATATTTTATTTTTTCGCCATTTTTGTGTCATTTGTGCCTCAAGAACACCAGCTGCAGCCCCTGCCCCTTTTTCACTTGAATTCATGGCAAAAAAAGTCTATCTTATTCTGGCCAACTCGCAAGTGCTGGCCCGCATCGGCACCGCCGTCTTTCACCAATTTTTCACAGGAGCGATTCTGCCGTCTCTCACACCCCACTCCCCGCAGCGCACCTGCATCGGCTGCCGGAAGACCAAACCGGCTGATGAGCTGATGAGGCTGGTCCTCGACCATCAGGACACTGTCCGCTTTGATCCGCGCCGGCAGCTCCCCGGCCGGGGTGGGCATCTCTGCCCCGATCCGGCCTGTCTGGCCGCCGCCCTCGCCGGCAAGGCCTTCCCGCGCGCCTTCCGCAGGCCGGTGACCAGGGCCGCCGCTGCCCATCTGGAGAGCGGATTCGCCGAAGCCAGAGCGGAGTGGATCACCGCCCTCAAGCCGGGGCGACGCACCGCTCTGATCACGGCGCGACTCGAATCCGCCTTTGGCGAGCCGCTCTGGCAGAAGGGCGAGGATCCCCTCGATGCCCTCATCCTCACCGTACTCTCGCAGAGCACCAACGACCGCAATCGCGACTATGCCTTCCAGCGTTTGCGGGCAGCCTTTCCCGACTGGGAGGCGGTGCGCACAGCCCCGAGCGAGGCCATCGCCGAGGCGATCCGCCCCGCCGGACTGGCCAACCAGAAGAGCGTCCGCATCCGCGATATCTTGCTTTGGCTCAAGGCCACCTATGGCACGTTTGATCTCGATTTCCTCTGCGAGCAAGATCCCATTGAAATCAGTCAGACCTTCATGCAGCTCAAGGGGATCGGCATCAAGACCATCAGCGTGGTGCTGATGGTGGCCTGCGGCGCCGATGTCTTCCCCGTCGACACCCATGTCCACCGCATCTGCCAGCGCCTCGGCCTGGTGCCGCAGGGGGTCAGCGCCGAAAAGACCCACGCGCTCATGCAGCCCCTCGTGCCCCGCGGCAAGAGCTACTCCCTGCACATGAACTTTCTCAGACTGGGCCGGACCATCTGCCAGGCGCGCAAGCCCCGCTGCGCAGAGTGCCCGGTTGCCCTCTGGTGCCCCTCATCCTTACTTCCGGAAAGCAAATAAGCGATGAAACGATAT
>ENA-UOWO01006244-UOWO01006244.1-activated-sludge-metagenome-genome-assembly--contig:-NODE-6244-length-12242-cov-4.382949_pt1 | contig 12242 bp, 5 predicted proteins | sample MGYA00238148_ERZ761564 | MGnify/ENA primary metagenome ERZ761564 (study PRJEB28885, sample SAMN05720194) | activated sludge metagenome | isolation source: Anaerobic digester | place: USA...
CCTTTATATTGATGCTCGTTGAAATAACCTACTCGCAAAGCAAATTGCTTATCATACCAATATTCTAATCCTGTAGAAATTGTAAATTCAGCCATTTCCTCCCTGAAAGGTGATGCCTGATTATTTTTTACAAAAGGAGTTGCAACACCCGGAGCATCAAACCATGATGTAAATATTGCAGATGCAACAGATGCTTCATCAGGATCGCTTCCATATTTAATAACTTCTTGACCCGGCAAAACTACCGTACTAGTCCCTGCAATAGTATCTCCTGCAGTATAATAAACCGGTGGCGTTGGCACTAACAATTTGTTAACATCAAGTGTCAACATAAATTCATTATGTTCATCTATTTTCATTACATAGCCTACTCCTGTTCTAAAATTTGTCGGAATAAAATCTCTGTATTCATTTGTCGTATAGGAAATTTTAGCGCCTATATTAGAAATATTAAGACCCCACATTAAAATTCCATCCATGTTGCCAATGCCAATTTCATCATTATAATAATAGAATGAAACATCACCGGCTCCAGTCATACCTGGAAATGATTCATTTCCCTGCACTTCTATTCCACCTGTCAGATTAGAATAAATAAAACGTAATGCAAGAGAACCGGAAAAATTCTTGGCAAGAACTCTGGAATATGCAAAATCCACAGAAAATTCATGTGGCGTAAAATCTCTGAGCAGGGCATTATTAATATCTCTGAATTGAATACTTCCCAAATCAAAATATAGTAATGATGCACTAATTACATTTTCTTTATTAAATCTTTTGTATCCAGAGACATAAGCTAAATTCATATCTGATACTAATTGTCTAAGCCATGGAGTATAAGAAATTGAAACACCAACATCATTTTGAATATAGATATACTTTGCGGGATTCCAATGCATAGAATTTACATCCGGAGTCGTTGCTACACCTGCATCACCAAGTCCTCCTGCCCTAGTATCTGGAGCTATCAGTAAAAATGGGACTGTTGTAGTTATTGTATTAGGAGCATCGCGACCTATAACATCATCCGTTGGGACCTGTGCATAAGATATTACAACCAAAATATTTAATACAATTATCGCTAAAGACTTTTTAATCATTGTTATTTTAATATTATTTAAAGACAAATTTATAATTAATACTCGTTTATAGAAACGACAAAAATAGCAATTTATTATATTGCAAAAAAATTAATTAAGAATAACCAACTTTTCGAACTTATCAACAACCGAACCATTTGGTGCCCTTACTTTCAATTTATATATATATACACCTTTGGCTATTTTGTCCCCATATTCGTCTTTACCATCCCAGAAAATCGGTTCACTTCTATAACCCAGAGTTGTCATTTGTGTTTCAATAGTCTTTACATGCTTTCCGGAAACAGTAAAAATCTGCACAATAACATCAAGATTAACAAACGGTTGATTATGATCAAAATAAAAAGCTGTGTTTGTTGAAAAAGGATTTGGATAATTAAAAATATGATCTAATACCATTTCACTTGAATTTGCAACAATAAAATCTGTCACTGCCTCACTACTGTTATTTAACACATCCCATGCTTTTACTTTTAATGTATGAGGGCCCAAAGCCAACTCAGACATAGGGTAATTAACTTCACCCTTTGTGTAATCATCAGTTTCTGACTCATAAAATTTATTTAAGACTATCGCTCCTGCAGTATTTTCATCAAAGATCATGGTAATGTCATGTCCTATGCCACTTCCAACAGTATTAATTCCCGACTCGTCACTTATTTTTGCAAAAAGTAAAGGATTTTCATCTGTTATCCCTCCAGGAACAAATTGCTCGTCATTCATAAACAAATCTATCAGCGGTCCATCATTATCATCAATCGGATTATCAGAACTTCCGCCAATAAAAAAACTTCTATCATAACCATTTGCTTCAGTATCAATGCTATTCTCAGCATAATAACTTACTTTACCGTAATTATAGAAATACGCTATATCAACCGGCACAATGAAGCTAAAACTGAATTTACCCTTTGTTACAGTTGCTTTTCCCTTAAAAATTATATTTTTCTGTGCCGAATAATTCAAAGGTTCATATCCGTCATTACCACGCGTAACATAATCCATCCATTTATCATAAACAACAGGATAGATAATTCCGTTAAAATCTTCAGCAAGAGTTCCATCCGGATTTTTTACCACACCTTCAAAATGCACCTCTTCTCTTGCTTTTAGAGTATCATTAAAAGAAGCAATATCTACTCCATTTATTTTTGTAGTATAAGCTTTAAGATTTGGGACTGAAGGTCTCATGGCAGGATCACCAAGCAATGCAAATACCCTTTTGTTGGTATCACTCCCCTGATCATTTTTGGCATAAGCAACAGACATTCCTATAGTATTTACTTTTAAATCAGAATCAACATTAAAAACGTTTTGATAAAAATTATTAGCTAATGAAGCATTACTTGAAGCAAAAGCAAGTCGAGTTGTAGTAAACAATGCTATTCCGCCACCGTCAGGATTTAATAATACTTCTTCTCCAGCAGATACAAGCATGTGGTCATCATAAGGAGAGAATTCACAGGTTGCTGTAACAAAAATCGGATATTTATTCTTATTTTTCCATGTCTTAATCATACTCAATGTCAAAACAGTCTCATGTGCCCAACCTTTTTCATTGCCATGACCTATCCAGTTTACAAATAATACTCCGTTATTTATATAATCATTTATAGCTTGATTGGCATCTGGGTATCTGTGTCCCAAAACCGTTGAAATTTGTTCAAAATCATCAAGAAACATTTTTTCAATATTAAAAACCGGATTGTTTGTTTCGATTATGATTGAAAGAGTATTCGTCTGAGTTTGGTGTAGTGTTTCTCCTCCATCAGCATCATCAGCAACAAGCAATATGTTGTTTTTCCAGTTTCCATAAGAAGCAGGAGAATAATAAGACTGTAATTTATTTAAAAATACTTCAGCTTCTGAGGCTGACTTTACTGGTATTCTTCCTACACCCATATCCATATCATGTGCACCACTTAAAGATCCTTCTCCATCATCAAGAAAAACATAAAAATCATCAGAAACAAAAGAACTGGTAGGAGCTAATGAGTTTTCCGACTCAAAAGTCAATATAAAATTAGATACTGAAGAATTATCTGACAAATTATCATAACTGCCATCACCAAGCAACAAAAGATTCTTTGGCATTTCTTCATCTGAGTCAGCTCTGTCATAAAACATTTTCACAAAATTACGAATTGCACTAACGTCAGGAGTCCCTGATGAAAACTCATTATAGATTTTTTGAGGAGTTGTAATAATTACACTCATATCATCGTAGTCTTCGTGTAAAGATTTAATGCCAAGCCCTTGAGAATAGAAATCCGGATTAGCGACAATTATCAAATCTGCAAAACCCAAAGCATGAAGGTTTTGGTTTTCAACAACACCAACATCCGAAAAGCCTTGATAGATTGGAGAAGAGAAATCTTCTGTCGGATCAAATGCCACATATTCCATTAGTTCAGAAGCATCAGCAATAAAGATGTATTTCTGATCAGAATAAGTACCCTCAATATGTTTTACATTGAATGGATCGGTAACGTCCCAGACAACAGTCTGAGAAGAAGCTCCTGAAATATTAAATTTAGCCTTCTTCCCTGCACCTATGCTCTCATTATCACGAAAAGACAAATACCCATCTACCATGGTTAATGACCTCCTACACTGAACCGATATATTATCGAGCCATCCTTTGGAGTTTGAAGCGGTTTTTGTGTATTCTAGATTAAATGTAAAATTGTCAGATGATGGCAATATGTAAAATGTCCTCTTACCATTTGTACGAGCAAATGAATCAGTTGACGAACCCGAAACCGAGCTTATGCTTATCTTGTCCTGAAGCATACCATTAATATATAAATCAAAGTAACTCAAAGTTGATGATTTTGCTGCAAGATTCACTGTAACCTTTGCTGAATCATCTATTGAAACATTAGATATGCTCAAAGAAAAATTATGACTGAGATAATAATCAAATTCTCTCCAATACATACTCCTACCTGATGACATAAGATTTAATGAGTCTTTTTCTATGAAACTGTAATCGTCAAAAGTCAGTACATTAAAATCATATTCTGTCAACGATTCTACACTAACTGCTTGTTTGAAACTTCCTCTGTCCGAGACAAAATAATATGAATATTCAGAATAATTATGGAATTCATGGCTTGCACTCCCTGCACTGTTATAACTGACACTATGCGGTCCATCAGCATAAAAAAGCAAATAGTCTCCACTATCAAAAACAGAATTCGAATTAACATCTACTTTATAAACTGCCCTTTCAGGTAAGTCATCAGCAAATATCTCGCCTGCAGTTTTCGGGAGCAATCCACCGTAACCGAAGATACCGATTGACGACAAGTCACTGAATCCCATTTCTAACAATTGAGAATATGTAATCTTATACATACCAGACTCCCTGACTTTAATTTTATACCATCTTCCACTTGCCATCAGTGAAGATGATGTGAATTTAACACTATTCTTGGTTAAGGGTTTGCTTTTATACTGTACTTTACATTCAAAATAAACCATTTTCTCAATTTCACCAGTATTAGGATTCTTTCGCAAAGGGATTATTTCAAAATTTAGCATAGTTCTTTTTCTGAATGTAGAAATCCATGTATTGATTTCAGGATTTTCTGAAATTTTTTCAACATTTTGTACTTGTTGATAATTTTCTTTTTCAATCACTTCATATTCCGCTTTAACTAAAACAATATCAACAATTTCAGCATTTTTCTGAAGGGACTTATCTATGTAATAAACAGGCAAATTATCTTCTGAACGATTATACGCTCCATCAAAATACAAAATATCTGACAGATGATTATCGTTATTAAGATAAGTTTTATTATTTTGCCAAAAAATGGTATCTGAAAAAGTAATAATTTGGGCTGTTAACAAGTTGTTAATAAACCACAGAATTAATAATATTGGAATTTTTTTCATAAAATGTAAAAAAAATAAAAAAAAACTTAATAATTATTTTCTTAAACGACAAAATTAGTTTAATATTGTAGTTTATATTTTAAAATTGGTAGAAAATTTATTATAATTGCGCATTGTTGTTAAGATGAATATTATGGTCAAACGTTACATAATTGTGTTAAGTGCCTTACTGATAGGCAGTTGGAGTGTAATAAAAGCACAGGATGCACATTTTTCACAGTTTTATGCAAACTCCTTATATTTGAATCCTGCATTTGCAGGATCTGAAAAATGTCCACGAGTCAGCTTAAATTACAGAAATCAGTGGCCGGCTTTAGGACCGACTTATGTTACTTATAGTGCATCTTACGATCAACATCTGAATGCATTGCAAGGGGGCGTTGGGTTACACCTAATGAGTGATGTTCAGGGCGGTGGAACTATAACAACTACTATGATAAGTGGTATGTATTCATACACTTTACCCGTCACAAATAAGTTCTATATGGCTGGTGGTTTTCAGGCTTCTTACATTATGAAAGCTATAAATTGGGATTTTGTTTTTCCAAATATGATTCATCCTTTATATGGACCTATTTATGCTTCCTTAGAAAATCCTGATATCGTTAATGATCATCGTAACTATGTTGATTTCTCTGCCGGATTGATAGCTTTTAGCGAAAGGACCTTCTTTGGAGTTGCCATTCATCACCTTACACAACCATCCGAATCATTCTTAAGAGGTAGTGATGCAGTTTTACCACGAAAATTTACAGCACACTTCGGAACCGAAGTTTCAATTAATAGTAGTAAGTTCAGAAGAGGAGAACTTAAAATAGCTCCACAGTTATTATTTCATCAACAAGGACAGTTTCAACAGTTTAATTGGGGATTATATATAGCCAGAAAACAAATGGTCGCTGGATTTTGGTTAAGACAAAATTTCAATTTCCAATATGATTCATTCATTATGCTGGCAGGATTCAAACAAGATAATCTACGTTTTGCATATAGCTATGATTTAACAGTTTCAAGACTAAAAAATTCAACTTATGGAGCACATGAGGTGTCAGTAGCTTATACTTTTCCTTGTCATGGCAAGCCTGACAAACTTAAGATAATAAGTTGCCCATCTTTTTAGTTATTAATATGTATTGCATTAAAAATTATATAATATGAAAAAGAATACTTTGTTTATGTTAATCGTTCTTGCAGGAATAATTCTTGTAAGTTCCTGCAAAAGAGAAGTATCTAGTACAACCGGGTGGAATTATGGAGATCCAAACTTTGGCGGTTTTCAAAATCATCCGGGATATGAACAGGAAACCGGTCCCGGTCTTGTTTTCATTGAAGGCGGTTCATTTTCTATGGGACGTGTCGAACAAGACGTTATGTATGACTGGAACAATATTCCCAGAAGAGTTACTGTTTCATCGTTTTATATGGATGAAACTGAAATTAGAAATATTGATTACAATGAATATCTTTATTGGTTATCTTATGTTTATGCTTCGGATTACAGATTCTTGTACAGACAAGCTTTACCTGACACTTTAGTGTGGAGACAAAGACTTGCATATAATGAACCGATGGTAGAATTGTATCTCAGACACCCTGCTTATGAAGAATATCCAGTAGTTGGTGTTTCATGGGTTCAGGCAACAAAATACTGCGAATGGCGTACAGACCGCGTTAATGAATTAATTTTGGTGCGTGAAGGAGTTATTGACAGATATGTTGCTCCTCAAGATCAGGCTAAACAATTTAATCTTGATGCTTATCTGATTTATGCAGAAAACCTTGACCTCTCTATTGACGAGACAGGAAAAGGTCCTGATGGAAAAGTTCAGAATTTGTATGTTGACCCCGCAGTTCTTAAAGCAGGTCGCAAAGGTGGAAATGTTGCTAATACAGGCGCAGACAGACGTTGGGTACGTATGGAAGATGGAATTTTCCTGCCACGTTACCGACTCCCCACTGAAGCTGAATGGGAATTTGCAGCATTAGCTCATATTGGCAACCACTATAAAGAAAGAATTTACGAAAGAAGATTATATCCATGGAACGGACATTATATTAGAAACGACAGCCGTGGCGAAGAAAGAGGTTTAATGATGGCAAACTCAATGCGTGGTCGCGGAGATAATATGGGTGTCGCAGGTGCACTAAACGATAAAGCAGATATTGCTGCTCCAGTTAGATCATACTGGCCAAACGAATACGGTCTTTATTGTATGGCAGGAAATGTCAACGAATGGGTTATGGATGTTTACAGAGATCTTACCTACGAAGATATGGAAGAATTCAGGCCATTCAGAGGGAATGTTTACACAGATTATCAGTTAATAATTGATCCCAGAACAGGAGATGTTGAATTAACTCCTGAAGCTGAAAACTATTTTGATTATTCAGGTAAAATATTAAAAAAACCTGTTCGTGATGAATCTTGTTTCAGCAGAGAAAATTACACCACCGCAGATAATAGGAATTACCTTGATGGTGATCTTGAATCTCTTATTGCAAGAGGTCCTGCTGAAGACTATTGGGTTAAGGATGAAAGATTCGAGACAGAATCCAATGCTACAAAAGTAAATGACCCGATAGACCCATCTGTAACTGCTCAAAACGTAGCTGAAATCTATCCCGGATCTACTCTATTATCTGGAGGAAACGAAATTTTGTTACCTAATGGAATTAAAGTTGATCTTCAAAATATGACATATATTTTACCAACTGGTCATGAAAAAACAGCAAACGGCACCATTATGATGCCTGATGGTTCAGTTATTATGCCAGATGGATCATTGCAACTTGCCGACGGTAGTATTATTTATCCTGACCTCTTTTTCAAAAACAGAACTCCTGACATGTATAAGTCAGGAGAATGGGGAGAATATGGAGAATGGGGTTCTGGTCAATATAGTCCTGCTAATCCTAAAATAAATAAAGGCAATGGTCAAAGAAATGAAAAAATGTCATCATTGGTAACTGATCGTGCTAGAGTGTTTAAGGGTGGTTCATGGAAAGACAGAGCATATTGGATGGTACCCGGAACAAGAAGATTCCTTGACGAAAAGATGGCTCGTGCTGACATTGGTTTCAGATGTGCTATGGACAGAGTTGGGTCAACAGTTTTACCTGAATAAAATCTACAAAGAATTATAATCAAAACCCCAATTGCATGGGGTTTTGCTTTTTATGACAACTACAGAAAAAATATATCAGATCTTCAAATCTTGCCGAAAAGTAAGTACTGACAGTAGAGTGCTTCAACCTGGGTCTATATTTTTCGCACTGAAAGGAGCAAATTTTGACGGAAATGATTTCGTTACTAGTGCCATATATAATGGTTGTATGGCAGCAGTTACTAATAACAAGTCAATTGCTGATGATAAAAAAATATTCTTCGCCCCTGACACTCTTAAAGAGTTGCAAAATCTTGCAAATCATCATCGCCGCCAATTAAAAATTCCTATTATCGCCATAACAGGCACTAATGGCAAAACCACAACTAAAGAACTTATTGCCTCTGTTCTGGCACAAAAAACAAGAGTGTCTTATACCGGAGGAAATAAAAACAACCATATCGGAGTTCCGTTAACCTTGCTTTCAATGAACCAAACTGTTGATATCGGGATAATTGAAATGGGAGCAAATCATCCAGGCGAAATTAAAACTCTTTGTAATATAGCTGAACCTGATTATGGACTTATAACAAATATTGGGAAAGCACACCTCGAAGGTTTTGGAAGTTTCGAGGGAGTGATAAAAACTAAAGCTGAATTATACAATTATATTAAAAAGAAAAATGGAGTTATTTTCAGTAATACAGATAATCAAATCTTAAACAATTTATTGGGAAAATATGGCTCTGTGAGTTATGGGACAGATAAAAATGCTTTTTGCAGAGGTGATTATAGCGAAGTTGCTCTTCAAGCTTCTGTTAAATGGCAGAGCGATAATATATCAGGATTTGCAAAATCTAATCTCATAGGTAAATATAACTTCGAGAATATTTTAGCTGCAATAACTATTGGTATATATTTTAATGTCCCCGCTTCAGCAATTGATACAGCAATTTCATGCTATTTCCCTCGAAATAATAGATCTCAATTAGTAAAAACAAGCAGAAACTCTCTTATTCTTGATTTCTACAATGCAAATCCAACAAGTATGAATGCCGCTATAAATCACTTTTATACGGTTTCCGATAAAAACAAAAGCCTTATACTTGGTGATATGTTAGAACTGGGAGAAGATACTGATGCTGAACATAAAAATATTCTGGAACTTATTCAAAACAAATCCTTTAAGAAAATATACCTGATTGGGAATAATTTTTACAAATTCCGCAATGATTATGAATACAGATTTTTCAGCTCAGTTGAAGAATTTGCAGAATATATTGTCAAACATCCGGAAACAGGAAAGTTTTTTCTGATAAAAGGTTCCAGAGGAATAAAGCTTGAAAAATGTACTGATTATTTATAGATGCAAAATTTTTTGTAGTAAATCTGAGAATCTTGTTTTTATCTATACCTATTAATTAATAAGGAATTTCTATTTTAATGCTTTATAAAGTACTTTCGAAACTTTTGCTGCCGTCCTGTTTGCCGTCTTTGAACTTAAGTCTATGAATATATCCTCTGGTAATTCCGTATATGTATAAACGGTATTGTCTTTATTTGCACCAAAAATTACCTGCCATAATGTTCTTTTATTACTCAGTTTTTCTTCCTTAGAGGCAAATGCACTACCAGACTTCAACAACTCATTTCCATTATAACCAGCAAAGTACACTTCAAACTCCGAATCAACCGAACAACTAATTATATTATACAAATTTTGAGTTTCGAGTATCGTATCCGAAATAACAACCTGTTCGGTTAGCTCTTCACTATATTGCAATCTTGAAATACTAAGTAAGAACAATTTGTCAGATGCAGCTTCGTTAAGATGCATAAAATAAATATTATGACTTTCCAACGCTGTTTCCAAATCCGAAAGATACTTAGTCTCATATCTTTCCGGTTCATGGTTATTTAGATATTTAAAATCACCTTCAGGAACCACCAAGGTATATGGACCATCAATCATTATATAAGCGGGTGAATCAAGATATCTTCCAATTGAACAGGAGCTAAATACCAATAAACACAATAATATAACTACGTTGATAACTTTTTCTCTCATTTTTCTACCCTATTATTACAAAGATAAGCATTTATATAATCATTTTAATATTAATTTAAGTTTTTTAATATGAAGATTTATAAACAAAATCTAATAAATTATTATTGAAATTGTTTTGTAATGATAAAATATGTTAAATTTGTACTTATTATTAGTATTGTATTAAGAGTTTGAGTTTTATTTTTTATAGTGAACAACATATTGTTGTAATATTAAGATAATTTCACTCTTAAAATACTACAGACCAATGAATTATAAAAAGAATAATTAAAAATATATTAAATTTTAGTTTTATGAAAATTAAAAATTTATTTTTTTGCTGTCTGTTTTTGTTTGCAATTCAGACATGTTTAAATGCACAGTTAGTATATAACAATGGAACAAACATTACGATTACCAAAGGAGTTGTTGTATATGTTAACGGTATAGTGCAAAATCAGGGTGGTCAAATATCTGTTGATGCTGTTTCAGGTACAAGTGAGCTAATCATCACGGATGATTTTGTTAATAATGCTACTGCCGGTGGAGACGGATATTTCCGTGTTTCCGGTGACTGGCTGAACAATAGCACGTTCAATGCAGGCACAGGTACTGTTTTTATGCAAGGTGCAAATCAGACACTTGGCGGAAGTGTGTCAACCACTTTTTATAATTTGACATTAGGTGGTACGAATATTAAAACTCAAACCATAGATCAATATTGTACAAATATTCTTGATTTGAATGATGATGAACTTAGTACTGCAACAGTTGGGTTTTATATGCAAAATACAGATGTAAATGCTATTTTATTTGGTAATGGCTTTGTTTCCAGCTTAAACGGAGGTTTTCTTTCACGTAAGACCAATGTCGCTCAAAATTATATTTTCCCGGTTGGTTCCAGCGTTGGCACATTACGCTACAGACCTGTTGAGTTAAGACCAAATACTGTTACTGCTAATACATACACTGTCAGAATGGCTAATGTAGATGCTACTACAGAAACATTCGACAGAGATGCAAGACAAGCAGACATTTGTGAAATCAATCCTTTGTTTTATCACCAGATAAATAGAACAGCAGGAACTGCAGTAACAGACTTAAACATATATTATGACAATACTGCTGACGGTGTTTGGGAAGGTATCTCAAATTGGAGTTTAGCTCCCGATCAATGGGAAATCATTGCCAGCAGTAGTACAGCTTCCGGCTCGCCTTTGTATAAAGCTACTGCTTTAGCATGGAATGATTTTTCACAAATACCTTATGCTCTTTATGCTTCGGTTCCCGATGCTATTGCAGGAGGTGGGTCAGTTTGCGAAGGCGAAGACATTATGCTTACAGAAACTGGTGGCGATGCAGTATCCTGGTCATGGGAAGGTCCTGATGGATTTACATCAACTGATCAAAACCCTATAATAAGTCCTGCAAGTTTAGCTTCAAATGGCTTTTATTCAGTAACTGTTACCAATGCTCATGGTTGTACAAATTCAGATGGATTGACTATTAAAGTTGACGCTGCTGTTGATGCAACTATAACTGCTGCCGGTCCATTTTGTGAAACCGATGCTCCTGTTACTCTTGTTGCTGCTTCTTCAGGCGGAACCTGGTCAGGTACAGGAATAACAAATCCTGCAACTGGCGAATTCACTCCAACAGGGGCTGCTGGTGATAATGTGATTACTTACCAAATTACTAACGGATCTTGCTCCGATTCAGATACAGAAACAATTCATGTTGATACACAAGTAGATGCTACAATTACCGCTGCAGGTTCTTTCTGCGAATCTGACGCTCCAGTAACACTTGTTGCTGCTTCTGCAGGTGGAACATGGTCAGGGACAGGCATTACAAATCCTGCAACTGGGGAATTCACTCCAACAGGTGCTCCCGGGGATAATCTTATTACTTACAATATAGTTAACGGTGCTTGTTCAGATTCTGATGATGAAACTATTCATGTTGATACAGATGTAGATGCAACAATTACTCCAGCAGGTCCTTTCTGCGAATCTGAAGGATTGATTACACTTACTGCTGCAACTGCCGGAGGTGTTTGGTCTGGAACAGGTGTTTCAGGTGATACAT
>ENA-UOWO01006248-UOWO01006248.1-activated-sludge-metagenome-genome-assembly--contig:-NODE-6248-length-12238-cov-4.505212_pt1 | contig 12238 bp, 12 predicted proteins | sample MGYA00238148_ERZ761564 | MGnify/ENA primary metagenome ERZ761564 (study PRJEB28885, sample SAMN05720194) | activated sludge metagenome | isolation source: Anaerobic digester | place: USA...
CAGTACGCTAAAGGAAAAGCCATTGAAGCTGGACGTGGGTTATGATTTACATAATGAAGACTATATTACCATTAACACGACTTCAACGCGCGAATTGGTGTACAACATTGAGCATGCAGTCCATCACATGGCCATAATAAAAATTGGTATTCGTGAAGTTGCCCACTATGTTACGTTACCTCCGGATTTTGGTATTGCCGCATCAACCCTTCGCCACAAAGAGAAAACAGTCGCAGTTCATCATTAATTTTCCGAATATTGCCTGAATGTCTATTCTAAAAAAAATCAGGCGAAGCAATTTCTACATTAAGCTTACAAGCTGGGAATACTGGCCCTTCGGCATCGTGCAATTTCCTTTGTTCATATACTTTGGATGGCTTGTCATAAGATCGCGTTCTCTTCTTTTTTTTTCTGCTTCTAATCCAGGCATTGTTATGGGCGGAATGTTTGGCGAATCAAAGTATGACGTCTTAAAAAAAATTCCAGAGCAATACATCCCAAAAACAATTCTCATACCAGCTAAGACTTCAAAACAAGAAGTGCTGAATGCGCTTTCAAAAAACAATTTTCAATTACCTGTGATTTTTAAACCGGATTTGGGTGAGCGTGGTTTTATGGTGAAGAAAATAAAATCGGAGAGTGACATTGATCTTTACCTTGCTCAACTTCCATTTTCATTTCTTATTCAGGAGTTTATTGATCTGCCATTAGAGTTTGGCGTTTTTTATACTCGGTTCCCTCAAGAAAATAAGGGCGCGGTAACATCTGTCGTAATGAAAGAAATGTTGCATGTTGTGGGTGATGGTTTGTCTACTTTAAAGGAATTAATTCTGGCAAAAGACCGTGCTAAGCTTCAATGGAATACTTTAAAAATCGCGTATCATGATCGACTTGAAGAAGTTCTTCCAAAGGGAGAAAAACTTGAGTTGGTGTCGATAGGTAATCATTGCCTAGGGACCATGTTTCTGGATGGTGGAAAACTTATTCATCCAAAATTATCCGAAACTTTTGATAACATCAGCAAGCAGATTGATGGTTTCTATTTTGGTAGATATGATTTGCGTTGCAACACCATCAACGATTTATATGAAGGTAAAATAAAAGTAATGGAGCTCAATGGATGTGGAGCCGAACCAGCACACATCTATCAACCCGGATTCCCATTGGAAAAAGCACTTGGTGTTTTATTTAAACATTGGAAAACTATCTTTCGTATTGCTCGTGAAAATGTAAAACAAGGCGCTACCTATACTTCCATAAAAGACGGAAAGTCATTCTATCAAAAATTTAAAATAGCAACTCAAGTAGTGAGATAATGTTGTTGTCCATTTCCTTAAGAAACCTTTTGCTATCTTAATGTGATGGGTGTAATTCTATCTTTTGTTATTTCATTCGCTTTTAGTTTCGTTGGTACCATTCCGCCCGGCACGCTTAACCTCAGCATTATTCAGTTGGGTCTTGATAAAAAAATCAGGACCGCCTGGAGATTTGGCATTGCTGCATCCATTGTCGAGTATCCGTATGCCTGGCTAGCGGTAAAGTTTGAATATCTTATTACCTCTTCTCCACTCATTACCGAAAACATTCAACTGATTACAGCAATCGTTATGCTCACCGTTGGTGTGCTCACTTTATGGACAGCAAATAAACCTTCCGAACTTGGTGAAAAATTTAAAGACAGCGGTTTCCGGAGAGGTATTTTGCTCGGCATTCTTAATCCTCTAGCATTGCCTTTTTGGGTAGGCACTACTGCGTACTTAAGGGGTCAACATTGGATTGACCTGTCAACAACATTAAACTTGCATGCTTACTTACTAGGCGCTTCACTTGGAGCGCTAGCTGTCTTCATGCTCTTTGCCTATCTGGCTCAACGTATTATTTCAGAGTTTCAACAGGGTGATCGCGTTAAAAAAATTCCTGGCTACATACTGTTAGCGCTTGGTAGTTATGCATTTGTAAGGTATTTGGTTTTATCTTTTTTGTAATCAAAAACCGCATGGTTTGAACTTCAGGCAATTGCTTGTTTTCAAAACTCTAAGCGGTGGAGTTTTGAAAAATTACAAATACGTAAGAGCCGATTTACTTTCGCTTACATCAAGCTGAACCGTGGCACCATGTATCCAGGCAAGATTAGGATTCTCATGTCCAATCGGAAAATTAAAAGCGATGGGAAAATGATAAGAAGAAGTATGATGCCCAATGATTACCTCCGCTGATTCACCAAAAGCTAAGGTAGTGTCTTTTATACTCGTCATGTAACCAACAACAAGACCGCTTAACTTTTCTAATTTTCCAGTCCTCTTTAGCTGAACCATCATCCTATCCAACTTGTATAAGTATTCGTCAACTTCTTCAATGATTAAAATTTTTTCATCAAGGTCTGGTTCGGAAGATGTACCCATAGAATCTAACACCAGTGAAAGATTCCCTCCTATCAATTGTCCGCTTGCATTACCAATACGATTCAATGGATGTGGATTAACAAGAAAGGATTGAGGATCACCTAAGAGAGTTCTCCTTAAAGATTCAATAGAATCAGCAGATTCCATTTGCGAAAATAGAATCGGCATCGTACTATGAATGCTCGCCACATTGAGCTTCGAAAGTTTTAAATGGAATGCTGTGATATCACTAAAGCCAGCAATCCATTTTGGGTTCTTCAAAAAAGAAGTGAAGTCAAGTTGATCTAAAATTCGTGTTGACCCGTATCCTCCTCTCGCGCAAACAATAGCATTAATCGATTTATCATCGAGTATCGATTGAACATCAGAAAGGCGCTGATCATCTGTTCCGGCCAGATAAGAATGATCACTACTAAATACATTCTTTGCTAACACAACATGAAGCCCACATGATTTCAAGATATTGATAGCGTATTGGATCTCACTAAGTGTTACCTTCCGACCAGGAGCAACAATCCCAACTGTATCACCCGGCTTAAGATATGGCGGCTTATTCATTGATCACGGCTTAGAATTCGCAAAATAAGTTATTGCATTCAAGCAAGACATTCGCAAATAGAAATAAAAAAAGCCTCACGCTAATGAGGCTTCACATTTTTTTCGCTTCAAATTATTTTGGTGTTGTAGCCAGTGGCTTTGGTGCAACTGTTACTCCCATTTTCTTTAATACAAGATCAGAGATATCCAGTTTATCATCACCGTAAAGGATTACATCCTGAGCAGCTACTTGTTGGCTTAAGATAAATGAAAACCCATTTTCCTTTGCCACATCTTCAATAGCTTTGCCTACTTTATCGTAAACAGGTGTCAACATTTGATTGGACTTATTTTGAAGAGTGGTTTGAGCATCTTGCTGAAGTTTTTCGATGTTTTGTTGTTGCTGTGTTAATTCACGCTCTGTGTTTTGACGAACTGCATCAATCATGGTTTGTCCTTGCTCCTGATATAGCTTCAACTCGGCTTGGAATTTTTTGATTTTCGCTTCAATCTGACCCTTTAACTGAGCTTCCATTGACTTTAATTCAGCATCTATTTGTTTAGATTCAGGCATTTGGCTGAATATATACTCAACATCCGCATATCCTACTTTCGTTGCCGTTTGCGCTTGTGAAGCGAATGTTATCAATCCGAACACAGCCAGTAATACAAGTTTTCTCATCACTATTTATTTAAATCAATTTAGTTTTTAACCTTATCGTTTGGGTCGCCAAGCCCAAGTTCATCTAGCACAAAGTCGGTATAATCAAAGCGAGGATCGGTGTAAATCATTACTAACTCTCCTGCTTTATCGAACACAATGGCAAGGTTATTTTGTTTAGCTACCTTATCCACCGCATCCCAAACTTTATCTTGTATGGGTTTAATCAACTCCTGTTTTTTCAAAAAAAACAGCCCGCCAAATCCAAACACTTTCTTTTGATATTCCTTCAACTCCGCCTCTTTCTTTTGGATGGCTTCTGTCCGTTCCTTCCTCATGGCTTCCGTCAACAACACTTGCTCTGCCTGAAGCGCGCTGTATTGTGCTTCAATTTTCTTTGCCATACCTTGAATTTCCTTTTCCCAGGCTTCTGATAGTTGATTTATTTCATCCTGTGCCTTACTGTAATCAGGCATTTTCTTAAGGATAAAATCAGTGTCAATGTATCCGAACCTTTGAGCCTTGACAAAATTCAGGCCGAAAATGAGAAAAAAAAATGTAATTAAACAAACCCTCATATTATCTGAGTTGTTGACCAATTGTAAAATGGAACTGCGAACCGCTGATTAAGCCTCTTCCATTTAATGGTACTGTATCAAATCCATACGCCCAGTTTAATCCAATTAAACCAAATGCGGGCATAAAGATACGGGCACCAAAGCCAGCGGATCGGTAAACCTTAAACGGATTGAAGTTATCATAATTGTCCCAATTGTTTCCAGCCTCCGTGAATACAAGTCCGTAAATAGTGGCCGCATTGCCTGTTGAAACCGGGTACCGAAGTTCCAAACCAACTTTTTCATATACTATACCGCCCAATTGCTGTTGACTATTGCCTGCGTTATAGGTCGGTGGTGTAATCGAATTATCCTGATAGCCTCTCAAACCAATAATATCTTTACCCAGAACAAACGAATTAACTCCTCCAGCCAATCCGCTTCCACCCATGACAAATCTCTGAAAAGGCCCAGGTTCGATATCGCTGTTATAGGTTCCTATAAAACCAAAGTGCGCTTTTGCTTCGAGAACCAATTTCTTCTTACTGTCTAAAGCCAAATAATACTTGGCATCAAACATCCATTTGTGGTACTCCTGCCATTTATTTTTTTCCTCTTTTGATGCCGTGCTGTAATCTAAATTATTAAAGACAGAATAGGGTGGAGTTAGAGTAACACTTAGCGAGATAGTGGAACCTTGCGTTGGATACATTTGGTTATCGATGCTATTTCGAGATAAGGTAGTGTTAAATGTTAGCGCTCTGGATTGGCAGGTAAAACATCCCAACTGTGTTGAGTAACTGGTTAGGTTATTTAACGAATAGATCTCATATGAGAGGGAGTTGGTCAAGGTGAAATAATTATCTGGCCATTCCAACAAGCGACCAAGTCCAACAGTAAAATTATCTGCAGTCAGACCGGAGTTCAAATCATTAAAGTTTTTTGATGTAGCACTTTGGTAACGAGAAACTGAACGAACATAACTCACACTAAGTGAATGGGGCTTTCTTCCTCCAAACCAAGGCTCCGTAAAGGAGAAGCTATAACTCTGGAAGGCTCGTCCACTTGCCTGCATTCGAAGAGATAAGCGTTGACCATCACCAACTGGTAATGGTTTCCATTTCTCAAAGTGTGGAATATTTCGCAATGAAAAGTTATTAAAAGTTAATCCTAATGTTCCAACAAAGCCATAGGCACCTCCCCAACCTCCAGAAAGCTCAACCTGATCGTTTGATTGTTCTTCTAATTGCCATTCAATATCCACCGTTCCTTTTGCAGGATTAGGCTGAAGATTTTGCCCTACCTTGTCAGGAGCAAAATAACCGAGCTGTCCCAGTTTTTGCTGCGTTCTGATTATATCAGACCTTCTGAATTTTTGCCCTGGTATGGTGCTAAGCTCTCTACGTATAACGTGGTCGCTTGTGCGATCATTACCTGTAATTGTTACCTGATCTATAGTGGCTTGCTCTCCTTCAAAAATTCTCATCTCCACATCAATAGAATCTCCAGACACTGCTACCTCGATTGGGTTAATTCGAAAGAAAAGATAACCATCATCCATGTAGAGACCACTGATGTCAAGTCCCTTTGGATTAAACTGAAGCTTTTTCTGAATATTATCGTTGTTATAAACATCCCCTTTGTTAATACCGAGTACAGAGTTTAATTGTTTGTCTGAATAAATGAAATTACCTGTCCAGATGATATTCCTGAAATAATACTTTGGTCCTTCGTCTAATTTAATACCAATGTTGATCGTATGATCATCATAAGCGTAAACTGAGTCTGCGGTAATAGTTGCATCACGGTATCCTTTTGTATTGTAGAATTCAATCAACTTTTGTTTATCCGCTTCATACTCAGCTTTGATAAACTTAGACCCCCCAAAAACATTCGGCTTAATGTTTTCATGTAAAAACTCCACTACATCAGGCCAGCTTACAGCATAACTCGAATCAAAATATTGCTTAGGTTTAAAATGGATGACATAATCCAAAATAGTTCGATGCAACACAAAGCGAGGGTTCTCGTGTGTTTTCTTCATTTTCGATTTAAGTTTAGAGTCCGGAACCTCTACATTCCCATCGATGATGATCTGATTTATCTTAACTTTTGATTTCGGGTTAACGGCTATTTTTAATTTTATCCCATCATTATTAACCGTATCACGGTTCTGCGTAATCTTTACTTCTGTGTTGAGGAATCCTTTTTTCTCAAAGTGTTTTTTAACAGCAAGCTCAGTATTGCGAACCAAGGCATCATTCACAATCTTACCACGGATCAATTTTAAGTCTTCTTTTAATGCAGACTCTTTCGACTTGCTTATTCCTGTAAAGGAAAATCCTGTAAGCCGTGGCCGTTCAGAAAGGAGTATGGATAGAAAAACATTTTCCCCTTCAATTTTACTTACGCTTATTGTTACATCCCCCACTAAACCATGCTTCCATAAGCTCCGGATAGCGTTTGAAATAGCGTCTCCCGGAATTTTAATTTTATCGCCAACCTTTAATCCGGTTAAAGAAACCATTGCATTTTTATCGAGGACATTTAAGCCTGTAACTTCAATCCCTCCAATATAGTACTCAGCAGGCTTCGTATAGTTCAATGATTTGTCACCAGCCGTTCGATCGCGATTTCGTCTAAATTGTGACCAGCCATCTAATGCGACAAACAGAAGGATAATTATGAATAAAACTCTTCTCATCAACTTACCGGGTTCAATTGTTCACTTGTTTTTCCAAATCTGCGTTCACGTTGCTGATACGACCAAATAGCCTCGTATAAATGTTCCTTTCTGAAATCAGGCCAAAGTGTTGGTGTTATAAACAACTCGGTATACGCAATTTGCCAGAGTAAAAAGTTGCTAATGCGTAGTTCTCCACTCGTCCTGATAAGTAAGGCTGGATCTGGGATGCCTGAAGTCTGCAAATAGTTTTCCATCAGACTCTCATTAATTGCTTCAGGCTCTATCTTTCCACTCTTTACATCCAACGCTAACTGTTTTGCTGCCCGCGTAATTTCCCATCGGCCGCTATAACTAAGCGCAAGTGTCAGAACTAACCTTTTGTTTGCTTTTGTTTCGTTCATAGCCCATCGCAAATTATCCTGACAGCTTACCGGCAAATGCGAGGTGTCGCCAATGGTTATCAGCTTTACCTGATTGTCCATAAGGGTTTTAATTTCGCCTTTAATCGTACTTACTAAAAGCTCCATTAATCCATCAACTTCAGCTTTTGGCCTCCCCCAGTTTTCTGTTGAAAAGGCATAAAGCGTTAGATATTCAACGCCCAATTCTGCACATCCCTCAGTAACATCTTTTACGGCCTGTATGGCATTTCTATGTCCAAAGATCCGTAAGGCCCCCTTTTTCTTAGCCCATCGTCCATTGCCATCCATGATAACAGCAATGTGTCTGGGTAGATTATTGGGTTCAATATGTTCCTTTAGAGAGGCCACAGGGGTGCAAAACTAGCAAAAAGTGCGGGTAAATTATGAATTGAGTCCGCGTATAAAAAAGAGGCTTACTTATACGGATTTTTAGGACATGGAATTGTATAGAATGCACGTGTCACAGTAATGCCAACAAAATAATAAGCATCATTGTCATTTGGGTTTCCATACTGATAATTCTTGTTTGATATGTCTCCGGCAGAAACATTATCGAGGTAATCAAAAAAAGTTTTGCGTACACCTGCTTCAAATGAAAAATACCATTTTGGGTTATAGACATACTTTAGGCCGATACCAAAAGGTATCGCTAATTGAATGTTACTGTATTCGGCTGTTTTTTGAATATTACCAGAGAAGCCAAAGAGTCCCAAACCTCCAAAAGCATAAGGTGTAAAGCGCACAAATCGTTTTGTTTCACGCCAGTTTAAAAAATGATACTCCATTACACCGGAGGCCTCCAGAAGAAATAAGTTGAAAGAAGCATTTCGTTGAACAGCAAAAGGATCAATAGGCTTCTCTGAAGCACCAATTTTCCCTGCTGTAATGGAGGTTCTGAAGCTAACTGCCCGGTTTAAATTTGCCCGATAAAAGATGGTTGCTGCCGGCTTAGAGAATCTAAAATTATAGTTACGTACTAACTCTCCGGTATAGGTAAATGTGCCGAGACCAAAGCCCACTTCAGACCGCTGAGCTTGAACTTGATGAGAGATCAAACCAAGAAATGTAATGACAACTAATTTTTTGCAGAATGAGAAGGTCATTATCTGAACTTAGCTCTATGGAAGGTCTTTCCAATGATATACGTTACTTTAAAAGTAGTCACCATATAAAGGTCTCTATTTTTATACTGCCCTCTTAGATTATCTTTAGACTCACTCCCATAACCACTCTCCACTACGTATTGAGTAGAACTATTTCTTAAAGTATACGGATTTGGATTAGTCAATGTACCTAATTCATTTGTTCTATATGACAATGCTTCGGCAACTTTATCACCATTAAATACTCCAAGGTCAACATAGTTTTTACTGACATCATCAAGATAATCTGTGAAAGTGTACCGAAAGCCAAATTCTGCAGAAAAGTCCAATACTTCATTTATTCTAAAACGCGCACCAATTCCTCCTGGTATGGCGATCTGCAACAATTTATACTCTTTAATTCCATAGTTGACATCAGTCGGAAGCAAGGTCGCATTTTGTCCTTCTGTTCCATAATCTCGCAGGTTTACCCAATCACCAGCCCCAGGCAAAGCAGTAACGCCATCAACACCAAATTTCGGAATTTGAGCTTGTGGATTATGAAGGAAGCCCGCAACTCCTAGGAAGACATATGGTGTCCATTTTACCCTGCTGATGTAGGTAGCCTGATTTTCGAAAAGATCAAAACTAGCAACCACAGAAAGCTCCTTTATGCGATTCCTGAAAGATAAATTTCGTCTAGACCTGAATATGCCATTTTCTGTATCTGATGCATCTGCCGATTTAGCATCAGAACCCTTAAGGGTACCATACATAAATGTCCCTGTAAGTGTATACCGCGGACCAAACCGGTGTGCAAATGATATTCCGATTGCGGGTCTTGTAAAGGAAATATCCGTGCTGACTATTCCCTTCTTAGGTGATAAATCCCCGTAATAATTCAACGCATTTAATGAAATGCCGATTGAATTATATCGATTGGCTGGGGTGAAGTGATTTTTCTTTCCCCGATAGCTCGAAATTCGTTTGTTATTTCTCTTGATGCTTTTTCGATTCATCTGACCAAATGAATCATTGGCGGTGAAAAGTATTATAAGTGCCAGTAAGAGGTATAAAGTCTTTCTCATTTCTATGGAAATAAGGATTTAAAAATCAGTGAATTACAAATGTACTAAAAATCAATTACGTACATCCAAACCCCAGTTCAACTTTTGACGCAAGGTTTTGAAATAGTGATGATCTTCCAGTTGAATCAAGTTTACCTTAAAATCAGCTTTAGCAAGCTTCAGTTTTATTGTCGAGTCAACTGACGAAATACGTGAATCTAATGAAACCAAAAATCGCTTACTCCTCCCTTCAATTTCAAAAGTAATTTCAGAACTATCACTGACAACAATTGGACGTACGGTTAATGTGTGTGGACTTACGGGTGTGATCACAAAGTTTCCCGAGCGAGGAAAAATTAAAGGTCCCCCGCAGCTTAATGAATATCCCGTTGAACCGGTGGGTGTTGATACAATAATACCATCTGACCAATATGAATTTAAAAACTCTCCATCAATAAAAGTGTGGATGGTAATCATGGATGACGTATCCTTCTTCATTATCGTAAAGTCATTAAGAGCAAAATTCAATTTGCCAAAAATCTCTTTGCTGGAATGAAGCCTGAGTGCGGTTCGTTTATCCAATGAATAATTCCCATCAAAAACATTTTGTAATACATGGTCGATCTCTTCCTTACCTATGGTAGCTAAAAACCCGAGCCTGCCCGTATTAATACCAAGGATCGGTGTTTGAAACAAACCAATGTGGGTAATAGATTCCAGCAATGTACCATCACCACCAATACTAATGAACAACCCAACATCTTTGAAAGGATGTCCTTGCTCGTAGGTTTTGAATTTTATTTTTTTGAATGCCGTGCCCTTAAGAAACTTGCTGAAAGTTAAGGAGACAATTATTTCGGCCCTATACATTGCAAGAATCTCGAATATATGAGCTATAAATGGCGCGGCCTGCCGTTTAAATTCTTTGCCGTGTACCGCTACTTTCATTAAGCTTGGGTTTCTCTCTGTTCAGGGATGTTAACGATTAAAGATAATAGGGAAGTGCCAAAGCACAATGAGTGGAGGATAATTAAATATCAAGGTATCTCAAAAGCATGTCAATTCTATCTTGCTCATCGCCTCTTGGTTTTGTTTCCTGATATCTGCCTATAACACTGTATTTGAAGCGCTCTAATGTTGCTACAATACGGGAAAGATCCAGTTGGTTTATTTTCAAAGTCAACCTTAGTTTTAGTGGATCAAGTGGATCATCCTTTACAATAGTGCTAAGAATTTTTGCATGATTTTCTTCTACTAATCTGTATATCTCTGCAAGTGAATAATCTACGCTATTCATTGATAGAACTAAAATTCCACCAGGTAACTGCACCGCTGCCGTTTGAGCGAAGGAGGTGAGTGTGTCTTGAACTGTGATAACCCCGGCATACGTTCGATCATCGTTTAGCACAGCAACCATTTGAAGTTTATTTTCAGCGGCTACTTTAAGTATGTCGTAAAAGTGTGTGTCTAACTGAACATAACAGTTAAGGCCGGCCAGATCAAAATCTTTAACAAGCTGCTCAATATTATTTGTTTCAAGAATAATTTCTTCAGAAATAAATCCAAGAAGTTTATCATCTTCAACAACGGGCATGTAATTGCAGCGAAATTCTTCCATCCAGACAATTGCTTTATGGGCATCGTCTGTTCCTCGTAAGGGAGGAATCATGTGGTTAATTAAATCTTCGGCTATCACGCTGTTGCTTTATCAAATTACCAGAAAATCTTCTACTAACTCGTTGAATTTGTCGGGATGCTCCATCATAGGGGCATGGCAACATTTATCAATAAATTTCAATTCAGAGTTTGGAATAAGTCGGTTAAATTCATGCGCCACCAAGGGGGGTGTAATGGTGTCGTTTAATCCCCAAACCAATAATGTTGGTGCTGTAATGTTTGGTATTTCATCGGCCATATTATGACGCTGTGCCGACTTTGCAATGGCTACAATGCGTAAGCATTTTGGAATGCTGTTCGTTATTTCAAATACCTCATCGATCAATTCTTTTGTGGCTACCTTTGGATCATAGAATGTATACGAAACCCTTTCTCTTATATAGTCGTAATTGCCTCTCTTCGGATATGATCCTCCCATAGAATCCTCAAACAGACCTGAGCTTCCTGTCAGGATAAGTTTTTTTACCTTATCCGGATTTTTAAGCGTATAAATCAATGCGATATGACCACCCAGACTATTGCCCATAATGATCATATCTTCCAGTTTTTTCTGAGCAACAAAGTCTTCGACAAATTTTCTGAGACCATCTAATCCTGCTTCTCGAATGGGCATTTCATATAAGGGAAGCATAGGTATAATAACCCGAAAGTTTTTAGAAAAACGACTTACAACACCTTCCCAATTACTTAGTGCTCCAAACAATCCATGCAGCAACAAGAGCACCCTGCCCTGACCTTCCTCGACAAATTTAAAATTACCTTCTTCTTTTATTTTGATCTCCATGCTCTAAATTCTTGGGGATAAGTAAGGGATTTTTTTTTATAGAACGAAACGATTTTTAACAATCGCAACCATTACTGAACTCTAATCCTTGTAAATAAATGTTTTGCCTTCTCCCTTTTTTGTTATGTATCCGCGATACATCCCTTCTGTGCAAAATGTAAAGGCAAAATTACCTTGTCTATCTAACGCAATAGTTCCACCATCACCACCAATTGCAGGTAGCTTTTTCATCACTACACTGTCCGATGCTTCTTTAACAGAAAGTCCACCGTATTCCATTAGCGCGGCAATGTCTCTGGCAACCCCAAGCCTTATAAAATATTCGCCCCAACCGGTTGATGAAACCGCGCAAGTTGTATTATT
>ENA-UOWO01006254-UOWO01006254.1-activated-sludge-metagenome-genome-assembly--contig:-NODE-6254-length-12234-cov-5.840627_pt1 | contig 12234 bp, 8 predicted proteins | sample MGYA00238148_ERZ761564 | MGnify/ENA primary metagenome ERZ761564 (study PRJEB28885, sample SAMN05720194) | activated sludge metagenome | isolation source: Anaerobic digester | place: USA...
ATTAATTTGATAATAGGTAATTCTTTGTTTCCTCTGTTCTAAAACAATACCCATCTTTTCAAGAAATTTTTTCACATCATCCACACTTGCATCATATAGTTTATTTCCATCCATTTCCTGATTGAAAATTAATCGATTTTGTAAAGAAGAATCAATAACACAAAGAGCATTCGCTTTTTCCTCAAAAGATTTTATGTATTCTTCTATAGACGTATATGCATTTATAATTGCAGCATTTAGTTCGTCGGATGTTTTGATGTTATCGTTCCCTTGTTTCAACGATATCGAATACACGGTTTGTTCATTTGATAGGGTATCGAATCGTATGGAAAGATCTTCAAATAAATGTTTTAGTATTTCTTCATTAGCAGCATCCATGCTGTTTATTTTCCTGTAATAAACGATATCATAATGCAATGAATGTTCAGTATTGTTTTTAATCCAAACAGATGACTGCAGTTTATAGAAATAAGAAAAGATATCTTCCAGTCTTCCGCCGGTATAAGTTATCCCAATATATCCGTTCTGATAATTTTTATATCCATAACTTTTTTCATTATCAAAAGAAGGACGAATAATAAAATAATTTATTAAATATTGTTTAGTTTTATTATATGAACGCATTTCTGCCATTGCATTATATAAAGGATCTTCTCCACCATCAAAACCGGCATCTGAAATTATGTCGAAATATCTAATTTTGAATTTTGAAATAAAAGTATCGGTTGCAATCACTTCGTTCAAAACAGTTTCGTTGAATTCACCTCCACTTCCGTTAAACACGATATTCCCTTTTTTATTTATAATAAATATTTGTGGTCGTGATACTACTTGATAACTTTTAAAATCATTTGCATTTTCATCACATGCCACTATTATATCAATATTTACTTTATTCAGAAAGGTTTCAAGCTTTTCTTTCGGGTCATCGCTAATGGCAATAAATTGAACTTGGTTTTTATAATTATGATTTAATTCATTTAGTTTTGGAAAAGCATTTACACAGGGTTTACACCATGTTGACCAAAAATCCAATACTACAACTTTTCCTTGCAGATTTGCCAGCAAAGGAAATTTAAGTTCATTATAATTATTATATAGATCTTTCATTTTCAGCTCAGGAGCTTTATTGCCAACTTCGATTTGAGCAAAACTCTTAAACAATAAAATAAAAAAAAATGTAAAAATCAAAAGCTGTTTCATTTTATAATTGTATTCATTTACATATTTATTAAAAACAATAAGCTAAATTTTGCAAATACCATTTCTCCGGCAAACACCAACACCTTAGCACTTAATGCCTTATTCTCTTCGTTTCGGATAAATGTTAATTGAAAATCAACTTCCGGAAATTCATGCGGAATAATAACATTGAGAAATTTAAGGTTTTTGATTTCGGTAATCATTAATGAATGCCCGTTTAGCATTTCCGCTAATTCTTTAGCGATTTGAATAATACACACTCCCGGAGTAATAGGATTCCCTTTAAAATGTGCCTGATAAATCTCATGTGAAGCATTAAACCGTATCTTACACATATAGTTATTTTCCGTATCTGAAGAGGTTTCTATGAGAAAATAAAAACTGTCTTTTAACATGATTATCTTATTTTACGGTAAATTTTTCGTCAGAAATTGATGCATTTCTTTTTATATTCGAAAGAGTGATAGTCGTAACATCTCCTCCTGATTCTTTCATTTCGATTTGTTGTGCCAAATAGTTTTTTTTATCGACGATGACATTTATTGATGAAAACATCATTTTGATACGGGCATTTTTCGGAATGAGTTTGATTTGCGTTTGTGTTTGATTGACATAATACTCAGCCGAAAAGTTTTTATTATCCATTAATCCCTTACCGTTAATCATCCCCAGAATCATTTCGGTCATGCTTTTAATCATTTTCGAAGATTGAGCATCCATTGCAGTAGTCCCCTTATTATTTTTAACTACACTCTGTCCCTGATTCATCACAAAAGCATAAGCTTGCGGACTGGTATATTCCCAACGCAAGGCATCGGGAGCTTTGAAATACATCATTCCATTCGAAACGACCGCTTCATCCAGAAGCGAGCTGTTCTTCTTTTGAGTAAAATTGCATTGTAAACTATGAGTCGTTTTCGATGCCGCTTGCATATTTTGTATAAAAACACTTTTGTCGGCATCGGTCATTTTAACAAAATTGCTGTTTTGAGGGAAAGCTGTTAGTGTAAAAAAAATAAAACACACGAATATTCCCCTTTTTCTCGTTCCGCTTATAAATTTCTTATTCAACGTAAACATACTTAATTTTATAGTATTTTATCAGTATGCAAAAGTACTGATTTTTCTGCTTAGTTTGTGTACTTGCCCTAAAAATATATAAAGATGAGACCTTGAATGAGTATTATTATCACATAAATGGAAAATATGGGAATACGATTATCAAGTGCGGTTTGAAAAAATAAAACTGCAATCTTCCATTTATATCAAATTCTCCATCAAAGAGTAAAAGTAAAAATATAGATGAAAATGAAAGTCTTGACGAAATTCAAATAAACATATAGCCATGAATAACTGTGCTTTAACTTAAATATGAGATAATTTATGTTTTTCCAAAAAAGCTGATACATTTATGAACAGGTAAAAAAATTTAAAAAATCATTAATTTTAAATAGCTTATATATCAAGCATATAGAATTAATGAAAAAAACAAGCTTTTATTTTAGTGAAAAATATTATATATAATTTAAATATAGATGAATATAATGTTATTTAAAATAGATTAATTATTTAAAAAAATATAATATCTTGTTATAATGATGAATAAATTATAAACAATAATTTGTGAATTTTTTTTATAATATTTTTTATCGAAATGGATAAATTAACTTATCTTTGCAAGAACGAATATGTAGGTTCCCAATTTAGGTTAAGGAAGTAAAAATCATTTTTTTAAAATATTTTTATTTTTAAAACATATATTGACGAAGAATATTCAGATGAATTAGGTTCAGATTTATGGTATAAACTTTTATTTTATTACAATTATGAGTGATTTATTTAATGCTTTGTTTGGTCAAAACAACACAAAACCAGATACATTAACCAATGTGGCAGATTATAAATACAGTAATTTCAAGAATAAAACACAAGAGATAAGTCAGGAGCAGAGCCATAAAAATCTTCTCCAAAACGACACGTTGCTAAAAGCACGAGAAAATTTCCGTCCGGAAGAGCCTTATACTAAAGTGGAGGTTCCATCGGTAGAAAAAACATCTGTTAACACACCCCAAAGCAATAATGATAATTTATTTTTTACTAATGTGAACATTGAACAAATGAAAGCCTATAATAGTAACGAAGTACTAGAAAAATCAACAGCATATTTTGGCGGGGATGATATGGTAGCCAATGTATGGATGAATAAATATGCATTAAGAGACGGAGAAGGCAACATCTATGAGTTAACACCGGATGATATGCATAAACGCTTGTCAAGAGAATTTGCCCGTATAGAAAAAAAATATCCCAATCCCTTGGATGAAGTGCAAATAAATTTTTTATTAAAACATTTCCAATATATAGTACCCCAGGGAAGTCCTATGTTTGGGATTGGAAATGATTTTCAAATTGCTTCTTTATCAAATTGTTTTGTAATAGGAAATCCCGGTAGTTCGGATTCTTACGGAGGCATCATGAAAATTGATGAAGAGCAAGTACAATTAATGAAAAGACGCGGCGGTGTAGGACACGATTTATCCCACATTCGTCCTGAAGGAAGCTTGGTTAACAATAGTGCATTAACCTCTACCGGCATTGTTCCTTTCATGGAACGTTATTCCAATTCTACCCGTGAAGTTGCACAAGGCGGTCGTCGAGGAGCGCTGATGTTAAGTATTTCTATCAAACATCCCGATGTAGATAAATTTATTGATGCCAAAATGAAACAAGGTAAAGTTACCGGTGCCAATATTTCGGTGAAAATTGACGATGAATTTATGTCTTGTGTGAAATCAGGGAAACCCTATGTTCAACAATATCCTATTGATTCTCCCAATCCATTGATAAAAAAAGAAATAGATGCCCAAGCATTATGGAAAAAAATTATCCACAATGCCTGGCAATCGGCAGAACCGGGAGTCTTATTTTGGGATACCATTAAAAAAGAAGCTATTCCGGATTGTTATAAAAATCAGGGTTTTGAAACCGTTTCAACCAACCCTTGCGGGGAAATACCACTATGCCCTTACGATAGCTGTCGCTTGTTGGCATTGAATTTATACAGCTATGTAGATTATCCTTTTACCGAAAAAGCAAACTTTAATTTCGGTAAATTCAAAAGTCATGTAGGCATTGCCCAACGACTAATGGATGATTTAATAGAATTGGAAATAGAAAAAATAAATAGAATCCTCGAAAAAATCAATTCCGATCCCGAAACCGGAACGGTGAAAAGAACGGAAAAAGAACTTTGGGAAAAAATTAAAGAGAAATCTAAATTAGGACGACGAACCGGCTTAGGCATAACCGCAGAAGGAGATATGCTTGCCGCTTTGGGAATTCGTTACGGCTCAGCAGAAGCGAATGAATTTTCAACGGAAGTTCATAAACAATTAGCATTGGCTGCCTATCGTTCATCGGTAGAATTAGCCAAAGAAAGGGGGCCTTTCCCTATTTATAATGTCGAAAACGAAGCCAATAACGCCTTTATTCAACGATTGAAAGAAGCAGACCCTGCTTTGTATAACGATATGGCAACGTATGGAAGACGAAACATTGCATTATTAACCATAGCCCCAACCGGGAGTGTCAGTCTTTGTACTCAAACTACTTCCGGCATAGAGCCCGTATTTATGATTGCGTATACACGCAGAAGAAAAGTGAATCCAAACGATCAGAATTCTAAAGTAAATTTTGTCGACCAAAGCGGTGATGTTTATGAAGAATACCAAGTGCTCCATCCTAAATTTAAAGTGTGGGCACAATTAAAAGGACACGACCCGGAACAATTGAAATATCTTCCCGTTAAAGAATTGGAAAAATTAATCGAACAATCACCTTATCATAAAGCAACTGCTCATGATGTAGATTGGGTGATGAAAGTAAAATTACAAGGGTCGGTGCAAAAATGGGTGGACCATTCCATCAGTGTAACCGTAAATATTCCTGAAAATGCTACTGAAACCGTTGTCAGCGAAATCTATCAAACTGCTTGGGAAAGTGGGTGTAAGGGCATGACTATTTACAGAGAAGGCTCCAGAGATGGTGTATTGGTGAAACAAGGAAATACGAATAATCAAAGTGGAAAATTCGGAGAAACAAACGCTCCTAAAAGACCGAAATCTGTAGAAGCAGAAGTAATTCGTTTTAAAAATAAAGAAGAAGATTGGGTTGCTGTTGTAGGCTTGGTTGAAGGACGTCCCTATGAAATATTTACCGGTAAATCCAGCAGCTTTGCCTCACTGCCGGCGTGGGTGAAAAAAGGATGGGTCAATCGGGTGAAAGCCTCCAATACCGAACCCGCCCGCTACGATTTCGTATTTGCCGATCAGGATGGTTATAACGTAATTATTGAAGGATTGTCCCGTATGTTCTTAAAAGAATATTGGAACTATGCAAAACTGATTTCGGGTATTTTGCGTCATGGCATGCCACTGCCTAATGTAGTGAATCTTATTGATAAATTACGATTGGATGATGACAATATCATGACATGGAAAAATGGTGTTGCCAGGGCATTAAAACGTTATATCAAAGAAGGCACCAAAGTAAAACAAGCTTGCCCGGAGTGTAAACAAGAATCCTTGGTATATAAAGACGGTTGCGTTACTTGTTTAAATTGCGGTCACTCAAAATGTGGCTAATATAATCTCTCTTACTCATGGATACGCATCAGTATAACTTTAAACATCGATTCCCTATTCAAGTGCGAATGACAGACATGGATCCTATCGGACATGTTAACAATGGCGTACAGCTTTCCTATTATGATTTGGGAAGACTTAATTATTTGGAGAAATTACAGAACAAAAAAATCGTTTGGGCGGATTTAGACATGGTTATTGTGCATATTTCCTGTGATTATATGCATTCCATTTATTTAGACGATACCATTGCCGTTGAAACGAAAGTATTGTCTATAGGAGAAAAAAGTGTTAAAATGATTCAACGCATTATTCAAACGCAAACAGGTGAAATAAAAAGCACGTGTTATTCCGTTATGGCAGGTTATGATAGGGAACATAATTGTTCAAAACCTATTTCTGAGGTATTTAAACAAGTGATTGCTACTTTTGAAAATTAAGGCAAATCAAACTTTATATCTTTAATACACAACTGTAAGGAAGTCTTTCCTTGCCAATAATTGTGTTCTATATGATAGCAAATGTGAAAAGGGATTCCGCTTGCAATTTTTTCAAAATCATTTTTAAAACCAAATGCTATGGCATCCAAAGGAAAACTTCTTTTTTCTTTTTGAAATACCGATAATTTTAAGTGATTTTGTCCTACTATCCGTGCTTTCCCTGCATCGGAAACATGGTGAGTGGCAAATAGTGGCATCATATTCCCCGGACCAAAGGGAGCAAATCTCTTTAAAATTTCATAAAAACGTTCATTGATGTCTTTCAAATCAATTTCTTCATCTATTTCGATGGTGGGCGTTTTGGAATTTTCCTGTATCGATGATGCGACTATCTTTTCGAAAGTTTCAATAAATTCATCAAGATTTTTAGGGTCTAAGGATAAACCGGCAGCGAAAGTATGTCCTCCGAAATGTTCTAATAAATGGCTGCATTGCGATAAGGCATTATATAAATCAAATTCTTTCACCGAACGTGCTGAGCCGGTAATGATACCATCGTATAATGTTAAGACGATAGTAGGTTTATAAAATTGTTCTACCAATCGCGAAGCTACGATACCGATTACACCTTTACTCCATTCCGAGTTATACACTACCAATGACAGGCGTTTGCTGAAAGCGGGGTCGTTCTTAATTTGATTTACGGCTTCGTTTGTGGTCCGTATGTCTAACTCTCTTCTTTCGCTGTTGTGTGTATTGATAAGCTCCCCTAACTGCGTAACTTTTTCCAGTTTGTCACTGATAAGTAAATGTACGGAGCTGCGTCCTGTATCCATACGTCCTGCAGCATTGATGCGAGGTCCTACCAAAAAAACCAAATCATTAATGGTAATTTCTTTATTGAAAATGCTATCTCGTGTAAAAAACTCCTTTTGTTTACTACGATAAATATTACTGAACGATAATATATATTCAATGCCTTGACGAGGAGTCGTATTGATAATCTTTAAGCCGAAATATGCTAATGTCCGGTTTTCGCCTGTTATATGTACTATATCGGAAGCGATGCTGATAGCCACTAAATCCAGGAATTTTTTTATTTGCTCAAAAGGAATTTGACGGTGTTCGGCTATGGCTTGTATAAGTTTAAATCCTACGCCACATCCCGATAATTCTTTGTAAGGATAGTTACAATCACTGCGTTTTGGGTCCAGGATAGCATAAGCATTGGGAAGGCTTACATCCGGTAAATGATGATCGCAAACAATAACATCAATATGATAGCTGTTGGCTAAATCTATTTGTGAATGGCATTTTATGCCGCAATCCAAAGCAATCATCAAGGTAAAACCGTTCTCTTGAGCATATACAATCGATTCATTCGAAATGCCATAGCCTTCCTTGTATCTGTCTGGTATATAATATTCCAATGGCAGGTCAAATTGTTGTAAAAAGGAATACATTAAAGCAACGGCAGAAGTTCCGTCTACATCATAATCCCCAAAAATCAGCACCTTTTCTTTTTTAGAAATGGCATCTACTATTCTTTCAACACTTTTATCCATATCCATCATTAAGAATGGATTATGCAAATGGTCCAAAGAGGGTTTAAAAAATCGCATGGCATCGTCATAAGTGGTTATCCCCCTTGCAATCAGCAAGTGTGCTAAGGATTTGGGAATTTTTAATTCCTCGGCAAGACGTTCAACGTCTTTTTTATCTTCTCTTTCGGTTATTATCCAGCGACTTTTCATAAATATTTTGTAATGCAAAAATACGCATTTAATTTTTATACTATTGTATTATTTTTAATTTTTTTTTAACGTTTTCCGTTTTTTCTAAAAATATTTTCTGTTTGATAGTTTTATACAAACGATAAGCATAAATCAAAAAGAACTTCGGTATATTTTTTAAATTTTATTTCTTTTAAATTTTTTTGTATTGTTCTTTTTTGTATTTTTGAAAAAAATTTTAAGGCTTACATTCTTCATTCTTTTTTAAAAAAATATTTATGAATATTGACGATATAAAATTAAAAATTAAAGAAATACATAATAAAGTAAATGAACAGGAAGCTCGCTTATTAAATGCTGATGTTCCCATTTCTGTCTTAGATGTCGACCTACAAATGATGTATATTCGTATTTTGTACGACCAATACATGAGTTTACAGCAATCTGTTTTGGAAATGCAAGCATCGGAAAGTAATAAATCAACAGAAAGTGAAACGCAAAAATCGAAAGTCCATATTGCCAATAATCTTCCCTCACTCTTTGATTCTGTTGATGAAGAAGAGGAAAAAACAAACTTTCAAAAAGTTGAAATAGAAGATAAGACGATAGTTACTCCCCCACAGATGTCGGAAAAAGAGGAAATAGAAGAACCCGTAAAGGAGAATACTCCTGACGAACCGATAGAAATAGATATCGACAACATTGAATTTGTCGAAGAAGATGATGAAGAAGAGGAAGAAATGAAGCATGAAAATAGTGACCCTTACAAAGATAAATTTTTTCCGCAAATAAACCCCATGATTGATGACCATGAACCTGAAATTGCCATTCCGCTTACGATGGAAGGTTTACAGAAAGCAAGAAATGGTGTTCAATCTTCGAACTCTTTGGGGGATACCTTTGCTAAAGAAAAAAACGGACTTAACGAACAATTCTCCGGCAAATCGGAAAATAATATTGCGGCTAAACTTCAAAAAAACCAAACCAACGACCTTATGAAAGTGATAGATATTAACGACAAATTCCAATTTATCAGAGAATTATTTAACGGAAACGGAAGCTTATTTACCGAAACCATTAATCAATTGAATCAATTTTCAAAGTTAACCGATGCCATAGAATATTTGGAAAAAGCAAAAAATACGAATCGCTGGAAAGAAGAAAGCGAAGCCTATGAAAAATTGTACGAATTAATACTTAAAAAATTTGCGGGGCAATAAAAATGCTTGAACATGCATCTATATATAAACAAAATCTATTTTAAAATAAGGTATCGTATGAAAAACATAAGTGTTACACTCGGATTATTAATAGGTGTTCTATCAGTATCAATGTCCCAACCGGCATTTTTTTTCCATAATCAGGAAATTAATAATTGGTATATAGCTCCCAAAGGAAATGAACTTAGCGAGGAAATACAAAAAGTGATTCTTTTCCCCGAAGTACAATCCTTATTATCGCAAAAAAATGTGAAAGCTGACGTCCTTTATCCTAATTTTCAGTTTATCGATTTTGATAAAGACGGCTTAAAAGACCTTTTGTTCGAAGGGATAGTAGGAAATAAAAATCATGTGTTTATTTTTAAAAAGAAAACAAAAGACCAGTATCTTTTGGTGTTGAATCAGCCGGGAGAAATATTACAAGCAAATGCGCCTTATGAAAACAATGCTTTATCACTCACTATTTGGAATCAAAGCTGTTGCAGCTATAAGGTGAGTACCTTAACCAAATGGGTGTGTTTTATTAACAACAATGTGAGCTATTTTAAAGTTCAAGAACAAAGTTTAGTGTATAAAAACACCTTGCTTCCCGAAGTAGGAATAAAAAAAATCCCCTTGCAATATTTTACGATTAAAACAGAAGTTGCCAAACTACGCCTTTCGCCTCGTTGGGACGATGAATCGGTGATAGAAGGCGTTAATGCGTGGAAAGGTAATCATGTTTCTTATCATCCCCAAGGGGCAACGGGAGTTATTTATCACTTTCTTAAAGACAAAGATGGCGTTACCTGGTATTTTATCCGCATCAATACCGGTCCCGATTTCCCTACCAAAACCGACCGTTTTAAAGTAAGCAACGAAATTGAAGACTGTGAAAACTATTCCTATTACGGATGGATACACGGGGATAACTTGAATATAATTACAGATTAACACGATTTTATATTTTTTTTAAAAAAAGAATATAAATATATTGCAAAATAATGTACTTTTGCAATCCTGAAAACGCTTGTTTACAAGCAGGTCCCTTAGCTCAGCTGGTTAGAGCATCTGACTCATAATCAGAGGGTCCTTGGTTCGAGCCCAAGAGGGACCACAGGTAACTCCATGAAGTCAGGATGATGTGTCCTGACTTTTTTTTATGCCTCCCTCTTGCTAAGACTTCAAGTAAAACTTTAAATTGAAAAGATTTTTTTTAAAAATATATATATTCTTTGTCTATATATTAAAATAAAATTATATTTTTGCAGTCGGAAATATAACATTTTTCCAACAATTGGATATAAAGCCGATAAAAGACATAAAATAGAATTTAAGAATTAGGTTTGTATAATTTGTTTGTTTGGGAAGCATTCGAAAGAGTGCTTCCTTTTTTTGTGGGGTGATTCCAAATTCTCCCCTTCACTGTTGACGAAAAATTGAAATTAATTCCTTTTTCCGTTTATAATTGAAAAAAGATTATTTTTGCAAAATAATAAGTATACCTTACATGTGAGAAAAAGTGTATATATAAACTAGTTAAATTGCATTAAAACAACTTTAATAGTACTAACAATAAAATATTAATAAAATGAAAAACTATTTTAACTTTATTTTGACAGGCAAAAAACTTTTACCTATTTGGCTATTATTCCTAGTGTTATTCATAGTTCCGTATGGAATTATGGTGTTAAAAATTAATGATATTCAAACAGGAGAAATCCAATCATTATTAATTTTTCCATTATTAATGGTATTATTTGTAATAGCATTTTTATTAACATTTTATATAGCAAAATTAATAATTGAAGGCGTTGTATATAACGACAAAATGATTGTCTTTCATGGAACTTTTGGAAAATTTATCGGGATTGTACTACTTGGATTTTTTTTAAGTATAATAACACTTGGAATTTATATGGCTTGGTTCATTAGGGATATTAATAGGTTTTTTATTAATAATTCAATATATGATTCACAATCTTTAAAATTTCAAGGTAAGGGAGGAAAACTATTCGTTATTTTATTGTTGACTATTATTATTCCGATAAGTATATTATCAATTGTAATGACTACATATATTCTTAACAATACCGGGCAACTTTTTTCTTTTATGCTTATTCAGCAATTGATTACAGTAATAATCATGATACCTTATATGTACTTCGTTTATAAGTGGATGGTTAATATTGATTATAAAGATTTTAATATTACATGGGAAACTAGTTTTTGGAGTTCATGTAGCAAGATTGCTTTTGAAATATTATTAACAATTATTACATTAGGAATTTATTTCCCCTTGGCGATTATTCGTTTGTATAAATATTTTGCAGATAAGACCATAGCTAATGGGAATGATAGAAAACTCAAATTTGGTTATGATATTGACCTGTTAAATGATTTTCTATTTATTTGGGGGCAGACACTTCTGACAATTATTACGTTAGGAATTTATTATCCTTGGGCTTTTTGTAAAATTGGGAAAAGGATTTTAAGTAAAACATATTTGACAGAATATTAACGTAACCTAATAATTTCTCATTCTTAGCTCTGCAATCTCTAAAAATAAAGTAAGAAATTTACCCACTCTGCTTTTAATCCTTTTTTTTCGTTCTGAAAAAACCTCTCGGCACACGGGACAAAAAAACTGACAGCTGACAGCTTTCTTACTTCTCACGTTTCTCTCTTATAACATCTCTCCTTTCCAAGCTATTTTTAACTGATTTCTCCTCTCTAGGAATTTGTACGCGTACAAACGACAATTTGTATGCGTACAAATGACAATTTGTATGTGTATAAACTACAATTTCTATGCGTACAAATTACTAATTGTATACGTACAAATGATAAGAAGTACGCTTGCTTTTTAGATTTTTCCGTTTTTTAGTATTTTAGAGCCTTGCATCAAGTTTAATTTTTAATTATTTTGTTTATATTTCTTAATAAGTTTCATTTATTTAGTAATTTTGCATCGTAATTAAAACAAGCTTTTTTTATCTGAAAAGTTTAATACATA
>ENA-UOWO01006261-UOWO01006261.1-activated-sludge-metagenome-genome-assembly--contig:-NODE-6261-length-12223-cov-6.379767_pt1 | contig 12223 bp, 14 predicted proteins | sample MGYA00238148_ERZ761564 | MGnify/ENA primary metagenome ERZ761564 (study PRJEB28885, sample SAMN05720194) | activated sludge metagenome | isolation source: Anaerobic digester | place: USA...
CAATGCTGGCCAACAGACGTGGTGCCTCATCCGCATGGATGGTGATGCCTTCAAACGTGTGATACGCCACCATGTCGTGCAGCTGGGCGGTGTAGAAATTCGTTTGCTGCAGTCCGCCCTGCAGGCAGGCCACAGCCACACCGGCGGTGGTATGCGTGTGCATGACGCAATGCGCGCCGGGCAAAGCCGCATGGATGGCCGCATGCACCGTGAACCCCGCCGGATTCACCGGGTAAGCGGAGCCGTCCAGCACCTTGCCCTGAATATCGATCTTGACCAGGTTGCTGGCGGTGACTTCGCTGTAGTGCAGGCCAAAGGGGTTGATCAGGAACTCCTTATTGCCGCCGGTTACGGAATCCGGCAACCGGAGCGTGATGTGGTTGTAGATCATCTCGGTCCAGCCCAGCATGGCGAAGACCCGGTAGCAGGCCGCGAGTTGCACGCGCGCAGCCCGTTCGTCAGAGTGCATGTCAGGGTTCATCTAGCCAGCCTTCAGGAATAGGTTTTGTCCGAGCTGGGGACCACGGGCGACGACGCCACTGTGTTTTTGAATTCCCCCACCAGCGCGTTGGTGCCGCGTATCAGCAGTTGTGTATCCAGACCCACGGCAACGAAGGTGGCGCCCAGAGCCATGTAGTGTTTCGCCAGCGCTGCGTCGGTGGTCAGGATGCCGGCCGCCTTGCCAGCCTTGACGATGCGTTTGATGGCGTCTTCAATGGCCGTCTGTACTTCAATGTGGCCCGCGTTACCCACGTGCCCCAGTGACGCGGAGAGATCAGCGGGGCCGATGAACACGCCGTCCACGCCGTCTGTGGCCAGAATGGCTTCCAGGTTTTGCAGTGCCAGGCGCGTCTCGGCCTGTACCAGCAGACAGACCTGGGCGTTGGCCTCGTGCACGTAGCCTGGATACCGGCCCCAGCGCGACGCCCGCGAACCGGCCATGCCGCGAATGCCGTCCGGCGGATAACGACAGGCCTGCACCAGACCGCGGGCTTGTTCGGGCGTATCCACCATGGGGACCAGCAGCGTCTGAACGCCCAGGTCCAGATATTGTTTGATCAGTGCCGTGTCGCCCGCGGGTACGCGTGCCACCGCGTGTGTGCTGGGGTAGCCGGCCACCACGTGCAGTTGCGCCATCAGGCTGCGCAAGTCGTTGGGTGCGTGCTCGCCGTCCAGCAGCAACCAGTCGAAACCTGCGCCTGAGCAAATCTCGGTGCTGTAGGGGTTAGCCATGCTGACCCACAGGCCGATTTGCGTCTGCTGGTTGCGGATGGCTTGCTTAAAAGGGTTGACAGGTGTTTGCATGAAGGCCCCTCGTTGTTTTAGATGAATCTGAAGGCGATGGACCCCAGTGGCCCGTAATCGGCATGGAACGTATCGCCCGCAATGGCTGCGGTCGGCCGAGTAAAGGAGCCGCCCAACACAACCTCGCCGGCTTCCAGAAACTCACCCGTGGCGCTCAGCCTGTTGGCCAGCCAGGCGACGCCGGTGGCGGGGTGGTTCAGCACGGCGGCGGCCACGCCAGACTCTTCGATGACGCCATTTTTGTACAGCAGCGCGCTGACCCAGCGCAGGTCCACGGCGTCAGGCTTCACGGGCCGCCCGCCGGTGATGATGCCGGCGTTGGCCGCGTTGTCGGCAATGGTGTCAAACACCTTGCGCATGACTTTGGTGTGGCGGTCAAACTGCTCAATGCGTGCGTCGATGATTTCAATGGCGGGCACCACGTAGTCGGTGGCGGCCAGCACATCAAAGATCGTGACGTTGGGCCCCTGCAGGCGCTTGCCCAGCACGAAGGCCAGTTCCACTTCCACCCGCGGCGCGATGAACCGCTTGAACGGAATGTCGCTGCCCTCCGGGAAAAACATGTCGTCCAGCAACGTGCCATAGTCGGGCTCGGTAATCTGGCTGGCCTGCTGCATGGCACGCGAGGTCAGGCCGATCTTGTGGCCACGCGCCACGCGCCCCTCGGCCAGCTTCATCTTCACCCAGGCACGTGATACGGCGTAGCCGTCTTCAACCGTCATGCCCGGAAAGCGTTTGGAGAAATGCTCGACCTGGACGCGAGATTTTTCCGACGCGTTCAATTCGGCGGCCAGTTGCGCGATGAGCTCGAGGCTGAAGGGACTGGTTTTCATTTCTGGAACAAAGGGTGCAGGTTGCTGTGCTTGGCGTCAAACACCTCGTGCCCCTCATCAATCTGCAGGGTCATGCCGATGTGCCGGTTCATAAAGATGGGCTGAAAATGGGCCTTGGTGCTCATCAGCAATGCGTCGCCAGCTCTCTTTTTTGTAGCGTCGGTGCGCCCCCGACCCATGCGCAGATTCAAATACACAAACGCGTAGTCTTCCTTGCCATCGGCCACCGCGAAGTGGGGAGCCGGGTAGGCGAAGACGCGCGTTCCGCCGGTGGGGTACACCTGTTTGCCGTCTTCATCATGAACTTCGAGCATGGTGTTGGCCAGTGTCCGGCACAGCGCTGTCATGTCGGTTTCCCTGTCGAGGTTGGCGGTGTAGAGAATGACCAGATGTGGCATGGGTGTGCTCCGTTTTAAAGACGGCTGACAGTCTGAAAGCCGGCTGCCGAAGAAGCCTGAGCGGCGGGGATGGCTTTGCCGCTGACCGGGGTGACCGGGAACAGCGCGTTGATCTGCCCGGTGCCGGAGGCGCCAAAGTATGGCGTGATGACTTCGGCCCGGCCGTTGTATTCAGACCAGCCCAGTGCGCCCAGCATCATGGCCGTGTCGTGCATGAAGCCTTCGCCGTGGCCTTTGGCTGCGTACTCGGGCAGCATCTCGCAGAAGGCAGGCCATTCGGCTTGCTGCCACATGTCGACGACCCGGCGGTCCAGCGTTTCAAGGAAAGGGCTCCAGATCTTGAACGCGTATTCAGGCGCCAGTCCGTTCTGTGCAAAGCGGTGGCTCAGGGAGCCACTGGCCAGAAAAGCGACGGTGCCGTCGTAGTGGTCTTCAACGGCTTTGCGCATGGCCCAGCCCAGGCGCACGCTGTCATTGAGGTAGTGCGCCTGACAAAGTGCCGAAACCGATACGGCCTTGAAATGCTGATCCGCATTCATGTAACGCATGGGCACCAGCGTACCGTATTCGGGGCCCAGCGTGGTGGCGTGGTGAGCCAGCGTCTCCACCCCCATGTCGTTGCAGGCTTTTGCGAGGATCTGGCCCAGCTCGGTATTGCCGGGAATTTCATACGGCAGGTTGCTGATGAAATGCGGCAACTCGTTGCTGGTGTACGTGCCCTTGAAATGGGGCGCGCAGTTCAGGTGATAACTGGCGTTGACCAGCCAGTGGGTGTCGAACACGACGATGGTGTCCACACCCAGCGCGCGGCAGCGTCGGCTGATTTCGCGATGCCCGTCGATGGCATCCTGCCGCGTGCCTTTGCGTGGGCCGTCAAGCTCGCTCAGGTACATCGAGGGCACATGGGTGATCTTGCCCACCAGCGCGAGTGTTCCCATGATCAGGTTCCCCAGTGCGGAATATGGTGCGAGCCCATGCTGACCGCCACATTCTTCGGCTCACAAAAAACCTCATAACTCCAGGTTCCGCCTTCGCGCCCAGTGCCACTGGCCTTGGTGCCGCCAAACGGCTGGCGCAGGTCACGCACGTTCTGGCTGTTCACAAAACACATGCCGGCTTCCACGGCGGCGGCCACGCGGTGCGCGCGACCAATGTTCTCGGTCCACACGTAGCTGGAGAGGCCGTATGGAATGTCGTTGGCCAAACGAATGGCATCCGCTTCGTCCTTGAACGGAATCAGGCAGGCCACCGGGCCGAAGATTTCTTCCTGCGCGATGCGCATGCGGTTATCCACGTCGGCAAACACGGTGGGCAGCACGTAGTTGCCCGTTTTAACGCGGTCCGGCAGGTCGGGCTGGCCCAAGCCGCCGCACAGCAGCGTTGCGCCCTCTTTGGGGCCGAGTTCAATGTAGCTGCGCACCTTGGCCAGATGGGCTTGCGAAATCATGGGGCCAACAATGGTTTTCTCATCCAGCGGGTCACCCACGGTGATGCGTTTGGCGCGCGCTGCGAATTTCTCAGCGAAATCTGCGTAGATGGACTGCTGCACCAGAATGCGGCTTCCCGCCGTGCAGCGCTCACCGTTGTTGCTGAAGATCATGAACACCGCAGCGTCCAGCGCGCGGTCCAGATTGGCATCGTCAAATATCACGAACGGGCTTTTGCCGCCCAGCTCCATGCTGAATTTTTTCAGGCCTGCCTGCTGCACGATGCGGTTGCCGGTGACGGTTGATCCGGTGAAGGAAATTGCCCGCACGTCGGGGTGTTTGACCAGTGGCTCACCAGCATCCTTGCCAAGGCCATGCACCAGGTTCAGCACGCCGGGTGGAATACCCGCTTCCAGTGCCAGCTCGCCCAGGCGTGCGGCGGTCATGGGCGACAGCTCGCTCATCTTCAGCACGGCGGTGTTGCCAAAGGCCAGGCATGGGGCCACCTTCCACGTGGCGGTCATGAAGGGTACGTTCCACGGGCTGATCAGCGCACACACCCCCACCGGGTGAAACAGCGTGTAGTTCAGGTGGGTGTCGGTCGGGTAGGTGTGACCGTCAACACGTGTGCACATTTCGGCGAAGTAGGTGAAGTTGTCGGCCGCGCGCGGAATCAGCTGTTTGCCGGTTTGAGTGATGACTTGCCCGCAATCGTTGGTCTCCAGCTGTGCGATCTCAGGCACATGGGTCGCGATCAGATCACCTAGTTTGCGGATGAGTTTTGCGCGTTGGGGTGCGGGCGTGGCAGCCCATTTCGGGAAAGCTTCTTTCGCAGCCGCGACGGCGGCGTTGACCTCTGCCTCGCCACCAGAGGCGACTTCGGCCAGCACCTCCTGCGTGGCGGGGTTGATCGTCTCGAAATAGCGGTTGCCGACAACCGGTTTGCCGTTGATCAGGTGATCGATTCTCATGTCTGTCCTTTTGGCGGTACGACAGGCGCAGCAGTTGGCCACGTCTCTATGGTGTTGATGAGGGCGCCGATGTCTTCTATGCGGGTGACGACGACATCGCCGGGCTGGCAATCCACCACGCCGTCGGGGGTGCCGGTCAGGATCAGGTCACCGGGCTGCAGTGTCATGAAGCTGCTGAAGTATTCGATGAGAAACGGCACATCGAAAATCATGTCCCGCGTGTTGCCGGATTGCGTGACCTGGCCGTTGACCGTGGTCTGCAATGCCAGATTCATGGGATCAGGCACGTCGGTGGCATCGACCAGCCAGGGTCCGATGGGGGTACAGGTGTCGCGGTTTTTGACCCGCAGGTTGGGCCGGTACCAGTTCTCCAGGTAGTCGCGGATGGCGTAGTCGTTTGCTACGGTGAAGCCGGCCACAAAATCGTAGGCGTCGTCACGCTTCACGTTTCTGGCGGTTTGGCCGATCACCACCGTCAACTCGCACTCGTAGTGCATGAATTGCACACCGGCCGGACGGCGCGTGAACGCGCGGTGGCCGATCAGTGTGCTCTCGCCCTTGATGAATACCAGGGGCTCCTCAGGTGCCTTGAAGGCCAACTCCTTGGCATGGTCCGCATAGTTCAGGCCCAGCGCAAGGATCGTTCGAGGGCGCGGGGTTGGCAACAGCGGTGGCAGCCACACCACGGCGTCCTGTGCCACAACACGCCCGTCCGCCAGCTGCAATTGATCTCCATGAGCTGTGGCTTGATGAATGGCCCCTGCATAGGCGACCCGTGCGCGTTTCATGGTGCGCCCTCAACGGATGCGTCTGGGGACTGGGGCGGCAGCAACGTGTTGGACAGCGTACCGAATGCCGGCAAGCCGGGCGCGTAGATGTCGATGCGGTCACCTGCCTGCGCCAGCGGGCGCCCCGCGTCACAACCCAGCATGATCACATCGCCGGGTTGCAGCGTCATGAACTCACCAACATCGGCCAGCAACTGATTGGCTGAGCGCACCAGATTGGCGAAGTCAATACGCTGGCGCAATTCGCCGTTGACGCGCACTTCCAGCTTGAACCGGGCTGGGTCGCCAGCCTGCCCTGCCGACACCAGTTGCGAGCCAACACCCAGGAATCCGTCCACACATTTGTACTTGACCGGCGGGCGGAAGAAGCTGGCATGCGGGATGGACAGATCGTTCATCAAGACATAGTGTGCTATAGAAATAATAGCTGTTTGCGCATATTTCACAAGGGCTTGAGGCCCAATCAATACCCCAATCGTGGCCCCCACTTCCACTTGTTGTGTGGTGGCGGGCAACGCTATGCCTGAGCCGTTGGCGCTCCAGGTATTGGCCGTTTTGACATACAGAACCGGTGCGCTTGGAGCTGCCTTGTAGGGCGCCTCGCTCATTTGCGGGGCCAGGGCCTCAATCTCGCCCTGAAAGTTCAGCAGGGTTCCATAGACGGTGCCTTCCGGCATGAAGGGAGGGGCTGTGCTCATGTCTCCTCCAGTTCAATCACGGCATCCAGCAACCCATAGAGCTCGGCCAGTTTTTCTTTGCCCAGCGTCTTTTCCATCCAGCGGTAGTGTGCTTCGATGGTTTGCGACAGCGTGTCCACCAGGGCGCGGCCCCGTTCGGTCGCCTCCACTACGGTGCGTCGCTGGTCGGCCGGGTCACGGGCACGGCTGATCAGGCCGTCACGCTCCATTCGATTGAGCACCCCCGTCAGGCTGGGCCCCAGGATGAATGCCTCTCGTGCAACCCGTCCTGTTTCCACTGTGCCGTTTTCACCCAGCACCCGCAACACGCGCCACTGCTGGTCGCTCAGCGCATGCTGGCGCAGCGACGGGCGCGTGTGGGCCATGACGGCCTCGCGGGCTTGCAATAGCAATCGCGGGAGGTTGCGGTGGACAAAAGGTGTTGCCAAGGCGTTCATTTATTTAATATGTTAAATGAATTCACGGATTTGGCAAGCTTTTGCTTGGCGGGCAGTAAAACTGTAAATGCATACAGTAATATGTAGCCATGGCCAAAGAAAAAACCGTTTTCACCTGTACCGACTGTGGTGGTACCAGCCCCAAGTGGCTGGGCAAGTGCCCAAGCTGCGGTGCCTGGAACACCTTGATCGAGTCGGTTGCCGAGAGCGTATCGCCGGTCAAGAACCGCTTTGCGTCGCTTGCCAAAACGGCCGAAATCGCGGTGCTGGCGGACATAGAAGCCACCGATATCGAGCGAACTCCCACGGGTCACGAAGAACTGGATCGCGTTCTGGGCGGCGGCATCGTCGAAGGGGGCGTGGTGCTGATCGGTGGTGACCCGGGCATCGGCAAGTCCACGTTGTTGTTGCAGGCGCTGGATTCACTGCAGCGTACGGGAAAACACACACTGTATGTGACGGGCGAGGAGAGTGGCGCTCAGGTGGCGTTGCGCTCACGCCGTCTGGGGCTGGATCGCTCCCAGGTGAACGTGCTGGCCGAAATCCAGTTGGAGAAAATTCTGGCGACGCTGGATGCCACGCAACCTGATATCGCGGTGATCGACTCCATCCAGACCGTTTACTCCGACCAGCTCACCTCAGCCCCCGGTTCGGTGGCGCAGGTGCGTGAATGTGCGGCCCACCTCACGCGCGCGGCCAAGGCCAGTGGTGTGTGCATCGTGCTGGTCGGCCACGTCACCAAAGAGGGTGCGCTGGCCGGGCCGCGGGTGCTGGAGCACATGGTGGACACCGTGTTGTACTTTGAAGGCGATACGCACAGTCAGTTCCGGCTGGTGCGCGCCATCAAGAACCGCTTTGGTGCGGTCAACGAGATCGGCGTTTTTGCCATGACAGAAAAAGGCCTGAAAGGTGTGAGCAACCCCAGCGCCATTTTTCTGAGCCAGCACCCGGAACCTGTACCCGGCAGCTGCGTGATGGTCACGCTGGAAGGCACGCGGCCGCTATTGGTTGAAATTCAGGCGCTGGTGGACAGTGGCGGGCCTTCTCCACGTCGCCTGAGTGTTGGGCTGGACAAAGACCGCCTTGCCATGTTGCTGGCGGTGCTGCACCGGCACGCCGGTGTGGCCTGCATGGATCAGGATGTCTTTGTGAACGCCGTAGGTGGCGTGCGCATCAGTGAACCGGCTGCTGATCTGGCGGTCATGCTGTCCATTACGTCGTCATTGCGAGGAAAACCTTTGCCCAAAGGCTTTATTGCCTTTGGCGAGGTGGGTCTGGCCGGTGAAGTGCGGCCGGCGCCACGGGGACAGGAACGATTGAAAGAGGCCGCCAAACTGGGTTTCAGCGTGGCCGTGGTACCCAAGGCCAACGCGCCCAAAAAATCCATTGAAGGGTTGACCATTCACGCAGTAGAGCGGGTGGAGCAGGCCATGGATGTGGTTCGGGGCTTGGGCTGACGTGTGAAGCCATTAAGGAAAGCTTAATTCGTGCGCGTTAATGTTGGCTCCATGAAGGAGTTGACATGATGAAACATATTTCAAGAGCCGTATTGTCAGCAGGTCTGCTCTCGGCCATCGCTGTGGGGGCAAGTGCTCCGGCTTTCGCGGTGACGCCCGAGGCGCAACTGGCAGCCTATACCGTTCAGGCGGGTTCCCCGCCACAACCCGCTCGCGGCCAGCTGTTGTTCACGACGAAACACGGCAAAGACTGGAGCTGTTCGTCTTGTCATACCGCCGTGCCAACGGTTGATGGCAAACATGCCAGCACGGGCAAGGTGATCGGACCTATGGCGCCGGCCTTTAATGCCGAGCGATTCACCGACTCAGCCAAAACCGAAAAATGGTTTCGGAGGAATTGCAACGATGTGGTTGGACGGGAATGCACACCAGCCGAGAAGGCTGACGTGTTGTCCTGGCTGCTGACGCTCAAACGCTGAGCACCTTGTCTAGGTACTGTTCCCAATTTCAAGGAGATGCTTTGATGCCTCATTCGTTGTTGTCCAAAATGGTCCTCGGTTGCATGGTTTCCCTTGTTGCCTTCGCTTCTGCACAGGCGCAGTCGGAAGGTGGCCGAAATGTGCCTTTGCCAAAATACCAGCAGGAATGCGCGGCCTGCCACATTGCCTACCCTGCGGGCATGCTGCCCGCTGCTTCGTGGCAACGCCTGATGGGTGCTTTGACCAAGCACTATGGAACCGACGCCTCACTGGATGAAGCCAGCCTCCGTGAAATCACTGGCTGGTTGAAAAGCAATGCTGGTACTTATCGGCGGGTCAGCGAAGAGCCACCGCAAGAGCGGATCACCCAGTCTGCCTGGTTTCTGCGTAAACACAACGAGCGTGAAATCTCACCCGCAGTGTGGAAACGTGCATCCGTGGGTAGCGCATCCAATTGCGCAGCCTGCCACACCAACGCAGCGCAAGGGAATTTCAATGAGCATGAAGTGCGGATTCCAAAATGACCGGCATGACTGACATAAAAACAAAAAAAATCCTGGTTTGGGATGCCCCTGTTCGGGTATTTCACTGGTTGATGGTGCTCAGCTTCGCGGGCGCCTATATCACCTCAGAAGGTGAGCGGTGGCGTCTGGTTCATGTGAGCCTGGGTTACACCCTGGGCGGATTGGTTGCATTCCGCATTCTCTGGGGATTCATGGGAACGCAATACGCACGTTTCAGCAGTTTTATCCGCGGCCCATCCGCAGTTATTCGCTATGCCAAGTCCATATTGAATGGTCGACCGGAACATCATGTGGGCCACAATCCTGCGGGAGCTGTCGCCATTGTCTTACTGATATTGCTAAGTGTCTTGCTGGTGGCCACTGGCTGGTTGAACTACAACGACATCGGCCCTGGTTGGCTGGAAGATTTGCACGACATCGCGGGAAATCTCATGCTGGGTGTGGTGGGTATTCATGTCGCTGGCGTTGCCGTGGCCACCTGGCTGCACCGTGAAAATTTGGTTCGTGCCATGGTGACCGGCCTGAAAGAGGGCACACCTGAGCAGGGCATCAGCCGTTCGTGGCGTTCGCTGGCGGTCTTAATTTTGTTGGTGGTTTTTGGATTTTGGTGGTACCAGTGGCAGAGTGCGCCCTCTCAGGAGACATCCGCAAGCATTGCGAAAGAAGCGACAAAATACGTCTCTGGCAGGCACGACGACGATGACTGACTTTTTTTGGGCCTGGTTAGCGACCCTGATGGCTACGTGACCAATCTGGAGAATTTTGGATGAGAATTCTGCTGGCCGAAGACGACCCCATGCTGGGCGACGGCTTGCGTGTGGGTTTGCGCCAGCTTGGTTTCCAGGTGGATTGGGTGCGGGATGGTGTCGCAGCTGAGCGCGAGCTGGCAACTGGAGACTACGCTGCGGCTGTGCTGGATCTCGGATTGCCACTGAAAGATGGCATGGAGGTGCTTCAGACGCTGCGCGGACGAAGGGTTGCTACCCCGGTGCTGATACTCACTGCCCGTGATGGTGTGCCCGATCGCGTCCGGGGGTTGGACATGGGTGCGGACGACTATGTGGTGAAACCCGTCGACCTGAACGAATTGGGAGCCCGTCTGCGTTCGCTGGTGCGCCGGGCGCATGGGCAGACGCAGGACTTCCTGTACTGTGGCGCGGTCATGTTGGACCCCTCGGCCAGGCACGTCACTCTAAACGGGAATCCCGTTGCTTTGTCTACCCGCGAATTTGATCTGTTGCATGCGCTAATGCTCAATGCTGGACGTGTCCTGTCTCGCGAGCAGCTCGAGCAACAACTCTACAGCTGGGGCTACGAAGTCGATAGCAACGCCATCGAGGTGCACATTCATCACATCCGGCGCAAGCTGTTCCCGGACGTCATCCAGACTGTGCGCGGTATTGGGTATCTGGTGCCGCGCGCGCCGGACCCGTCTTGACGATGATGCAATTCCGGTCTTTGCAGGCTCGCCTGCTGGCGATGTCGATGGGGCTGGTCATTGCCGTCTGGGTGGGCGTGGCGTGGCTGACCTGGACCACTGCAAGCCATGACCTTGACGAACTCCTGGATGGACACCTGGCCCAGGCGGCCGCCTTGCTCGTGGTGCAGCAGATTGAGCCCGAAGAATCGGATGAAGTGGCCGATGCGCCGTCTTTGCACAGATACGCCCCGCGGGTGGCCTTCCAGGTGTTTCATGAAGGGCATCTGGTGATGCGCTCTGCCAATGCCGGAACGGTTCCCATGTCCGCCCAACCCCGCGGATTTTCCACCGAGCGCTTGAGTGACGGCTCGCAATGGCGGGTGTTCTCAACCCGTGGGGCAGAGCGTGATGTACAGGTCTACGTGGGCGAGCAGACCGCATCCCGTCGTGAAATTCTCCGTGCCGTGCTGCTTGGCATGTTGCTGCCGTTAATGATTGCATTGCCCTTGCTGGCATTGCTGCTTTGGTGGGCCGTGCGGCAGGGGCTGGATCCCTTGCGTCAACTCAGCGAAGTGCTGGGTCACCGCCGGCCTCAGGCGCTCGAACCCGTTGGACTTGACAACATGCCGTCCGAAATGCGGCCGATGGTCAATGCCCTGAACGGTTTGCTGCAGCGCATCGAAAACATGGTGATGACCGAACGCCGCTTTACAGCGGACGCGGCGCACGAACTTCGTACGCCGATCGCCGCAATACGGGCGCAGGCCCAGGTGGCGCTGGGGGCTGGCGCTGACGTCTCGCAACGAGATCATGCTTTGCGTTACACGCTGGCGGGCTGCGACCGGGCAACCCGGCTGGTTGAACAGTTGCTGACACTGGCGCGGCTGGAGGCGGCACCCTCCGCAGTGGCGTCATCGGTTGTGCCCGTGAATTTGAGTGGTCTGGCCCGTGGCGTGGCTGCCGATCTCGCACCTGCAGCGATGGCGCGCCACCAAATTCTGGAGCTGGAAGCGGGCGTGCCCTGCTGGGTAACGGGTAACGATGTCCTGATTGGTGTGATGGTTCGCAACTTGATTGATAACGCCATGAGGTACAGCCCCGATGGTGCAAAAGTGTTGCTGAACGTGACGACCGAAGCCGGGCAACCCGTTTTGCGCATTGAAGACAGTGGCCCCGGCATGACAGATTCGCAAATTGCCCGCCTGGGGGAACGGTTTTACCGTGTCTTAGGGAGCGACCAGCCTGGAAGTGGGCTGGGGTGGTCCATTGTGAAAAGACTTGCGGATGCTTTTGGCGCCGGGATTCAGGTTTCACGATCGAGCCTTCTGGGGGGGCTGGCTGTGGAGGTCCGCTGGCCGTTGCCTTAACGCCGCTCCAATCCTGCGAAAATCCGTGGATGCAATTTCAGAAAATCCTGGTTCCTGTGGGTGGTGTCATTCTGGTCGCAGCGGCTTACAGGGCCTACGGTTGGAGTGGGGTTGCGATC
>ENA-UOWO01006263-UOWO01006263.1-activated-sludge-metagenome-genome-assembly--contig:-NODE-6263-length-12220-cov-6.568516_pt1 | contig 12220 bp, 19 predicted proteins | sample MGYA00238148_ERZ761564 | MGnify/ENA primary metagenome ERZ761564 (study PRJEB28885, sample SAMN05720194) | activated sludge metagenome | isolation source: Anaerobic digester | place: USA...
AATTGGACCAATAAACGTACTACTTGGTTTGGCGTATAAAATTGTCCTCCCTTTTTACCACTTTCATCAGCAAAATGCTTTAACAAATACTCGTAAGCTGCACCCAACAAATCGGGGAACTCAAAGTTTTCATTAATCAAATCGGGAAACTCATTGAAGTGGTCTATCATTTTCTTTAGGTCGGCATTTTTTACAATAGCCTTTCCATCCACTTCTTTATTAAAGTTTATTCTGCCTTTAAAAATTCCTGAAAGTGTATCGGGGTTTGCTTCTTCAATGGCATCTAAAGCCTTGTTCAGCATTTGCCCAATATTGTTTTGCAAGTGTTTTATGGGTGGTTGCAATACACCGTTTTCATCAGTAAATTCTTCATTCCATCTTGCTCTTTTCGGAACAAAAAAAGTTTCACCGTAGGTAATTTTATCTTCTAAGATTTCAGCCAATACTGCTTCATCTAAATCTTTATAATCCTTCTTTGTAAACTGCTCTCTCTTTTGGTCAAAAACATCACTCATTCTTTTTAGAAACAACATTCCAAAAATGAACTCTTTATATTCTGAAGCATCCATTTTGCCACGCAGAATATCTGCTGCCTTCATCAGGAAACTTTCTAATTGAGATAGTTTGATTTTATTGTCTTTCATTCCGTGTGATGCTTACTTTGTTTTTTTAATTTGCTTCGTTACTGATTTCAATGCTTCGTCTGCCATTGGTTCGCCTTGAACCATATTATACAATTGGTCGGCAAGCCAAAGGGTTTGCAATTCTTCTACATCAGCTTTTAGTATTTGGGCTAATAATGGGATTTGCTCTTTCTTTAATTGCCTGTCGCCTCGTTCTACTTTGCTAATAATAGAAGTGTCCACATCTAACAGAGAAGCAAGCTGCCGCAGCAACATATTTTGCTTCGTTCTTAGTTCTCTTATTCGTTCACCAAACTGTGTTGCCATTATAATAATATTGTCTTGACAAATATTGGCAAATATAAGAAAACAAAAGCAAAGAGTTACTAAAAAAAGTAGTACTTGAAAAAGATTTGAGAAAGTGGGGAAATGAGGATTTGAGGAAAGGCGGTTTACCGCTTCCTCATATCCTTAAATCCTCAAATAGGAACTATTGAGGATTTTTGGCGTTGGGGTTGGTGTACTGGTCGTGACCATCGTACTGGATAATATCAGCATCTTTAAACTCCTTGATGTAACGCTGTGCTGACTTGTCGGTAATGCCCAAACTTAGGGCTGTGGCTACATAGGTTTGGCGGTTGAAATGGTAAGGCAGGTTTTCTAAAAACTGCTCTTTTTTGTGCTTTGGTTTGGGCTTGTAGGTTTCCTGGGCTATTTGAGAATACACATAACTGCTGTGCTTTACCAGTATGGTAATCATATCCAACGTATTTTGAAAGTCGGTATCGTTACAATAAAGGTTTGAGGTAATTTCTCCATCTTCCATAATTCGGAGTGCTGAAAAAATCATCATTATACGGAAGGCAATTAAGCCCAAACGCCTTACTGAACTGATAATCTCTTCTTCTTGGATATTGACATACAGGGTTTGCATTTTCTCAAAGAATTGATTGAACTGCAATTGCTGTGATGGGGTCAAAGAAAAGTGTACATCGGGGTTGGCTTGTAAAGTTTGGTACAAACTGTAAAAGTCATTGCCCAGCTTTTCAAAATGCACATCTAAACCGTTTTCGGTTTTAGAGGCAAACACATCTTTCCAAATCAATTTCATATTCATTACATAGAACATAAAACGGCTGAACAAACCATTTTCAGCATTTGGAATGAGGGTTGTAATTTGCTTGGGAGTACCTGAAAGTAAAGCTGATAAACAAGGTCTGTCAATTTCTACATATTCCTTGTCTGTTCTGCGATAATATGAGATAGGTTCGTGTTGAAAAGCATTGCGAAAACCATCGCTAAAGTCTCCGTAATCGCTTTTAAATGCTTTGGCAAGGGTATCACCCTCTGTTTCAAAAATAAGCCCTCTTTTATCGCTATCGCCCAATATTTCTAAAAAGCCTGTTGCACTGTTATTGGCAGGAATGAACAACATTTTTTGGGGTGGTTTCTGTGGCTTTTCGGTGTTGGCATCTTTACCCTTGTTTGCGTTGTACTCTTGCATATCCACCTCAAACTGTTGCTTCATTATCTTGGCTTGGTTTCTTAATGCTAAGTGTATGGGTTCAACCAATTTTCGGCAATGAATTAAAATGCCTTTCCCTGCTGATGCTTTGGCAGAAATGAAAATGAACAGGTTTGTATTTACTGGATTGTCGCCATACTTACCAATGAGTTTAGGAAATGCCACACTTAACGTAACCAATGAACCTAACAATAAAATATCCCTTTCCTCTTTGGTGGTGGCTACTTGTGTAATGTGTTTTAAAAACTCTGGTATTGTGTCAAACACTGCATCGGGCAAAGTAGGCATTTGTTCTTCGGGCTGTGTTTCCTCTTGATCCGTTGCCTTTTGCTTGGGTTCAAACTTTTTGTGTTCTTGGGTGTGGTGTGAATAGGCACTATTTACGGCAGTCTTAATTTCTCTTTCAGATAAATCAAAATGCTGTGTACATAGTATTTCAGTATCGGATTGCGATAAACCAACTCTGTTGCAATTAGAAGCAAGCAGATAAATATAATTATTTCTGTTTCCATCGGTGTATGATGCTTTTTGGTTTGTGAATTGAATTTGTTGATTGAATAAAAATGTAATGTTGAGGTCTTCGGGTTCTGCCTTTTCTATTGGAACAACTGGAGCAATAGCCGTAGGCGTTTGCGATTGTTGTTCTTGAATGAATTGGGGCAAAGCCACAATGAATTTCTCGTTTTGGATGGTTCGGTATGCGTTGGGGTCGTGGCTCATAAAACAAAGCCTTGTAACATCTTTGCAGCTTGGGTCTGCCTTTAGTCCTGTGGCATCTTCATAATACTTCTGCACTTGCAAATAAGCAATGTCGTGGTGTTCCAGTTCGGTGCTTACCTCAACAAATACTTTTAAGCCGTTGCCACTTGGACTGATGAAGCAAAGTGATGTGTAGGAGATTTTACTAATGATTGCAAACGCAGTTTGCAATTGCTCTGGTGTTAGTTTGTCAAAATCTAAATGCACAAAGCCACTGTACATTTCAAGAAAAGGCATTTGCCTTTTTTCGCTGAATACAGCCGAAGGCGTAAAAGCTAATAACTGTTTCTTTTTGTTGTCGGCTTCTGCCTTATTGCCTTGTGCAATAAGATTGCGGATTTCTTCTACTTCCGTTTTGTACTTGTCGGAAATAATGTCTTTACCTATCAGCAGTAGAGATTTTTTTTCTACCGGGATAGTAAAGTTTTTAAATATGGTACTTGATGCCATTTCTTTTCTTTCTTATCGGTTAAAAAATTCTATTTGCGTTTGTTCTTGAGTATGTACTCGGTAGCCATAGCATCAATTTCATCGGTTGATGATTGACGGTTACGCTGCAACCAGTCGTCTAACTCGGAACGCTTGAAATAGAGTTTCTTTCCCTGGGGACAGAAATGGGGAATACTCTTTGTACTTGTAAGTTTGTACAAATGTGAGGGGCTTACATCAAGGAATGTGCAAGCCTCGTTGAAGTTTAATACTGTTTTTTGCAGTAAGTTTTGCTCATCTAATTTGTTTGCAATTTCTGTGAGCTTGTCGAGAATTAAATTTTCTGTTGCCATCTTTTTATATTTTTAAAATTGATGGAACAAAACTCTACAATGCAGCAGGGGCAAAGGATTAGAGTGTTATATCTCATTGAGATAACTCCCTAATCTCACTATTTTTTATTTCATTTGGTTGATTATGTTGTCAATGGTTGGTTGATTTTTAGGGTTGTCAATTTTATTTGAATACAAGTTTTGAGCCTTTAATGGCTTATTGGTTTTTGTATAAAACAAACCTGATTTTTCAAGTGCTGATGGTGTTAGATTATTGAAGCTGGCACTAAGTTTATCAATGATGTATCTAAGCTGCACTGTTTCGCAACCGAAATACACTTTGTGCATTTTGGTAGTAAGTGCCTTTGATGTTAGAATGGTTACTAAATGGTCTGCGGTACATTTTTCCTCATTCAATAAATCTACTTGGTTTACTAATGAAGTGATGGTAGATTTCAGTTTTGCTTCTGTTCCTTTAAAGCCGAATGATAGTTTCTCTTTGGTGGTTGGCTTCTCGGCTTTCTCTGTTTCAATTTCTACTTTCTGCAATTCATTAATCTGTGCCTTTGGTAAATTCAAATCCAACAAATAAAAATCTTCAATACTGGTGGGGCTGTCAATACTGGCTTTGCTCAATTCCTGTATATCAAAAAACAAAATAGTGAGGTGTTGCCTTAATAACTGCAATACAAAATGAGGTAACGAGCTTTGCTCGGTAGGTGCTTCCTCAAATCCTCTTTCCTTAATCTCCTTAACTGTGTTTACTGTAAGTGCTTTGATGTTCTTTAATGCAATGGTGGTGTGGTACACTATATCCACCTTTTTGCTGTACTTCTGCATCTTGGTATTAAAAGCATTGTAAACACGAAGTGTTTCAAGGCTGATAACTGCATTATAAAACTTGCTTACTGCATCGCTGTAAGCTGGAAAATCTATTGCGTAGCAATGGTTTTTTAAAGTGCTTGTACCCTTTGTATTTTGCTTTGTAAGCCATTTGGAGAGGTCGGAATAATCAGCCAACAATATTTGAAGCTGTTGCACCAACTCGGCTTCTGTGGTGGGTTCTTTACTGCCTACCTTTTTTATTTTCTCGTTGATGGCTTTTGTGCCTTTGGCATCAAAAGTCCAGGGCATAAGTTCTTTGAACAAAATGCTATTCAATATTTTTATTTCCATTATAAGCCAATATTTATTTTGTTAGCTGCTACTGTTTTCTTTACTTAGCATGATAGTTTGTTTTTGGTAGGTAATATCTTAAATACCGCTTGCCTTCAATCCGTTCCCTGGGTACTTTAAACCCGAAAAACTTGTCTACTTCCGCAATACGACTTCTTAAATCAGCGATGCCCATTAACTCAAAGGCATCTACACGATTTACAGTAAGTCCAAATAGTAGCCATTCAATAAGCTTCTCTACTTGTGATGGATTTTTATGTTGTGCTTTCATATCAGTTGTTTTAGTTTCAAAAATTAAATAGTTGCAGTTACTGTATAATCGTGATTGTCGTTATAACCTTGAGAAATCTCTACACTCGTATTCCATCTCGCTACGGATATAGTTTCGTCCAAAACAATTTCTTCATATTCAGTATAGATGTGTCGCTCTAACCTTTTAGATATGAACATAATTCTTTCTTGGTCATTTTCGAAAGTATGCCCTAATTCAGCAAGACGATCAAATACAATTTTCTCTTTCTGGTCGTTTATTTCTTTGACCATCTTTGAAACTATTTCAGTCTGAATATCAAAAATGTCTTTCATCTTGGTTAAAAATTATAATCCTCTACATTTTTTGCATTCATATTTTATAAGCGTTGTGCCTGTGTTGCACTTTAGCAAATCTTCATTTGATCCGCATGTCATGCAAATTTTAATATCACCTTTTTGCTGTTTCTTTTTAGCTTTCATTTCGCTCATGTGCATGTCTTTGCAAATGCATGGTTCAGATACACATATATTTCCATGCATTAGGTCGCAGGTTTCGTAGGCTCGTTTCATGGTGTTTTACCGATTAGAATATTATAAATCTTTTCAGCGTACAAATGCTTTTCTTGATTATCAAAACCTAGCATCTCAAGATCAAATTCAATAGTTTCCTTTACGCGAAGGAAGTTCTTATAGACATGTAGTAAGAACTGCATCCTTTCATATCTTGCTTTTGGCGTTAACCCTTCGCCAATTAACTCTAATGTAAGTCGTTCGTAGTTTTGCATTATTTCCTGTATCCTCCGTTTCTAAACAATAAAGCGATAACAATGAATATAACAACAAGCGCTGCAATAAATCCTAAAATGAAGTTTATCATATCTTTATTTTTGTTGGTTGAAAGTTGATTCGTTAAAAATTAGCGTTGAAATCTTAGTTTAAATTACTTTAAAATGGGACTGAATCATCATCGCTATATTTCGAGCGTGAAAAGTCAATCAGTTTAGTTTCTTGTTTGTCTTGAATCCAGTAGGTTAAATCCTCGCCAAATTCATCATATCGACCGTTTTCAGGATTCCATGAGTATTCAACATTACCAACACCTCCCCAGAATTTGAACTTTACCTTTTGAACACTAAGCGTATTGCGGTAGTTTTCTTCCTTGTACATCGATAGTCCAATGTCGGCTTTGTTGTACCAATTTGCTGACCCGTTTATGTCGTAAAGCCCTGGCACTTCATATTTGCCGGTCTTGTCGTTGTACTTCATCTTAGTCGGGTGAGCGATTATGAAGCAGTGAACCCCGTTTTTCTTATTGAAGATACTAATTAAATCCAATGCCCAAGAAATGTAATCCGTTTCGCTCATCCCATTTCGCTTATGCTCCAGCTTGTTCCACGGATCAATTACATACCATCTTAACCCATATTTTAAAACTGCCTGCCTTACCTTTTCCAGAATAGTTTCAAGTCCAAATCCTTCTTCCGGGTAAATCCAGTAAATGTGCCCGGAAAGAAATTCCTTTACCTTTCTCAACTCCAATTCATTTTGTTTGAATGCCGATTTACCCATTGTCTTTTCAACCAACTTCAAAAGGTGCAATTCAGTAGGCCAGTTTTCAGGGGTGAAGAAGCCGCCCCGAATATCGTAGTCAATGCAAATTTGTATCAACACCTGATCAACTAATTCACTTTTTCCGTGTCCGGGTATGCCAGTGACTACCGTAGTATATCCGGGATGGAAAGAAATCAACTCGCCCAATCGCCCGCGTGGCTTCCAACCTTTCGGAAATCCGTTCTTTAACAGCATCAATAAAGCCTCCCAATGATCGTCAGCCGAATATACCCCAGCCAATGGGTAAGGCTTGACCGTGGTTACGTCAACCTTACCCGACTTACATAATTGCTCGTTTACGTCCTTGAACTCGCCTAAGCCGATTCTATAGCATTTCTCAACCCCTATTCTTCGTGCCAACTCATTACCCAAAGCCTCGCCCGGTTCATCATGATCTGTTAGGATGTAAACCTTTTTGATGTTCTCGAAGTATCGGTAACAGTTATCGAAGTAATCCAGATTGTTTGTTTTCTTAGTTGCTCCGTTTGGAACTGATACCGTATTGGTGAATCCTGCCTGAATCATTGTTAGGCAATCCATTTCACCCTCAACTATGTAGGCTTCTTCAGCTTCTTTTAGGCCGTCAATGTTGTAGAAAATCTTTTCGGCATCCTTCACCATCTTGAAACCCTTGTCGCCTGATCGGTATTTTGTGTTTATTAAATGCCCGCCACGGAAATAATTGAAGCAAATCACATTCATTTCCTTTTGAGTGTGCGGCATCCACTCAACCTTTTCGGTGACTTTCATCAGGTTCAAAGTTTCCTGATTGATATTCCGAGAAAGAAACCAATCAACTAATTTTTCAGACAGCCCTGTTTTATTTTCCCAAACCGGACGGATGTAGGTTTTATGGTTCTCATTTTTACGATAAACAGAAATCCCGCAATGATGACAATCGCCCAGCCCTTTTTCTGAATTGTAGCTGAAGCATGGATCGTTTTTCTTTTTACGATCGTAACTACAAACCGGGCAAGGTTGTGGATTCTCTCCGTTTTTGGTTGCCTTTACTTCGTATTCAACCTTTGAATCTGTTTCAATTACCGTTTCAAATATCATTGCGTTTTGTAGCGTTTAAGTTCGCCATTTTCTTCAGGCTTAAATCTAATTAACCATGATGTAAACTTTTGCCTCCACTCCCAATCTTGTGGCATATTTGGTAATTGAGAAAAGTAAAGCCAGCATTGATCAAATGCCGCGTTCAAGTCCTTACCTACGTGCATACGCTTAACCTCAGTTATAAAAACCTCGTCACCAAAAATTGAATTTTTAACTTCACTCTTTTTATTAATTAATATAGTTTCATTTTTAGTTTCCATATGAATATCATATGAATTACTAGTGTTTTTATCTCTGGTCTTTCCTTCCCTATTTTTAGAACGGGATGAAGTAAAGTTTTTACGCCTAATTATCTCATTTTCCAACCTTTCATTGTACCAAAGGCCGGATGAATCCTTACAAAACTTAGACATCACTTCTTTATCATATGATTTACATATGATAATCACTTGATTTTCGGTTAAGTGTCCGTGTTGGTGTTGAGCCATCAATAAGCGCATGTACTTTCCAACCTGTTCATCGGTGAAAAATTGAGTCCCGGTGTTAAAATCACCCGGATAAAAAAGGAAAGCAGGATCTTTAGCCACGTATTTTTTGGATTAACTTTTTAAACTCTCTATTTACCTCTGATTCTGAACACTCACCAATTGTTTGTGATAATGCACTAGTCAATACACCCAGCTTTTTTCTAGTCAATCCAATCGTGTATAAATATTGCCGCTGTAATACGTCCCAATTCTTCAAAAACTCCTCTTCTTCGTGACAAGATTCACAAAGCGTAATCATTATTTCATCGTCATACTCCCACGGCATAGTGTTTAAAATATAATAATGATGATGGACTTGAAGAACACAATCTATTGCCTCACATTCACGGCATTGATAATTATCACGCTTCAAAATTTCTTTGCGCTTTACGTCCCACCTGGGGTCTTGTAATAATTCTTTATAGGTTGGCATAAAATAAAAATGGCTTTGAACGGGTTCAGGTGTGCAGCCATCCCCCTTTCAAAGCCTATAATGCTTTATTACACTTCTGCACACAGTGTCACCGATCCTTTCGGCTTGTCAAATTTACAAACTAATATTTACTTCCAAAGCCTTTTTCGCAATTCTTATTTCCGCCAGCCGGTACTTATTCCTTTGGTACCAAGCCTTATTTAAACATGGTAAGCTACAATAAAGCTTGCCATCAGTAGGAGCTTTGAAAGCGCATCCGCACTGTTTACATGCCTTGTTTTTAGGTTTCTTAGTGTACATAATCTTTGTTTTAAAAACGAGGTCCCAGGTTGTCAAGGCTACTTTTAAAATTACATACCTTGAGCCTGGGTCGTCTCGATTAGTCTTTAATGTTTAGTGTAGAGATGGAGAGGGTTAAACAATTCTCTTTGCGTAAAAAAAACCATCTTCTATAATAACTTTTAGCTTCTTTGGAGCTTTGTTAATATTGAATTGGTTTATGAATTGGTAAGGGTAGTCTTGTGCGCTCCCCTCTAGTTTCGCCTTTTGCCCTACTTTTAAGGAATGATAGGCGTGTATTGGTTTTCTACCTGCTGTTTTCTTCATGGGTGTAAAGCAACAAAAAAGATTTCGAATAAAAAAATAAATTATTTATTTGTTTGGTAAATAAATAGGTTGTTACTTTCGGGCATCAAACAAACAAAGCTATGGTAGACACACTACAAACGTGGAACAATGATATTCAAGACGAACAAATTGAAAGCGAATGCGTGATGAGCGACTCTGATTTCGAGCGCGATGAAGACGAAGATTAATTTCACTATTAAATAATAAAGCAAATGGAAACATTTTTTATGGTTAAAGAAACCGAATGCGGTATGTTTGAAGGCATCCTATCTAGTTATAGATGTGAGTTCACAAAATCAGACCCAGACTCAAATACTTACGTTAAGTATAAATTCGAAGTATCTGACACTAACGAAGCTGTTTTGATTGGTATGCACTATGGCAATTCTGTCGCTGTTTCAATTTTTAACCCTAAACCATAAGACTATGAACCCGAACGAAGTAAAACTAATTGATTTTGACGCTGAAACGCTTTCAGAAATTTCCTCAATATGTGCAGGTAGAATTGCATGGCTGATGGATATGCAAGAGCAAAATCCAAATGCAGAAAACCGCAAAAATATGCAGGAGAGAATAGATCGCGCAAGAACATTTCAAACGCAAACACTTTACGCTTTCAGTGTGGTACAAGACCGCGAGAAAGCAAACGCTAATTAGTAACCTCTCTACAATCTATATGGAAACACCCAGCATCAAAGATTTACAAAAGACCGTTACCGATAATCAGGTAACCATGCCAACCATTCAGGAGCTATTCCAAGAAAATTCAGTAGCTATTGGAAGGCAGGAGGGATTGAACTACCTCCTTAATGGAGCGCCTAAAAAGGAATGGGTTAAAGAGCATCCAAGTATTCCAGGTTGGAAGTACATAGCTATCGACAAAGTAGAACACATGATGCGCGTTCTGTTTAAGAAGTGGAATGTTGAGATTCTTAAAACAGGCATGTTGATGAACGCGGTAGAGGTAACGGTTCGGGTTCACTACCTTAGTCCAGCGTCTAATCAAATGGAGTATCAGGACGGTGTAGGCGCGCAAGAACTCCAAACAAAGAAGGATACCGGTGCTTTGAAAATGGATATGTCTAATGTCAATCGTGGGGCTGTGGCAATGGCCTTACCTATCGCGAAGTCATTGGCTATAAAAGACGCTTGTGAGCTTATCGGCAATGTGTTTGGAGGCAACCTAAACCGTAAAGATGTGGCAGTATTCCAACCTGATATGAAGTTAATCAAAACCAATAAAGAGAAACTGAATGGAAATTAAGCGTTACATTTTCGACAACAAAGAGGCTTGGAAAGACTTTCGTAAAGACCTTTTCACAGGGTCGCGGATTAGCTGCATCATGCCAGACGGAAAAAGGTTGATGACTGCTGAAGAACTTGTTCAGTTTAAGAAAGATAATCCAAAAAGTAAAGCTAAGTACATTGAAGATGCAAGCGTAATCGGTGACGGTGCTATCTCTTACATCTTAGAACTGATTCAAAACGTAGAGTCTGAACCAAAGGCAGAGTTTTATAATGCTGCTATGGAGTGGGGAACTGTTACCGAACCTGAAGCTGTATTTACTTTTTGCGATCTTTACGGGTACGATCTTAATTCTGATGATGTTATTTACACATCAATTAGTGAGGTAGTTTTCTTTGTTGCTGATGGAACTTTAGGCGCAACACCTGACCTGATTACTCCAAAAGAAATAGCTCAAATAAAATGTCCGAATAGCGACACTCATTTGTACTACAAACTATTCGTTAACGAAGCTAACTTTGCGGAAGAGTTGCCAGATTATAGCGATCAGGTACAAACCGAAATGATGCTTTGCGAAAGGCCACATTGTAAATTCTTTTCTTTCGACCCAAGATTTAAGAAGAAAGAACTACAACACCACACAATAGAAGTGCCACGCAACGTGAAAAGACAAAACGAAATTTATGCAAAGACAAAGATTTGCAGCGCCAAGAAATTAGAGTTTTTAAATAAGCTCAACGGAATCAGTGAGGCGGATTGATGTTTAGATCAAGTCAAGTAAGTAGCCAGATTAAGCCCTGGCTACTTTTTAACAATTAACTATTTGATGAATAACCTAACACTTAATTGATATGAAAAGCGATAACGAATTGATCGAAGATTTTTATGTATCCAAAGGAGGTAAACCACATCTTGAGGCAGATGTATATTTTTACGAATCAGATTGGAACATGATTATGCCTGTTGCAAACAAGATTGTAAAACTATGGCTGGAAGATACTTCGCTTCAAGAAAAATTGAGAAATGACTCTGCTTTTATCGCTAGAATGGCTATTAAACAAATGTTTTTTCTGAGTGAAATAACTCATGATTTGGATATAAATTCAGTCTATTTGAAATGTTTAGACATTATTAAATGGTATAACGAAAATAAATAACAGGAGTCCATCTAGCCCGAAATCGAAAGACGTAGGGCGAAAGGCTATCACTATAAAATGTAATAAGATGAAAAAAGACAAAGTTACAATTGAGATTATCCTTGAACGAAATGAAAACGGAACAGTAAGCCGAGGAGTAAATATAAATGGCGAAGGGTTCCACTATTTTGAATTAATAGGATTGCTCCAAATATGCGCTTATGAGTTTACCATTCAATCAGGCAAAACAGCAAAAGAGTTACCTACAGATCAACCTGTGAGAATAAAATGGACTCCTAGTCATTAATTAGTCACAACCTCATACAAAAGGACGGCTCCAATAAAACCTGCTATAATTTTAAATGTGGTTTTGCCTCTTCGCTGCTTTTTGACTTCGTCTTTTAACTCCACAATAACAGCGCCTTGATGTTGGATAAGTTCTTTCGATACCTGAAGCTCTTCGTCTTTAGCGTGGAGCATGTCAA
>ENA-UOWO01006271-UOWO01006271.1-activated-sludge-metagenome-genome-assembly--contig:-NODE-6271-length-12209-cov-6.111157_pt1 | contig 12209 bp, 13 predicted proteins | sample MGYA00238148_ERZ761564 | MGnify/ENA primary metagenome ERZ761564 (study PRJEB28885, sample SAMN05720194) | activated sludge metagenome | isolation source: Anaerobic digester | place: USA...
CGCGAGCTGGGTTCAGAACGTCGTGAGACAGTTCGGTCCCTATCCGTCGTGGGCGTTGGAAAATTGAGAAGAGCTATCCTTAGTACGAGAGGACCGGGATGGACTTACCTCTGGTGTATCTGTTGTAGCGCCAGCTGCAATGCAGAGTAGCTATGTAGGGAATGGATAACCGCTGAAGGCATCTAAGTGGGAAGCCAACTTCAAGATGAATTTTCCTGTTTTTTAAAAACTAAGATCCCAGACAGACTATCTGGTTGATAGGTTAGTGGTGGAAGAATAGTGATATTTTGAGCTGACTAATACTAATAGATCGAGAGTTTAACTATTATTTAATTTGAAAATACCATATTATCATGTTTTCAGAGAATTATTTCTCTATAATTTATTGGTGACTATAGCAAAGTGGAAACACCTGTTCCCATTCCGAACACAGCAGTTAAGCACTTTAACGCCGAAGATAGCGTAAGCAAAAATAGGAAGTTGCCAATAATTTTTATGTTTACACACCTAGTAATATACTAGGTTTTTTTAATATATTCTTGTTTTTAAATACTATTTTGTTTATAATGAGATTAGGGTGATTATATGGAATATAAATTATTAACTTCTTCAGAAGAGGAGACAATGGTAATAGCAGAGAATATTGAATCTGAGAAGTTTGAAAACATGGTTATATGTTTAATTGGGGATTTGGGCAGTGGTAAGACTGTATTTACTAAAGGTTTTGCAGCAGCACTAGCTATTGAAGATACTATTACATCACCAACATTTAATGTTATTAAGGAATATACTAGTGGTCAATTACCTTTATATCATATGGATTTTTATAGATTAGAAGGAGATATAAAGGAATTAGGAATAGAAGAGTATTTTAAGAAAAAAGGTATAGTTATTATTGAGTGGGCTGATCTTATAGAAAAGCATTTACCAAGACAAAGACTTGAAATAAGATTTATGATAGTGGATGAAGAAAGAAGATTACTTATTATTAAACCTTATGGTAAGAAGTATGAAGAGTTATGTGAGGCAGTATTATGAAGTCATTATTAATTGATTCATCAAGAAATAATAAGTCTATGGTATCTTATATTAAAGATGATAGACTTCTTTTTACATCTGAAGTATATGTAGATAAGAATTTATCATCTAGTTTATTACCTAGTGTTGAGAAATGTTTATCTGTAGATAATAGTGATATATCTTTATTAGACAAGATATATGTGATAAATGGACCAGGTAGTTTTACAGGTTTAAGAATAGGTATTACTATTGCTAAAGTAATCGCATGGTCTTTAAATAAAAAAATATATACTATTTCATCTTTATTTACTTTATCTTCAGAAAAGAATATGTATGATTATAATTTATCAATATTATATGATAAAGATGATAGTGCTTATTTTGGATTATATAATAATAAGACTACTATCTTTGAAGTATATTCATCATTTAATGATGTTTTAGGATTAATAAATAAAGAAAAAATAAATACATTATTAATTAATACTGATGATGATAATGAATATTTAGATGAGTTTATAATTAATTTAAAAAAGAATATAAATACAGTATCTAAAAATATAAATCCTAAAATAGATATATTTAATATTATTGAAAAAGGAAATATTAATGGAAAAATTAATCCTCATGATGTAAATCCTGTATATTTAAAACAGATAGAGGTAGAAAAATGATTATTGAATATGATATAAAATATAAAAAAGAGTTATTAGAGTTAGGTAAGAAGTTACATGATAACTTTAATGCTGATTTTAACGAGTATACAAGGTGTTTATTATATATATATGATAATACATTAGTAGGATTCATTACGTTTAAAATAATGTATGAAAAGTGTGAAATAGAGGATGTATATGTTAAAGAAGATCAAAGAAGGCAAGGAATTGGTAAGAAGTTATTAGAAGAAGTGGAAAAATATGCCAATAAGTGTGAAAATATTACTTTAGAGGTTAATGAAAATAATATAAATGCTATTAAGTTTTATGAAAGTTTAGGATTTAAGTTTATTGCAAAAAGAGAAAATTATTATGGAAAAGAAGATGGATTACTTATGGAAAAGAAAATAGAATTTAATGTATTAGCAATAGAAACTAGTTGTGATGAAACAAGTGTAAGTATTGTTAGAAATGGAAAAGAAGATGTAGGCACAATAATTCTATCTCAAATAGATATACATAAATCTTATGGGGGAGTAGTACCAGAAATAGCAAGTAGAACTCATACAAAGAATATTACAATTGTATTAGAAGAGTTATTAGAAAAAACTAATATGAATATGAATGATATTGATGCTTTTGCAGTAACAAGTGGTCCAGGATTAAATGGATCTTTATTAGTAGGAGTAGAAGCTGCTAAAGCACTTGCTTATATCTATAAGAAACCATTAATACCTGTTAATCACTTATCTGGTCATATTTATGCTAACTCAATTGAACATGAATTAGTATTCCCTTTATTAGTACTTTTAGTAAGCGGTGGTCATACTGAATTAATATATATGGATAAACACTATTCATTTAAGAAACTAGGTGGTACTCTTGATGACTCTGTTGGTGAAGCATATGATAAAGTTGCTAGAGTAATAGGTATACCATATCCAGGAGGACCTGAAATAGATAAACTAGCTAATATTGGTAAACATACATATGATTTACCAATACCAAAAGATGATACTACTAATGACTTTAGTTTTAGTGGAATAAAAAGTGCAGTAATAAATTTAGTACATAATGAAAAACAAAAAGGTAAAGAAATAAATAGAGAAGACCTATGTACATCATTTCAAGAAGTAGTAATAGATATTCTAATAAAAAAAACAATAAGATTAGCAAAAGAACTAAATATTAATAATATACTATTATCTGGAGGAGTATCTGCTAACAGTTTACTAAGAAAAAATATGAAAGATATATGTGATAAAGAAAATATTAACTTAGTATATCCATCATTAAAATATTGTACAGACAATGCAACAATGATAGGAGCAGCAGCATATTATGCATATAAAGAAAATATTTCTGCTAACTCATCTTTAAATACAAATCCAAATCAAAAATTATAGTGTATAATGCTTTACAAAAAATATAAAAGAAAAATATTTCTATTTTTTTTTTTTTTTTTTTGTTTGGTATACTTATCTTATAAAATAAATAATAGGAGGGATGATAACTTGGAAAAAAAGAAAATCATATTAATTATTGTAATATCACTACTAACAATACTAGTATTGGGATTAGGCGGTTATATTATATATGATAAAGTAATAAATAGGAGTGATATTGAAGATACCCCAACGGAGCTTACAAAAAAATATAGTTTTAAGGAAATAAGACTTAATAAGTGCTTTGAAGAATATTTTGAATATGACGAAAAAATAAAAACTTGTACTGCGAATATAAGACAAGGTAACAATATTTACAATATTAAAGTTATAAATGAAAAGGTAATAAATGAGCCTAACTCTGATGGCTCTGAATCTATTTTTGCCTCAAAAATAATTATTAATAATAAAGAAGTATTTTCTAATGACTCTTTACTTTATGTAAATAATTTATATTTTATTGATAACAATATATTTTTTAATACTACATTAGCATATTATTATGTAGTTCCATACCATTTGATTATTAGATATTCAATTGAAAGTGAAAAAGCAAACAAAATAGTTATTGATGAAGAAATAAGTGATATGATGAAAGCAAACAGAGAGGTAAATATAGTAAAAAATAAAATGTATTTTGAAGGTACTATTATAGAAGGTGATGAAGGACCTGAAATATTACCACCGGGTAAACATGAATATATTTGTATTTGTGATGAAGAGCAAATAAAAGACAATAATATTGATGTTGACACTATTGCCAATGCAATTTATGAGCTTGAATATAAAGGGAACAATAATTTTTCAACAACTAAGGTTATGAATCTATGGACTATTCAAGATGTTATTAATCAGGAATGTGAAGATTAACATTATTAATTATTAACTAGTATACTTTACTAGTTTTTTATTTCATTATAACAATCTTGTATTTAAATGCTATTTTGTTTATAATGATGTTAAGGTGATAATATGAAGAAGAATAATAGAGGGTTTACTTTAGTAGAATTATTGGCAGTAATTCTCCTTTTATCTATAATAGCAGCAGCAGTAATACCAAAAACATATACGTATGTAAAAGATAAAGAAGAAGGAGAAAATACTATATTAGAAGATAAATATGTGAATGCTGCTAAAATACATTTTGCAAAACAAGGTATAGCTTCAATTGAGAATAATGAATCTGTAACTACAGCAGAGTTATTATCTGAAGGATTAGTAGATAATACAAATTCATGTGATAATGGGGTTATTACTATAAGTATTGATGGAAGCAATATTATTAGTTATGCTTTAAATTGTAATCCATAAATAGTGTACTATACACTATTTTTTATTATACGAACATTTTTTCATTAAAATAGTATTTAGTATGATAAAATATATATGTGTATAGGTGAAAGAATGAACTTAGATTATTTAAATGAAAGACAGAAAGAAGCGGTGTTTATTACTGAAGGACCTCTTCTTATATTAGCAGGTGCTGGTTCTGGAAAAACAAAGGTATTAACAACTAAAATAGCGTATTTAGTAAAAGAAAAAGGTATTAGTCCTAGTAATATATTAGCAATTACTTTTACTAACAAAGCTGCTAAAGAAATGAAAGAAAGAGTTATTGATTTAGTAGGTATTAGTGCCTATAATATTCAAATATCAACATTTCATTCTTTTGGGTTAAAAATTATTAAAGAAAATTATAATGTATTAGGATATAATAAAAACTTCACTATATTAGATAGTGATGATTCTTTATCTGTTATAAAAAAGATATTAAAAGAATTAAATTATGATGCAACAAGATATAATCCTAAAATGATAAAGAATAAGATTAGTTCTGCTAAAAATGAGCTTATTAGTCCATCTAATTATAAAAAATTAGCATATGATGATATTGGAGAAATAATATCAAAAGTATATTCAAAATATGAAGAGAAATTAAAAATAAATAACTCTGTTGATTTTGATGATTTATTGCTCTTGCCAATAAAATTATTTAAAGAAAACAAATATATATTAGAAAATTATCAAGAGATATATAAATATATATTTATTGATGAATATCAAGATACTAATGAAGCACAATATCAGTTATCTAAAACGATATCAGAAAAGTATAAAAATATATGTGTAGTTGGTGATAATGATCAATCTATATATTCATGGAGAGGTGCTAATTATAAGAATATATTAAATTTTGAAAAAGATAATAAGAATACAAATATAATATTACTTGAACAAAATTATAGATCTACAAAAACAATATTAGAAGCAGCCAACTGTGTTATTAAAAATAATATTGAAAGAAAAGACAAAATATTATGGACTGAAAATGAATGTGGTAATAAAATAAAATATATTAGAGCAAATGATGAAAGACAAGAAGCAAATAAAGTAGTAAAAGAGATAATAAATTTACAAGAACAAGGCATTGAATTAAACAAAATAGCAGTACTCTATAGAATGAACTCACAATCAAGAGTATTAGAAGAAGAATTACTTACAAGAAATATCCCATATAAAGTAGTTGGAGCATATGCCTTTTATAATAGAAAAGAAATAAAAGATTTATTAGCATATCTAAAACTAATATATAATCAGCAAGATGATGTTTCTTTACTTAGAATTATTAATTATCCTAGAAGAAAAATTGGAGAAAAGACAATAGAAGAGCTATCTACTAAAGCAATATTAGAGGGAAAATCATTATTTGAAGCAATTAGTAGTGGCAAAGAATTAGAATTTAAACACATGATGTTAGAAATAATTAATCAAGTAGAAAAAGTATCTCTAACAGAATTAATTGATATTATTCTTGATAAAACTGGTATTAGAGAAGAGTTAAAATCAGAAAAAACTCTAGAAGCAGATATTAGATTAGAAAACCTAGAAGAATTTAAGTCAATAACAAAGAGTTTTGAAGCAAATAATGGTATAATATCATTGTCTGATTTCTTAGATGAAATAAGTTTGGTTAGTGAACTTGATGAAAAGGATAATGAAAATGTTCCAAAACTTAATTTAATGACAATACATGCAGTAAAAGGATTAGAATTTAGTTATGTATTCGTAGTGGGCTTAGAAGAAAATATATTTCCTCATATTAATTCTTTTGAAAGCAATAATGAATTAGAAGAAGAAAGAAGATTGTTTTATGTAGCAGTTACAAGAACTAAAAAACAATTATATTTATTTAATACATTTAGAAGAACATTAATGGGTAATACAAATATTAATCCACCAAGTAGATTTATTTCAGAGATTGATAAAATATATATAGATAATAATGATGAAAAAGAAGAAGTAATTATGAATAATTATTATAATGATGATATTGATATTAAAGCAGGAGAGAGTATTATTCATAATGAATTTGGTAAAGGTATTGTAATATCAGTTGAAAAAAGTATAATAACTGTAGCATTTAAGAAAACTGGTATAAAAAAACTTATGAAGAATCATAAGAGTATAAAGAAGGTGTAGAAATGGAAAGATTGCAAAAAGTAATAGCTAGTGCTGGTGTATGTTCCAGAAGAAAAGCAGAGGAATTAATTAAGCAAGGCAAAGTAAAAGTAAATAATAGTGTGGTTACTGAAATGGGTTTTAAAGTGGGATTAAATGACAAAGTAACAGTAAATAATCAAGAATTAAAAAATGAGCAAAAAGAATATTATTTATTTTATAAACCAAAATCAGTACTATCTACAACAAGTGATGACAAGGGTAGAAAAACAGTATTAAATTACTTTGATACAAAAGCTAGAATATATCCAGTAGGAAGACTTGATTATGATACAACAGGTGTATTATTACTTACTAATGATGGAGATTTTGCTAATTTAATGATGCATCCATCAAGTAATATAGAAAAAGTATATGTTGCAAAAATAGAAGGTGTATTGAATGGTGAAGAGATACATACCTTAAAAGAAGGTTTTATTTTAGATAAAGAGTTATATAAGGTTGATAAATTAAAAATTGTAGATGCTAGTAAATCAAAAAACACATCTATTATAAAAATAATGATTCATGAGGGTAAAAATCATCATATTAAAAAGTTATTTGAACATATTAATAAAAACATTATTAAACTAAAAAGAGAAAGTTACTCTTTCTTAGATTTAGGTAATTTAAAACCAGGAGAGTGGAGAAGATTAAATCCAAAAGAAATAAAAAAATTATATTCATTAATAAAAAAATAGGCTATTCAGCCTTTTTTTCTTTTATTGCAGTAATTGCATTAACTGGACATGCTTCTAAAGCATCCATTGCTGCTTCTTTATGTTTTTCTTCTACAACAACATCTTTAGCTTCAGCCAAACCTGTTTTGTCATCAATTTCAAATACTTCTTCACAGGTATATGTACATGCTCCACAGCCAATACAATTATCATTGACTTTAAACTTCATAACGCCTCCAATAAGATAATTATATATTTCTTTTTACTAAAAATCAATAAAACAGTTTAAATAATGTAAAATATATGTTATTATTAAAATATATAAGATACGAGGTGAGTTATGGAAACTAGAACCGGAAAATATTCTTCTTCATCAGATTCAGAGATTGGTGAAAGAACAAAAAAGAATGAAGAATTATATGAAAGTGTTGACGAAGAGATATATTCAGATCCAAAATATAATAATACATCTATATTAGAAAGTGCTAAAGAAATAAATATTAATAAATTAAAAGATATGATTGATAATAAAGAAAATGATTATGAAATTGGTAAATATAGAACCAAACCAGTATATGATGATGATAAGAAAAGCATAATTGAAGAAGAAACAGTAAGAGATATTAATGAAATATTAGAATTAGCTAAGAAAAAAAGGAAATTTATAGAAGAAGCTATTGAAAAAGATAAATATGCTGATTCAAATTATAATGAATATAAAAAAGATGATGAAAAAGAAGAATATAGAGAAGAAAAACACGAAAAAGATGAAGATACTACAACTACAGCGTTAAATATATTATCAGATCTAAAACCAACAGAAAATACAATAATTACTGATCCAATTGAGTCAGATTTAGAAAAAGAATTTACAGATAAAGGTACTGAATATTCAGACTCATTAATTTTTACTAATAACGATTTTGAAGATGTTAATGAAAGTATTAAAAGAGATACAAAGATAGTAAAAGTAGTAATAATATTAATGGTTATAGTATTGCTTTTAATAGGAGCGTATGCTTATTGGTACTTTATATTAAATAAGTAATGGGGGATATATGCAAGTAAATATTAATAATATTAAATATGAAATAACAACAAATTATAAAGATGGTTTTGATGAAGAAGAAGTAAAAAATAAATGTACTGAATATTTTAATGATTTTGATTATATTGTTGGCGATTGGGCTTATGGTAAATTAAGATTAAAAGGATTTTATGACAAAAGCAATAAAAATTGTAAACCAATAAACAATATTGAAAATTTAGATAAGTATATTAAAGATTATTGTGCTTTTGATTGCAAATATTTTATTGCAAAAAAAATTAATATATGATAAAATTTATATAATAAGAATAAAAGAGGTGTGACCATGGATACAAAGAAGGAGACATTTATTATTGTTGATGAAACAGGTGCTAAAAAAGAAGCAAGATTAATATCACTTTTTAGTCTTGAAGAAAAGAAATATATAATATATACTTTTGATGAAATTGATGAAAATAATATGATAAAACTATATGTTTCTATATTTGTAGAAAAAGATGGTGTATACTCTTTTGAAAATATTACTGATGATAATGAATGGACAAAAGTAAAAGATGTAATGAGACAAATAGCTAAAGAAGGTAATACTTCTACTGCTACTCAGGGTCAGTGAAAGGTATTGGTGAATAATATGGGAATAGGAATAGTATATAATAAGATGCCTACGCCAGAGGTAAATGGAGCAATAGCAAATAGAGCAGTAAGAGTTGCACAAGAAATGGCAGAGGCAATTGCAAAAAATCAAAATAAAGGAACAAGTGGAGAAAATATAGTACAAGGGGAGCAAACAGATGTAAAAGCAGAAGTAGCATTTGAACAACCACAAATGACACCAGATGTATCAATTGATAGTTTCAGTGTTAAACAACCAGAAATACCAAAAGAAATTCCAATAGATGCTCCACAAGTTGTAACAACTCCAAATGAGAGTGAGATAGTTAAACAAATGCCTGATTTAGGAGCAACACCACCCCCACCAGTTAATCCACAAGTTATGACTAGTGGATCAGAAATACCAGAGACTCCAGTAGTTACCCCAGTTCCAGAACAAGCTTTTGTATCACCAGTAATAGAAATCCCTGATATTGATACACAACCAAAAGAAGAAGAACAACCAATGCAAAATAATGGATTTGGAGTACCAGCACCTGCAGTAAATAATACTACTATGCCAGAAGAAAGTGTAAAAGAAAATATAGTAAATTTAAATGATGAAGTAGTAATTAAATATTTAAAAGAGAAACTTGCACAAAGTACTGAAATAGATAAATTAAGAAGCACAGTTGAATCACAGAAAATAGAATTAGAAGCAAAAGATAAAAAGTTATCAGCGGTTAATAATGCATTGACTCAAATACAGACCGCAGTAAATTCTCAGCCAATTGAAGAACCAGGAGAAGTATTTAGAAAAGCAGCTTAAAAAAGATAGATATCTATCTTTTTTCTTTACATAAAATGTTTTATATCATTTTAAATATTACTTTTTTATTGTATAATACTTTTATGGAAGTGATACAATGAAAATATTATCTGTTAATTCTGGAAGTTCATCATTAAAATTCCAATTGTATGAAATGCCTGATGGTAAGGTATTAATATCTGGTAATTTTGAAAGAATTGGAGAGCAAAATAGTTTTTATACAATAAAATTAAATGATGATAAGAAGACAAAAGAAATCGAGTTAAATAATCATGAAGAAGCATTTAAAATATTAGTTAATGAATTAATAGAAAATAATGTAATTAGTTCTCTTGAAGACATTAGTGGTGTAGGTCATAGAATAGTACAAGGAGGCAGTTATTTTTCTAAGTCTGAAATTATTAATGAAGATGTAATTTCAAAAATAGATGAATTATCTACTTTAGCACCTCTTCATAATCCAGCAGCAATATTAGGTATAAAAGCGGCAATGGATGTGTTTAAAAATGCTATACAAGTAGCAGTATTTGATACTGCTTTTCATCAGACAATGCCAATAGAAAATTATTTATATGCATTACCATATGAGTGGTATGAGAAATATAAAGTAAGAAGATATGGTATGCATGGGACTAGTCATAAGTATGTATCTGAAAGAATAAGTGAAATATTAGGTAGAAATGATTTAAAGATAATTACTTGTCATATTGGTAATGGTGCTAGTATAAGTGCAATAAAAGATAATAAGTGTATTAACACATCTATGGGCTTAACACCTAATGCAGGACTTATAATGGGTACTAGATGTGGTGATATTGATGCCACTATTATCCCATATATTATGGATAAGACTGGTTTATCCACTAAAGAGATAGATAATATACTTAATAAAGAAAGTGGATTATTAGCAATAAGTAAAAAAAGTAGTGATTCAAGAGATATAGAAGAAGGAATTAAGAATAATGATCCTAATTGTATCCTCGCTCAAAAGATGTATGTTAGAAGAATAATAGATTATATATCAAAGTATTATGTAGAATTAAATGGTTGTGATGCAATTATATTTACTGCAGGTATTGGTGAGAAAGCAGTAGATACTAGAAAAGACGTATTAGAAGGGTTGTCAGTATTAGGTATTAAAATAAATAATGAAAATAATTTAGTAAAATCAAAAGAAATAAAAATAACAAGTGATGATTCATTAATTGATTGTTATGTTATTCCAACTGATGAAGAATTGATGATTGCTAAAGATACATATAATATAATAGATAGGAATTAAATATGGAAAAAGAGATATTAAAATTAATTAAAAAATATAAAAAGATTGTTATTGCAAGACATATTGGTGGAGATCCAGATGCACTTGGAGCTTCATTTGGATTAAAAGCAATTATTGAAGAAAACTTTCATAAAAAAGAGGTAATAGTAGTGGGTAATTCAATATCAAAGTTTAAGTATTTTGGTATTCATGAAAAAGTAGAAGACTCTTTTCAAAAAGATACTCTTTTAATTGCACTTGATGTTCCAGATACCAGAAGAATAGAAGGTACTTCTGCTTCTAATTATGAAAAAATAATTAAAATAGATCATCATCCACTTATAGAAAAGTATGCAGATATTGAATATATAGATTCACATGCTACAAGTACATCTGAATTGATAATAAAGCTTGCTTATAATCAAAGATTAAAAGTATCTAAAAAAGCAGCAGAATTGTTATTTACTGGTATTGTTGCAGATACAAACAGATTCTTATTACCAACAACAACATATAAAACATTTGAATTAGTAGCAAAAATAATAAAAGAAAATAAAATAAATCCAGATATTATTTATGAAAGACTATACGAAAGACCAATATCAGAAGTAAAACTAGAAGGATATATATCTCAAAATATGACAGTATCTAAACAAGGAGTAGGTTATATAGTAATTACTGATGATATGTTAAAAGAGTTTAAAGTTGATTCTGCTAGTGTTGGAAATATGATGAATAATTATAATTATATAAAGAATTTAACTATTTGGGTTGTATTTGTAGAAGATAAGAAAATGAATGTTATAAGAGCATCAGCAAGATCAAGTGGTCCAGTAATAAATAAGTTATTTGAGCAATATAATGGTGGTGGTCATAAACTAGCATGTGGAGCGAAATTAAAAAGTTTTGATCAAATACCAGAGATATTAGAAAGATTAGATGCGATTTCTGAAGAGTATAATACAGAGAGTATTTGATTTAAATACTCTTTTTTGTTATAATTTAGCGGGTGATTAAATTGAAAATTAATAATGTGGAACTAGTAATAAGTGCAGTTAGACAAAGTCAGTATCCAGATGATAAAAAACCAGAGTTTTTATTACTTGGTAGAAGTAATGTAGGTAAGAGTAGTTTTATTAATACAATAATAGAAAGAAAGAGTTTTGCTAGAATTTCTAGTA
>ENA-UOWO01006274-UOWO01006274.1-activated-sludge-metagenome-genome-assembly--contig:-NODE-6274-length-12206-cov-29.095795_pt1 | contig 12206 bp, 16 predicted proteins | sample MGYA00238148_ERZ761564 | MGnify/ENA primary metagenome ERZ761564 (study PRJEB28885, sample SAMN05720194) | activated sludge metagenome | isolation source: Anaerobic digester | place: USA...
GGCAGTTATGCCGACGACCCGCTGAGCGTGTTCATGCACAAGGCCCTGGCGGCCGCCCCGGCGGCCTGATCACTCCGGCGCACGAGACACGCCATGCGCATCGTCCGCACCGAGGGCCTGACGCTCGAGCCGCAGGTGGCGACGCATGCCGCGGAGATGTTCGTCGTGCTCAGCGACCCGGCGATCTACGAGTACGAGAACGCACCGCCACAGTCGCTGAACGGGCTGCGCGAACGTTTCGCCGAGCTCGAATCGCGACGCTCGCCGAACGGACGCGAGCAGTGGCTGAACTGGGTCATGCGGCTGCCCGATTCACGCCTGATCGGCTACGTTCAAGCCACTGTCTACCCCGGCGGCCACGCGGCCATCGCCTACGAGATGGGCAGCGCCTGGTGGGGCCGCGGCCTGGCACGGCGAGCGGTGCAGGCAATGCTCGGCGAGTTGGCCGAACGTTTCGGCGTGCGCCACGTGTCGGCCGTGCTCAAGCAGGAGAACCAACGCTCGCGGCACCTGCTCGAGCGGCTGGGCTTCACGATGGCCTCGCCGGACGAGCATGCGCGCCGCGAGGTCGAACGCGACGAGCATCTGATGCTGCGCGAACTCGAGGGCTCGATCGGCCTGCCCGCCGTGCTGGCCCGGCTGCGCGCGCTGGGCGTCGAGCTGCCGCCCGGGCCGGTGCGCGTCGACGGCTACGGCGACTCGCCGGAACTCTCGCAGTCGCTGCTGGCGCTGATCGTCGAGGGCCGCAAGCGCGCCGGCACCGGCCTGCTGTGGGCGATGGAGGCGGAGAACGAGGCGCTGCCACAGGTCGGGCAGATCGAGATCGTCGTCGACCACCGCAACGAGCCGGCGCTGGTCACCCGCATCACGCAGGTGCAGGTGCTGCCCTACGCCGAGGTGACGGCGGAGTACGCCGCCATCGAGGGCGAAGGCGACGGCTCGCTGGCCTTCTGGCGCGAGGCGCACTGGGCCTTCTTCTCGCGCGAATGCCGCCGCATCGGTCGTACGCCGTCGCAGGACATGCCGGTGGTGTGCAGCGTGTTCGAGCTGCTCGCCGTCGTGAGCCCGGCCCACAGGCGCTAAGCTCGCACCTTCCCGAACTGCAGGAACGCTGCCATGGAACCGCAGGATATTCGCATCGTGCTGGGCTTCTCGACGGACGATCAGGCCTGGGTGCGGCGTTCGTCCATCGTCGTGCCGAAGTACTGGCAGGGCCATTCGGTGGCGCCGGCCACCGGCGACGCCATCCGCATCGGCGGTCGCCAGTTCATCATCCAGGGCCGCGTCTGGGAACACGACGGTGGCACGCCCGTGCTGCGCCTGATGCTGAGCAGCGGCCACGCGGAAAGCGACACGGTGTTCGGCTGAGCCTGCGGACAACGATGACGCAAGCTTCGCCCCGCACACCCACGGCCGAGTACGCCGAGCTCAAGGCCTTCCTGAAGTACTTCAGCGAGCGTTTCGGCGCCGCGCGCGCCGTGGCGCCGGACCAGCGGCCGCTGGCACTGGTCGAGGCGGCCGAGCGCGACGACCCCGCGCGGGCGCCGGGCAGCCTGCGCATGGCGGTCAACGATTGCATGGAGCTGTCCAGCCACTGGCCCTGGACGCAGGTGGCGGCGCTGGATGCGGAGCTGCACGCCAAAGGCCTGCTGTCGCTGTCGCAGGTGCGCCAGCGGGTCTGGGGCCGCTACGCCGCCATCGTCAAGCACGGCCAGGTGCGCAACGACGCCGATGCCCAGGTGGTGCGCGCCGTGCTCGCTGACGCCGTGCTTGCCGCGGCGCTGCCGGAGGCCGAGCGCGCCACGCTCAAGGGCGTGCTGGCGGCCCACGATCGCCGCCGGGTCGAGCCGCCGCCTCCCGCACGGGGCCGGCGGCGCTAGATCCCTCACTCGAACGCCCATGAACCTCGAGACCTGGCTCGTCTACCTGCTCGCCGCCATCGGGCTGTCGCTCTCGCCCGGACCGAACGGGCTGCTCGCGCTCACGCACGGTGCGCTGCACGGGCCGCGCAAGACGCTGTTCACCATCCTCGGCGGCTCGGTGGGCTTCATCGCCGTGGTCGCGCTGTCGATGTTCGGCATCGGCGCGTTGCTGCAGACCTCGCTGTTGTGGCTCACGGTCATGAAGTGGGTGGGCGGCGCCTACCTCGTCTGGCTCGGTGTCCAGGTCTGGCGCTCGCCCCCGATCGGCCTGTCGGTGCCGACAGCAGCGGAGCCACGCGCCGGCTGGTCGCTGTTCCGGCAGGGGCTGCTGTCGGCGGTCACCAACCCGAAGGGGCTGCTCTTCTTCGCCGCGTTCCTGCCGCAGTTCATCGACCCGGCACGCAGCCTGTTCGTGCAGTTCGTGGTCATGGCGGGTACCTTCGCGCTGATCGAGATCGGCACCGAGCTGTTCATCGCCCACATGGCGCACCGCATCAGCCCCTGGCTCGAACGTGTGGGCCGGCGCTTCAACCAGGCCTGCGGCGGTGTCTTCATCGCCATCGGCGCCGTGCTGCCGCTGCGCCAGTGAGCGCGAGCGCCGGCACCCCTTCGACCTCTCGGCACAGGAGAGCCCGATGAACCACCCCGCCCTGGCCTTGAGCGCCGCCTTGCTGGGCCTGGCACCGGAGGTCGGCGCGGCGCAGACCTGCGAAGCGATCCAGGAGCGCATCGACGCGAAGATCCGCGCCTCCGGCGTGAAGGCATTCACCCTGCGCACTGTCGACGCCGCTGCCAAGGTCGACGGCAAGGTGGTCGGCAGCTGCGACCTGGGCACGAAGAAGATCGTCTATGCGCAAGCAGGCGCGGCGGCTCGGCCCGACAAGGAAGCCATCCTCACCGAATGCAAGGACGGCAGCGTCTCGATGGGCGGCGATTGCCGCAAGCAGCCGTGAACGAGCTGCTCTACGACACCAACAGCGCGCTGATCGCCGCGGTGCTGTTCGTGTCGATGGCGCTGGCCATCGAAATCGGCCTGCGCGTCGGGCGCCCGGGCAGCGTGCCGGCCAACGAGGCGGCCAAGGAGCACATCAACGGCATCCAGGCGGCCATGCTCGGCATCCTGGCGCTGCTGCTGGGCTTCACCTTTTCGCTCGCACTGCAGCGTTACGACAGCCGCAGCGAGGCGGTGGTCGACGAGGCCAACGCGATCGGCACCGCCTGGCTGCGCACGCAGCTGCTGCCTGCCGCTCTGCGCGGCGAAGCGCAGGCGCTGCTGCGCGACTACACCGGCGCGCGCGTGCAGGCGAGCACGCTGACGCTGGCCGACCATGCACAACTCGGCGCGCTGATGGCCCGCGCGACGCAGCAGCAGACGGCGCTGTGGGCGCTGGCGCGGCGTGCGCTCGAGCTCGACCCGAACTCGTACACGCCGATCCTGTTCATCGAGTCGGTCAACACGCTGATCGACAGCTTCGGCAAGCGCGACGCGGCGCTGCAGCGCCACGTGCCGGAGTTCGTGCTGATGCTGCTGTACGCCACCTTCCTGATGGCCGGCGCGATCGTCGGCTACGCCTGCGGCGTGGGCGGCCACCGGCCGTCGATGGCCAGCTACATCATGGTCGTGCTGATCGTCGTGCTGGTGTTCATCATCCTCGATCTCGACCGCCCGCGCCGCGGCCTGATCCAGGTCAGCCAGAAGAGCCTGGTCGACCTGCACGCTGGCATGCGCGCCGACGCGGCCCGCTGAACCGATCGCCGATCGCCGTCACCCCAGGAGGCCCCATGCTCACCGTCTCGTTCGCCCGCATCCGCGCCGGCCAGGAAGGCCGGCTGCGCGACTGGCTCGCCGAACTCGCCACGCGCCAGGACGAAGCGCGCCAGTCGATGGCCCACGAGGGTACGCGCCACGAGCAGCTCTACGTGCTGCCTGGCGCCGACGGCGCCGTGCTGGTCTACGTGATGGAGGCTGACGACGTGCAGAGGGCCCTCGCGGCCTACGGCGCCTCGCAGTTGCCGATCGACGTGGCGCACCGCGCGGTGCTGGCGCAGGTGCTGGAGGCGCCGCTGGAGATCGCGCCGCTGTACGAATGTTCGGCCTAGCGGGCCTGGCCGAATGAACGTGCTCTTCGTCGACCTGCTGAACTGGCTGGAGTACGCGCAGGACGAGGCCGGCCGGCTCTGGCTGGCCGACTACCCCGGCTCCCCCAGGGCACCTGCCGGCCCCGGCGAGCCGCTCGAACTGCACGGCCCGCCCGAGATGCTAGCCGCCCTGACTGAACTGCTGCAGGTGCTCGCGCGCCACGCGCAGCAACTGCACCGCCATGCGCCGATGGCGCAGCCGCATCTCGCCGCGATCGCGCAGCTGGCTCAGGCGCTGGCGGCCCGATTGCCGCTGGACGCGGCGCTCACCGAAGTGCGCCGCTGCTTCGAGTGGACGCCGCTGCCCGGGCCCTGGGGCGAGGCGGTCGGCGCAGCCTGGGCACGGCTGGATTCCGGGGCCTCCAGCATCCGGTGAAGCCCTCCCCTTCGGCGCGCTTGAGCGAACCCGTGCGCTGCCCGCAAGATCGCCGACGAGAACTGCTGCGAGGCCGACATCTGCGACCCGCGTCCCGATCGCGTTGCAATGGAGCCGCGGAGTCGTGAAGTTTCGCAAGCTGCAGATCAAGGCCCTGTGGGCCAGGGCGGCTGCCCAGGGGCGAGCCGGCGCGCCTGGGCTAGCATCGCGCCGAATCACCCTCCGGGCGCCTGACGCCCGGTCTGCCCATGCCACGCTTCGACGTCCTCGCCGGACGCATCCTCATCGGCCATTCCGAGCTCGACCACGGCGATCCGCCGATGGGCGTGGCCGCCGGCCGCTTCATGCCGACGGCGGCCTACGCCGCCGTCCAGGACCGGGTGATCGCCACGCGAGACGGCTCGCAGCTCGGCCTGACGCTGCGCGTGCTGGCGCCCGACGGCAGCCAGCTCGCTGCCGACGGGCAGGTGCAGATCCTCGACTTCTCGCCCGAACTGGGCCCGGACGGCATGGAGGTGCAGGTGCTGGGCATCGAGTCGCCGACCTACGCCGAGCTCTTCCCCACGCAGGCGGCAGCGTTCGCCGTCACCCGGCGCGACGGCGACTGAGTTGCCTCGCGGCCGATTTCAGGAGAGTCACCATGCCCAAGGGCTACTGGATCGCCCATGTCGACGTGCGCGACGCCGAGCAGTACAAGGCCTACGTCGCCGCCAACGCGCAGCCGCTGGCCGCGTTCGGCGGGCGCTTCCTCGCCCGCGGAGGCCGCTTCGAGAACCCCGAAGGCAGCGCACGCAGCCGCAACGTGGTGATCGAGTTCCCCTCGTACCAGGCGGCGCTGGACTGCTGGAACTCGCCGGGCTACCAGGCGGCCGTCAAGCTGCGCCAGCCGGTCTCGGTGGCCGACATCGTCATCGTCGAGGGCTACGACGGCCCGCAGCCGGGCGCCTGAGAGTCTGCGCCGCCGATTCACGGGATGGGTCGCTGCGTCATCCTTCGCTATCGTGTCGCCCGTGAAAATGCACCTCCGATCCCCCCTGCTGGCCCTGGCCATGCTGCTCGCCGTCGCCGGCGTCCAGGCACAGTCGTACCGCTGCAGCAACGGCTCCTCGATCTACTACTCCGACCGGCCCTGCGGCCAGGCGCCGGCCGGCAAGCTCGGCGCCTTCGGCGGCAACTCCCGCTCCGCGCCCTCGGCGGCCTATGCGCCGCAACTGCCGCGCGCCGGCAAGGCGCAGGGCCACGTGAAGTACCTCAGCCCGGCCTGTGCCGACATCAGCGAGGCGATCCGCACAGCACCGGCGCGTGGCGTGCGCGGCGACGTCGTCACCGGCCTGCACGAGGAATACCGCGAGAAATGCTCGCTCGAGGACCAGGATGCTCGCCGCCAGCTGCGGCAGGATGAGCAGATGCAGCAAAGCGAGAAGGTCGCGCAACGCGACAGCATCGCCAACGAGCGCGCCCAGGCCCAGCAGCGGGCCGACCAGTGCGCCGGCATGCGCGACGTGATCGCCCTCAAGCGCAGCCGCGAGAAGCAGCTCAACGAAACCGAAGTGGCGGCGCTGCGCTCGCTCGAGGGCAACTACAACTCTCGCTGCCTGTCCCGCTGACGCGCCGCTTCGGCGGCCTTCTGAAGGAGTGACCGCATGAAGCTGTACGGCATGCTCGACTCGCCCTACGTGCGGCGGGTGGCGATCTCGCTGCAACTGCTCGGCCTGCGTTTCGAGCACCAGTCGCTGTCGGTGTTCCGCGGCTTCGAAGACTTCCGCCGCATCAACCCGGTCGTGCGCGCTCCCACGCTGGTGTGCGACGACGGCGAGGTGCTGATGGACTCGAACTTGATCATCGAGCTTGCCGAATCCCTGGCTCACCCGCGCACGCTGATGCCCGCCGCGCTGCCGCAGCGCCAGCACGCGCTGTGCCTGACCGGCCTGGCGCTGGCCGCCTGCGAGAAGAGCGTGCAGATCGTCTACGAACACGCCGTGCGCCCGCCCGAGAAGCTGCACGAGCCCTGGGTCGCGCGGGTCACCGCGCAGATGCTGGCGGCCTTCGACGCGCTCGAGCAGGAGCTGGCTCACGAACCGCTGGACGCCAGCACCGAGGGCATCACGCAGGCCGGCGTGAGCGCCGCCGTCACCTGGCAGTTCGTGCAACGCCTGCTGCCCGGGCAGGTGCCGGCGTCGCGCTGCCCGCTGCTGGCCGACTTCTCGGCACGCGCCGAGGCGCTGCCGGCCTTCGCCGCGGCGCCGCACGGCGAGGGCATCGTGCAGCCCCACCCGGCGGCCGCGAAGGCCGCGCCGCTGCCCTACATCCCGCCCGGCTTCGGCGCCGTGACGCCCTACTTCTTCGTCGACGACGCACCGCGCTTCATCGCCTTCCTGATCGACGGCCTGGGCGGTCAGGAGCTGCTGCGCAGCCTGCGCCCCGACGGCAAGGTGGCCAACGTGCAGGTGGGGCTGCACGGCAGCACGGTGATGGTCAGCGAGGCGTCGCTGGCCTACCCTGCGATGCGTTCCTCGTACTACCTCTACGTCGCCGATGCGCAGGCCACGATGCGCAGCGCGCTGGCCCATGGCGCCACCCTGGAGATGGAGGTGGCCGACATGCCCTACGGCGATCGACAGGGCGGCGTGCGTGACGCGCACGGCAACCTGTGGTGGATCTCGCAGCGCACCGTGCACGCGCCCTACACGGCCTGAAACCAAAAGGCGGCTGCAGCTGCGCGGACGGCAAGGTACGATCCGGCGCATGAGCGAGGCGCCCCATCCCGCCCACGAGCGCGCGGCCGACCGCGAGCTGGTGACCTCGCGCGTGATCGCCGCGCCGCGCCCGCGTGTCTACGAGGCCTTCGCCGACCCGGCGTTGCTGGCCCGCTGGTGGGGCCCGGCGGGTTTCACCAGCACTTTCGAGAGCTTCGATCTGCGCGCCGGCGGCGCCTGGCGCTTCGTCATGCACGGCCCCGACGGGGCCGATTACCCGAACGAGAGCGTGTTCGTAGAAGTGCTGCCGGGGCAGCGCGTGGTGTTCAACCACCTCTCCAGCCCGGCCTTCGAGATGAGCATCACCTTCTCGGACCACGGCCCGCGCACGGCGGTAGGCTGGCGGCAGCGTTTCGCCAGCGCCGACGAGTGCCGCCGCATCGCCGCCATCGCGGTGCCGGCCAACGAGCAGAACCTCGACCGGCTTGCCGCGCTGCTGCGCGAGACAGCGTAGTCGGCAAGCTCGTCAGGCCAGCTCCTTCTGCCTCTCGATGACGCGCGAGACGATGCCGTAGGCCACGGCCTCGTCGGCGCTCATCCAGTGGTCGCGCTCCATGTCGGACAGCACCTTGTCCAGCGGCTTGCCCGTCTGCTTGGCCACGACACGCGCGATGCGCTCGCGCGTGCGCAGGATCTCCTTGGCCTGGATGGCGATGTCGGTGGCCTGCCCGCCCGCGCCGCCGGCCGGCTGGTGGATCATGAAGCGCGTGTTGGGCAGGCAGACGCGGCGCTCCTTGGGCGCCGCCAGGAAGATGTGCGCTCCCGCGCTGGCCACCCAGCCGGTGCCCACCGTGGTGACCGGCGCGCGCACGAAGTTGATCATGTCGTGGATGGCATCGCCCGACTCGACGTGGCCCCCGGGCGACGAGATCAGCATGGTGATCGGCGCGTCGGAGTCCTCCGACAGCGCGAGCAGCCGCCGGCAGGTGGCCAGGGCGAGCTTGTCGTCGATCTCGCCGAACACCAGCACGTAGCGCGACTTGAAGGACAGCTGATCCTCCAGGCGGTCGGGCTTGGCGGCGGACTTGTCTTCGGCAGCGGCGAGTTGGTTCATGGGCATCTCCAGAGGAAGGGGTATGGGTCGATTCTGGCCCAGACGACGGCCGCGTTCAGCCGATGCCGCCATGCGCCCGCATGAAGTCGCGGTCGATGCGGTCCTTCCAGCGCCAGACCCAGGCGCCTTCGGCCGACCAGGCCCCCCAGCTCGCGATCGCGTAGCGCTCGCCGCAGGCCAGCAGGTTGAGCGCACGCCGCTGCGGGCGGTAGGGCTGCAGTTCGCCGCCGGCCAGGAAGCGGCGCAGGTTCAGCGCCAGCGGCGCGCCGGCACGCACCGCGTAGACGCCGCTCTTCGGGTGCGGATCGTCGCTGCGCGTGGCCACGTCGCCGGCGGCGAACACCTCGGGGTGCGAGCTGCTCTGCAGGGTGGGCCCGGTCGCGACGAAGCCGCGCTCGTCCAGTGCCAGGCCGCTGCCGTGCAGCCAGGCGGGCGCCGCCGCGCCCAGCGCCACCACCGCCGCATCGCAGGCCACGCGCGTGCCGCGGCCGAGCAGCACGTGCTCGGCACTGATCTCGGCGCAGGTGTCTTCGAGAACGGTGACGTTGCGCCGCTTGAGCGCCTTCAGTGCGCGCCGCTGCACCGACGGCGGGTGGCTGGGCAGCGGCACGCCGCCGCCGGTGACCAGGCTCACGTGCGAACGCTCGCCCAGCGTGTGGTGGATGGCCAGCGCCAGCTCGACACCGGCCGCACCGCCGCCGACCACCACCACGCACAGCGCGCGTTCGCGGCCGAGCTCGGCCATGCGGCTCCACAGCTGCGTGAAGGCCTCGATCGGGCGCACGAACAGGCCGTGCTCACGGGCGCCGGGGATCGCATCGCGGTCGACCGTGGCGCCGATGTCCAGGCTGAGCACGTCGTAGGGCAGGCTGCGGCCGTCGGCCAGCGTCACGCTGCGCCGGGCGGTGTCGATGGCGGTGGCAGCGCCCTGCAGCAGACGCACGCCGGCGCGCTCGGCCATCGGCGCCAGCGGCACGCTGCATTGCTCCAGCGAATAGTGGCCGGCCACGTGGCCGGGCACCATGCCCGAGTAGGTCAGGCGCGGGTAGGGAGTGACCAGCGTCAACTCGGCCGCGGGCACGGCCTCGCCGGCAAAGGCGCGCATCACCTGCAGGTGCGCATGCCCGCCGCCCAGCAACAGCAGGCGCTTCAAGGCGCGAGGACCAGGTCGGCCACGTGGGCGACGCTGTGGCCATGGGTGTTGTCGGCATCGGCGCCGACGGCCACGCCGACGATCGGCGGGATCTGCGTGCTCTCGTTGCCGAACAGCTTGAGGAAATCGGCCCCCACGTCGCGGCGCTCGGCCTGCCAGCGTGCCGGGCTCGAAGCGCCGCTGCGCAGCACGAGGTAGCGCATACGGTGGGTGTAGGCGTTGTCCAGTGTGGTGCCGGCGGGCAGCGTACGGTCCCACACGTAGCAGACGGTCGCGGCCGGCAACGGCTCGTCGCTGGCGGCACGCGCCACGCGCAGCAGCTGTCGCTCGACGAAAGGCACCTGCGACATCGGCAGCTCGAAGAACACGCAGACCTTCACGGCAGTGTCGTCGCCGCGCTTGGTGGCCAGGTCGGATTCGGCGACGAATTCGTCCACCCGCCACTGCCACGACAAGGTGAGGGCGGTGCCGTCGACACGCAGCGGATGCACCAGGTTGCCGTAGGAACCGTCCGCCTCCACGCGCAGGGCGCGGCGGCCATCGAGCTCGAGCACCGAGAAGCGCGTCAGCGGCCGCTTCTGGTGTGGCAGGCTCGCCAGGTGCCAGGGTGCGTTGATCGTGCCGCCAGCCGTGGCGAAGGGCTGCAGCAGCTGCAGGTCGGCCTGTGCGCGGCCGGCCGAGACGAGCAGCAGCGTGGCGGCAAGGAGAAGTTTCGTCGGCAAGGTCATGGAGACAGCCGGCATCGCTGCGGATGCCGGTCGACCTATGCTAATCCAGCCACGGAAGGTGCCGTAACAGCGTCAAGCCCGCCGCCAGGCGTGGTACTTCGCCACCCATTCGAGCAGCCTGGCCGGCTGGTGGTTGCGCTTCCATTCGCCGGCGGCGTACTTGTTCGCCTCGGCCATCGTCGGGTAGGTGTGGATGGTGCCGAGGATCTTGTTCAGCCCCAGGCCGTGGCGCATCGCCAGCACGTATTCGGCGAGCAGGTCGCCGGCATGCGCGCCGACGATGGTGACACCGAGGATGCGGTCCTTGCCCGGCTCGGTGAGCACCTTCACGAAGCCGTGCGCGGCGCTGTCGGCGATGGCGCGGTCGAGGTCGTCGATGCCGTATCGGGTGACCTCGACGGCGATGCCCTTCTCCTTCGCCTCCTGCTCGTTGAGGCCGACGCGGGCGACTTCCGGGTCGATGAAGGTCGCCCAGGGGATCACCGAGTAGTCGGCCTTGAACTTCTTGAACTGCCCGAACAGCGCGTTGACCGAGGCGTACCAGGCCTGGTGCGCCGCCACGTGGGTGAACTGGTAGGGCCCGGCCACGTCGCCGGCGGCGAGGATGTTCGGATACGCCGTCTGCAGGTACTCGTTGGTCTCGATGGTGCGGCCGGCGGCGATGCCCAGTTCCTCCAGGCCGTAACCCTTCAGGCGTGCGACGCGGCCGACGGCGCACAGCAGCTGGTCGAACTCGAATCGCTTCTCGGCGCCGCCCGCTTCGACGACGATGAACTTGCGCCCGTCGACGCGCTCGCAGCGCAGCGCCTTGTGGCCGGTGAGCACCGCCACGCCGTCGTGCTCGAGCGCGGCCTTGGCGAGCGCCGAGACCTCTTCGTCCTCGCGGATCATGATGCGCGGCGCCATCTCGATCTGCGTGACCTGCGAGCCCAGCCGCGCGAAGCTCTGCGCCAGCTCGCAGCCGATCGGCCCGCCGCCCAGCACCACCAGGCGCGGCGGCAGCTCGCGCAGGCCCCACAGCGTGTCGCTGGTCAGATAGCCCACCTCCTCCAGCCCCGGCAGCGGCGGCACGAAGGGCATGGCGCCGGTGGCGATGACGATGCTGCGCGTGGTCAGCGTCTGCTTGCGGCCCTTGCCGAGGTCGATCTCCACCGTCCACGGGTTGACGATCTTCGCGTAGCCCGTCACCACGTCGACGCCCAGGCCGGTGTAGCGTTCCACGGAGTCGTGCGGTTCGATGTCGCGCACCACGCGGGCGACGCGGTCCATCACGTCGGCGAAGTTCAGCGTGGCCTGCGCGCTTTCGATGCCGTATTTCGTCGACTCGCGCATCTGCTGCATCAGCGTGGCCGTCTTGATCAGCGCCTTGCTCGGCACGCAGCCGTAGTTGAGGCAGTCGCCACCCATCTTGTGGCTCTCGACCAGCGTGACCTTGGCCTTCACCACCGCGGCGATGTAGCTCGTCACCAGCCCGGCCGCACCGGCGCCGATGACGACCAGGTTGCGGTCGAAGGTCTTCGGTTTCACGCCGGCCCAGCGCGCATACACCTTGCGGCCCTGAATCACATCGACGATCTTCTTGGCGATCAGCGGGAAGATGCCGAGCAGAACGAAGGAGCCCAGCAGCCCCGGCGACAGGATGCCCTTGAGCGACTCGATCTTCGCCAGCTGCGTGCCGGCGTTCACGTAGACGAGCGTGCCGGCCAGCATGCCGAGCTGGCTGACCCAGTAGAAGGTCCAGGCCTTCATCTTCGTCAGGCCCATGAGCAGGTTGATCACGAAGAAGGGCAGCAGCGGCACCAGGCGCAGGGTGAACAGGTAGAAGCCGCCTTCCTTCGCGATGCCCTTGTCGACCTCGGCCAGGCGCGCACCGAAGCGCGCCTGCACGCCGTCGCGCAGCAGGTAGCGCGAGACCAGGAAGGCCAGCGTCGCGCCGAGGCTGCTGGCGAACGACACCACCAGCGTGCCCACGGCCAGGCCGAAGATCGCGCCGCCGGCCAGCGTGAGGATGGCCGCGCCAGGGAACGACAGCGCCGTCACGCCGACGTAGACGGCGAAGAAGCTGCCGATCACCAGCG
>ENA-UOWO01006279-UOWO01006279.1-activated-sludge-metagenome-genome-assembly--contig:-NODE-6279-length-12195-cov-5.505437_pt1 | contig 12195 bp, 9 predicted proteins | sample MGYA00238148_ERZ761564 | MGnify/ENA primary metagenome ERZ761564 (study PRJEB28885, sample SAMN05720194) | activated sludge metagenome | isolation source: Anaerobic digester | place: USA...
GAGTGGTTGGATATAGGTGGTAGGTACTATAACAACGCATTCGATACGATTAGACCGTAACTTTTGATGAAACGGCCCTTAATGACTCGATTTTTGAAAATAACAATAGCGAAATGTAAACGCAGCCTAGGCCTGGGAATTTATGTGCTCGGCTTTGCGTCACTTCTGGGCAGCGTGAACGTATCGGCAGCTGATTTCTGGTCGCTGGATTGGTTTGAGAAAGACGCGCCCATTGAAGTTACAGTCAATGATGCATTTATCAACGTGCACAACGCCCCAGGTCGCGGTTATCCCATTTTTCATGTGGTTGAACGCGGCGAAACAATTACGCTGTTAAAAATGCATACCGATTGGATAAAAATAAAAACTGCACGCGGTATTGAAGGTTGGATAAAACGTAAAGATGTTTTATTAACATTAGGACCAGATGGCATAGCGCCGGAGTTTGCAGATTCCAAACAAGCAGATTATTTAACGGATCGCTTTGAGTTAGGTACGGCCTTTGGCGATTTTGATGGTGCGCAATCTTTTAATGTCAATTTGGGCTATAGATTTACCAAAAATTTATCTGCTGAAGTTCGCTTGGCGCAAAACACGGGGCAGTATTCTGACAGTCAGATTCTTGCGTTTGCAATTTTGCACCAGCCTTTTCCTGACTTGCGCATTTCACCTTTTATTGGGATTGGTGCAGGCACATTAAAAACTATGCCCAGTACCACGCTCGTGCAAGCTGAAGATCGTGAAGATCAATTACTGCAGGCCAGTATAGGGGCTTACATACATATTACGGGTCGTTTTTTTTTGCGCGCGGAATATGCCAACGATTACGTGCTCACCAGCCGCAACACAAACCAAGAGGTTAATGAATGGAAACTCGGGTTCAACATATTCTTTTAGCCGCAAGTTTGTTGAGTGCGCTTACCTGCTTCAGCACGTCAGTTTTTGCGGCAGATGAAAAAGAAAAAAACAACGATGGTGAATTAGGCAAAATTATTACGCCTGATATAGAGCGCCGCCATATTAAAGAAGCCGACTTGGACTCAGAAGATTTTGAAGTGGGTTTGTACACCGGCGTACTCAATGTGGAAGACTTTGGCAGCAATATGGTTGCGGGCGTTAGCTTTAGTTATCACATTACTGAAGACTTTTTTGCCCAAGTTAATTACGGCACAAGCAAAACCGAGAAAACCAGTTATGAATTGTTGAGTGGGGGTGTTGAACTCTTAACTAAAGATCAGCGCGATCTCAGCTACTACAATATCTCACTTGGCTATGATTTCTTACCAGGGCAAGTTTATCTGTCTGAAAAATGGCATTTTAATACCAGCGTATATTTAGTTGCAGGTGCGGGTAATACGAACTTTGCCGACAAAAATTATTTCACCTACAACCTAGGTGCAGGCTTCAAATTTTACGCCACCGATTGGTTGATGTTGGATTTAAGCATGCGCAATTACTCTTTTGAGCACGAGCTGTTTGGTATCGCTAAAAAAATTAACAACCCAGAGTCTCGCTTGGGAATTTCGATATTTTTCTAATTTGACAAGCAAAAGTTGAAGCAAATTTTAAAAGAGGTTTTTATGTCAATGTTTTCAAGCGTTAAAAAACTAGCCGTTGCCGCCTTAGTTTTTTGCAGCACCGCCGTATTCGCCGCGGATATGGCGCCAGACTTTACGCTTAAAAGTTCAACCGGTGAAAATATTCGTTTGGCAGAACAGCGCGGCCAAGTTGTCATGTTGAACTTTTGGGCCTCATGGTGCGGTCCATGTCGTGAAGAAATGCCATTGTTGGATGCAATGAGTAAAAAATACGGCAAAATGGGTTTTGTGCTTTACGGTATTAACGTGGACGCGGACACTGCCGATGCGAAAAATGTATTAGAAAAAATCAAAGTGACCTACCCCATCTTGTTTGATCCTGAATCTAAACTCAGCGAGTTGTATAAAGTGGAGGGCATGCCCTTCACAGTTGTTATTGATAAAAAGGGTCAGATTCGTTACATCCACAAAGGCTATGTAGCTGGCGACGAAAAAAAATACGTTAAGTACATTATGGAGCTTGTCAGCGAATGATCGCAACCAAAGTAGTGTTAATTGCACTCGCCCTCTTTACCCTTTTATGCTCATCATGCAGCAGAGTTAAACCTTGGGTAAAACCCTATGAGCGCCAACATATTGCAGACCCGATTATGAGCTTTAGTCGCGACCCAGTTTCAGATGCCTATCTTTCACACGTGCACGATGCACGCGAAGGCGCCAAGGGTGCAGATGGTGGTTCAGGAGGCGGCTGTGGTTGTAATTAATGCCGGCGGGTTAATTTTGCTGCGTATGCGGATTTTAATTGCAGCGTGTTTGGCTGTGGTTTGGTTGCCGGTATTTGCTGCAGTGTTGCCCGACGAACGTGTCGATATTTTAGAGCATCAGTATGAAGGTGGCGGCATAAAAGTATCAGGTCCTTCAGTTCTGGTACGTAAAAATATTGGCACCAAAGTTTCTGTATCTGCAAATTATTATGTGGATATGGTGAGCAGTGCATCCATTGATGTGTTGGCATCTGCAAGTCGCTATAGCGAGGAGCGCAAACAACAATCCGTAGGTGTGGATTACATGTTTGATCGCACCAGCTTCAGTTTGGGTTACACCAACAGCGATGAAAATGACTACCAAGCCAAGACCTATAGCCTTGGCGTCAGCCAAACTTTTTTTGGTGATTTAACTACCTTGAATTTTGGGTTTTCTTTTGGACAAGATGTTGTAGGCCGCAATATTAAAGGCGTGCCCGATCCCAGCTTTCAATTGGATAAAGATCGCCGCTCTTATCGTTTTAATTTGTCGCAAATCGTCACCAAAAATTTAATTGCGGAATTAAGTGTCGAATCAGGCACAGAGGCCTGTATCGATATGAAAGAGGGCGAGACCTGCCTGAACAACCCCTACCGCAGCTACTCCTACTTACTCAATGGCGCTCGCGCATTGTTGCCAGAAAAATATCCCTTAACGCACAACACCGATGCCGTGAGTTTGCGCGCAATTTATCATTTGCCTTATTCCGCATCTATTCGCGCGGATTACCGCAGCTTCTCGGATAGCTGGGGCATTACCGCCAGCAATGCCGAGTTACGCTACATTCACGACTTTAAAAAAGATTTGTTGCTTGAATTAAAATATCGCGTCTACAGTCAGACTGAGGCGGATTTTTACAGCGATTTATTTCCCTACAAAGACGCACAAAACTTTATGGCTAGGGATAAAGAGTTGAGCCCCTTTTCATCCAAAACTGTTGGTGTGGGCTTAACTTATAAATTTCCTTGGGTTATTCCCGGCATAGAAAAAAGTACCGCGAATCTCTATTGGGATCACATGCAAATTGATTACGAGGATTTCCGTGATTACGCGAATTTTTCTGGAACCAAAGCGCCGGATGCAAGCTATAAGGTGGGCGAAGAGCCCCTCTATAATTTAAATGCCGATGTCATTCGTTTTTATGTATCCTTCTGGTTCTAGTGTTTAGCTAAACGGTGGCTAAATACTAGTATCATCTAAATCCCAAAAAGCCGCGTATTAATTGCGGTTTTTTGTTTTCCGGTTTCACCTCTGTTTTTCAACCGGCTTTATTCTTGGGGAATTGTTATGAAGTCCATCAGTATATTTTTAGGAGTCATAGCCATGGGGCTAACCTCTACGGCGTTCGCAGCCTGCGAACCCCATTTGCAAGGCGAATATCGCAAGCTGCACTCGAAAGACTCCGTAGATTTGTGCAAACTCGTGGAAAACAAAGTGACCTTAGTGGTTAATACCGCCAGCCACTGCGGCTTTACCAAACAATTTAAAGGCTTGGAAGCGCTGCACAAGCAATACAAAGATAAAGGTCTAGTGGTAGTGGGTTTTGCCAGTGATGACTTTAAACAAGAAGACAGTGATGAAGAAAAAGCGGCGGGCATCTGCTTCGTTAACTTTGGCGTTACCTTCACCATGATGGCGCCAACACATGTACTTGGTAATGAAGCAAATACACTCTTCAAATACCTAGGTGCTGAGTCTGGTGCGCCCAAATGGAACTTCAATAAATATTTGGTTGGTAAAGACGGTAAGGTTATTCAGCATTTCGGTAGTACCACTGACCCCGATTCGGCTAGCCTTAAAAAAGCCTTAGAGACTGCGCTGGAGCAGTAACTTTATTGAAGGCTTATTCAGCTGCCGCTGATATAAGCCTTCGTTCTCGCTTCCTACCTTTTTGTATTTTCCCTCCTCATCGTCACTAGATCTTTTTAAATCAAAAAACTCCGCTTACGCCCATTCCCTTTAGAAGTTGTTATATGTCTGTCTGCAAGTCACTCTCCCAATGTAACCGTAATGCATTGTTGGCGTGGCTTCCGCAAAATCAGCTCCACAATGCTATTTTTGCACCAAGAAGCGCCAATCTATTAACAAAAGCTTACTGAAAATCCAGTTGTAATCGTTTACATTTTGTAAGATCATACGCAAAACCAGATTAAATCCTATATATAAGCATTTAGGTAATCGGTTACCTATAGGATAAAACGGTGAAAAATAATAATTTTGTCTAAAGCATCTTTCTTGTAAAAGAGCTGTTTAGCCGATGGAAATAAAAAAATCAGTTAAAACTATAAATAAATCAACCTGTTAGCTGTTTCATCGTTTTATGTATAGGCAGAAATCCCTGCGCTGCGCTGGATATTCAATTAAAAATAAGCGTTACAAAAACCTAATGACAAAATTTAAGCAATAAAGATCGTTGCCTGAAATACACCCACGAGCTGTGCCTATCTATTCGGATGCTGGTCTCTAGGGTGCCGCTAATCGCTGTTTACGATTCACACAAAAGATACAAAAAAATAAAACGAGGAAGCTCAGTATGATCCAAAAAAATAGAAAGAAGGCTCTGGTTCTTGCTATCAGTAGTGCTCTATGGGGCACGCTTACCTATGCGCAAGAACAAACGCCAGCCGCTGAAGACGCGGTTGAAGAAATCATCGTTAAAGGGGTTCGCGCCTCGCAGGCGAAAGCCATTGATATCAAACGTAACAACGTTAATGTGGTGGATTCCATCGTTGCGGAAGATATTGGCAAGTTGCCAGACGCTACCATTACCGATTCTTTGCAACGCGTAACCGGCGTGCAAATTAAGCGAGAGGCCAACGAAGGCACTTCGCTCAACGTGCGCGGTATGCCACAAGTCTTAACCACCTTAAACGGTGAACAATTTTTAAGTCCGTGGAATATTACCGATGTGGGTGCCAACTATGGCGATATCCCAGCCGGTATGATTCGCGGAGTGGATGTTTATAAGTCTCAATCGTCGAGCACACTCGCGGGTGGTATTTCAGGCGTGGTGGATCTCAAAACCCTGAAACCGCTATCGCTAAAAGAAGGTTTTACGGGCAGTGTCAAGCTAGAAGCCTCTCAGGGCAGTCGTTCTAAAAATGAGATTAAGGCAGACGGTACTTCCGGTACGCGCCAGCCAGATGACAACATCAGTGCCTTTTTGGGCTTCAATAACGGTGGCGATTTTGGCGTGACAGTAGGTGGATTCAAACAATCCAGCTACAACGCAAACTACAAAATGGATGTTAACCCCCAGTTTGCATTTTTGGATGTAAGAAACGGTACACCGACAGATCCTCTGGATTTAGATGGTGACGGCGACTTAGTGAATGATTGGTATCTTGCACCTGGCAGCTATTCCGTCAGCAGTAACTTTATGACGCGTGAGCGCGAAGGCGGATCTTTCAGTATTGAGGCTGCCGTAGGCGATTTCTTTACCGTTCGTGGCGATGTTTTCTACACCCACATGGAGCAGTTTGACCGAGGTGTGCGCGCCAGTTTTGGCGGTACCGACAACGTCTTCTCATTCCAAGTGAATGGCGCACCTAGCGCACCCGCCGGTACCTACAAAGATGCTAATGGCAATAGTTACCCCAAACCGGCTAACCCAGAAGGCGGTCTTTACAACACGCTATTGCCGGGAACTATCGCTGGCGATGGTGGAGATTTTTCGTATATAGATGATGCCGGGGTGCAACAAACACGCTCAATTCACACCTTACGCGTGGCGGAAGCTCTCTCGCCAGATTTCCAATCTATTTCTAACAGTGGCATTAACCGCACTGGCGCGCTCAACTCTAATTTACAAGTTGACTACGACAACCAAGACAATATCAAAGCAACCTTGCGTTTTGTTCACGCTGAGGCAGAGAAAGAGTATCGCCAATCCACGCTCATGCAGGGCAGCCCTGCTTGGTTGTGGGTGGATCAGGATCGCGACGCCAACGGCGACCGCATTAACGGTAAAGACCCGATTACGCCTTATCGCGTATCGGTTGACTACACCGGCGATTTCCCCAGTTTTAGTTACGATGGCGATGTATCAGATGCCAATAAGTTAGCGCTCTATCAAGCCAATGCCACCGGTAATAACACCAAGGCGACGCTGGATGTAGTGCGTGCAGACGTAAACTACAACTTTGATGGCGATATAGTGAGTTCCGTGGATGTTGGCTTTCGCCACGCAATCCGCGATGCAGAATACACTGCCTTCTACTACGTGACGCCTACTGGCCGTTACGATGACGATCAACGTATTCCAATTAATAAGCGCAACCAACTCTACAGCGGCAACCAAATTTGGCAGCGCTACCCAGATTTCCGCTACTTCGATTACAGCCGTGAAAACGCTACTTTGCGCGATGCAGGTCTGCAAGATAATGGTTTCAGGTCTGATGATCCGGCGATCACCGTATTCAAAGATTTCGGTCCCTTCGCTGGTTTCGAAAATGGCGTATCCGCGCTTAACCCAGCCGCTTGGGATAATCCACTGACATTCATGAACCGCCTGTACGGCAATAGTGAAATGTCGGTGAAAACCGTTGATGACCCAGCCTACGCCTATCGTGTAGAAGAGGCCTCTACCTCGGCTTATTTCCAAGTAAATTTGGATGATGCCGACGGTATTATGGGTATTCCTTACAAGGGTAATATCGGCTTACAAATCCTCAGTACCGACCGCACTGTAGATCGCAACAAGGTGCCAGAGGTCTTGGACATCTATAACTCCATTGGCGCTAAAGACTATCAAAAACTCGCCTTTGTTTATGATGTTGAAACCCAAACCCGTTCCTTTGTGCAGGCATTGCCTTCGGTGAACTTAAACTTCTTCCCCACCGACGATGTGATTGTGCGTTTCGGCGCGTCTAAAACCACTACGCGCAATAATTTGGAAAACGTGGGTTCTGGTTTGAGCTTGTGGCTCTCTCAGTGCGAGAAGAAAGATGAAAATGGCAACCGCGTATTGGTACTTAACGGTGCCGGTCAGTTGGTGGGCGATAACGTAACCTGTACTGGTGGCGGTAGCGACAACGGCAATATCGATATCAAACCTTGGGCTGCCAATGTCTATAACACAGCAGCGGAATGGTATTTCACTGAGAACGCTATTTTGGGTGTTGGTTTGTTCAAAATCGACATTGATACCGCCGTACAAAACTTCCAAGAGCGCCGCAATTTTGTGGATGCCGATGGTATAGATCGCGGTAATACCGGCAACGTATGGGTTTCTCAAAACGTGGGCGCTTCATCGCTTTACGGTATGGAAGTGGGCTACAAGCAGCCATTTACCTTCTTGCCGGGTTCATTCCTTAGCGCCACGGGTCTTGAGCTGAACTACACCTACTCCAAAAACGAATCTGCCGATAAAGATCTCCAAGGCAATACCTTGCCTTTGCAATCTAACTCGCAAGACCAAGCAAACTTGATTCTTTGGTACGACAAAGCGGGCCTAAACGTGCGCTTGGCCTACAACTGGAAAAGCAAAGAGTTTGATGGTTATGCCGGCCTCAATACCAGCGGTCAAGCGGTCAAGCTTGCCAACTGGATTGAACCGCAAAGCTACTTGGATTTGCAGGTCAGCTATTGGTTTAACGAGCACTTAAGCTTCTTCGTGAGCGGCACCAACCTCACCGAGCAAAGCAAGAAAAGTTACGCTCAATTTAGTGGCCAAGTGCAATCCATTTCAGTGCAAGAGCGCCGTTACGCAGCGGGTGTAACCCTCTCACTTTAGTGACGAATAAATATGGCTATAGCGGCAAATAATAAACCCAGAATTTTTGCCGCTGATGATAGTTGCCTCTGCGGAGGCAAAAAAACAAATTCAATTTGGAGTTAGATTATGAAACTTTCAATTATGAAACTTTCGACTACGAAGCTTTCGACTACGAAGCTTGCGCTTACAAAACAAAGGTTGAGCTCTTTAGCTATCCTCACCGGCGCATTGCTCTTGCAAGGTTGCGGCGGTGGTGGTTTAGCGGGCGGCGACAACAAAGACATAGATACTATGCGCCCGGTTGCTGGCACAGAAGATCTTTCTGCGCGCCCACGTCCGCCAGAAAATGCGGTGGTTATCACTACCGATGAACACCTCATTTACGATGCGCTGAAACAGCCTATCTTTTTGCGCGGTATTAACCATCATTTTGCAGCAAGCCCAGCAACGCGTATTGCCGGTATTCCTGCAATCAAGTTGGCAGGTTCAAATGCCATTCGTTTACAACTTGATGAAAATACCACCGAGATACAATTTGAAGGTGCGATGGCAAAAATTGCAGAATCAGGCATGGTTGCCGTGGTGACCTTAACGGCGCCCGGCAACAAGTTAACCTGTAGTGAAGACAGCGCCTATTTATTAAATGCGGTGGATACACTTTGGCTGAAAAAATTCATGCCGATACTGGTTCAGGATAGATTCCAATCCCACATCATGCTGAATATCGCCAACGGTTGGGGCGCAATGGATATCTTCAACCAAGACAGCTTGGGCTATCAGGAATATCTCGATACCTATAAAGCACTGATTCGCAAGTTCCGTACCGCAGGTTTCAAGTTCCCGCTGGTGATTGATGCGCCGAGCTGCGGCCAAGATTTCAATGCATTTTTGAATGGTCGTTCACGCGAATTGATGGCGGCAGACAGCGCTAAAAATCTTGTGTTTGGTGTACATGCAGAAGGCCCGAAATGGAACACCAGTGATGAAATCATCAATGCGGCTACACAGTTGTACAATGAAAAAGTCCCTTTCATTGTGACTAATTTAGTGGGGTCTGGTGTAGCAGCAGAGGGTGACGCGCCGGTTGATCACAAAGACGTGATGGAGAAGTCGGCAGGTAATGTGGCTTTGGCTTTCAACTTACCTTGGTCAACCACAACCGACAGTGCAGCCTACGCGACTGCTCTAGAAGCTCCCCTAGACCTTAGAGGTGGTGCGGTTGTTTCTACCCATGTGTTCCTCGATAAGCTTTATGCAGAATTTGAACGCAATAACTCTGGTAACTATGTTCAAAAAGGTAAGTTGAGCTTTGCGCTTTATGTAAAAGATGACAAGGGCAATACCTTAAAAGCGGGTAGCGTAGTGGCGTCTGATTTGCGCAGTAATCAATGGAGTAAATTGGCCTTTACCTTGCCAAAATCAACCGGCGATATAGATGCCGCGAATTTTATGAATGGTGCTACCGCCTTTGATCTGACTAAGGTTGCCACCTTGGGTATTCAAATGATGGCGAATGGTAAACCTGCAGCATTGAAGGCACCGATTAAATTCGATGATTTAAGTATTTTGCCGGGTGTGCCGCCGTTATTTGTTCAAGGTTTTGATTCGTCCTCAGAAGGCTGGAGTGCTGACTGGATGAATCCGGTTGTGGGGCAGGCTAATGGAGCCTTAACAATAGTGCCAACATTGGATCAAATAACTGCCAACCTGATAGTCGCCAATAATGCAGCATTTGGTAATGTTAAGTTTGATCGTCCACTTGAGGTCACTTATCGCGTCTACTTACCAGCTGAATATCAGGGGCAATCACTTTGGGGCAATATTTACGGGAAATTTGGCTCGGGTTGGTCATGGGTTTCCAATGGCTTTCCTGCAGGTAACTTAAAGGCGGGACAATGGACTGAAGTAAAAACGACAATAGATTTTACTTCGGTTGGCAGTGATAAGGTTTTTGATCCGAAAGCTTTTGGTTTACAAATTGGTGGTTATACGCTTCCAAAAGTGGCGCCAATTCTGATTGATTCAATATCAATTTCAGATCCAAGCGCTAAGCCCACTAAAACCGTTATCGCCTCACAATACAAAGCTACCTTTACAAAAGGCACTGAAGGTTTTGTAAACGCCGGTTGGGATGGTGGCAAGGCTGTGACTTCAATGGCTGGCGGTGAATTATTAGTAACTGTGCCTGCGGGTGACGGTGGTGCCATTAATAAAGCCGATATCAACTCAGTGGCCGAAATTGATTTCAAAGGCGGCATTACCGTTAACATGAAAGTCTTTATTCCAGCCGATTGGGCAGGTAGTGACTTCTGGATTAAATTCTTTATGCAGGATGGTAACTGGAACCACTTTGAATATACGCCTGCATTAGATGTAAGTAAGTTTAAGCCAGGTGAGTGGGCTAGCTTGGAGTTCAAGGTTAATGAATTTCCAGCCAACTTCTCTCGTACGCTTAAGCCACAAATGTTTGGTATGCAATACGGTAATGTGCCTGCGGGCACTATCAAATTAGATGATATCGAAATCTTCGGTGCAACTCAGGTGGATGATTCCAAGCCAATCTTTACCATGGGCTTTGAAACTGAAGCACAATTCAATGCCATCAAATTTGATTCGGCGGCAGGTGGATTTAGCGAGTCAGGCTTAGCCTCGGCTAAATTTGCTGAATGGAAAGTTATCCCCTTCGGCTGGCTGGCAAGTTCTTGGAAAGGTAATACCGGCGATAATGCAGTACTCGATATTTCCAAAGCGGAAGATATTGTTGATTTGACCGCGCGCGGTGAAGACATTGTTAACGGTGTACTGGGTATCAAGGCCACCAGTCGCCCTGCCAATTTCTACCAAGCACCTAAAGTAAATTAAGTGCTGTATTAATTAATCGCAAGATTAAGTTTCACCAAAGCCCCTTTCACAGAAAGGGGCTTTTTTGTTTTAAAGTTCGGCCCTTTGTTGTTCAACACAATGGAGAAAAAATCTTATAAAAGTGTTGTAATCGGTTACATATATTGGCAATATGTCGCCACCAGCTCATTGATACAATTGTTTTATTGGTGAGTAATCGGTTACTTATTTGGCTGTTGCTAGAGAAGTGATCGGTTTGCATTCCTAGCGAATGCACCTACTGGTGTTAGCCCGCTGTTGTTTTTATTTGCCCCGGCTTGCCGGGGTTTTTTATGGGCTTTAATTGCCGAATAATTTCAAATTGAACCCTATTCTGGGTATAGTTCGCGCCTTATTGATTTACCTTCGCTTAAGGAAACTTCATGTCCACCTTACTTCAAGCTCAGGCGCAACGCCTTGAAAATTGGCTTAAAAACGATGCTATTCCACTTTGGCTAACGCGTGGTTTAAACCCTGAAAATGGCGTTAACTACGAGCGTTTGCTGCCCAGTGGCGAGGTCGATTTTGATTCCAGTGTGCGCGTACGCGTACAAGCGCGCCAAGCGTTTTTCTTTGCGGCAGCGGCAGATCGCGGGTGGTGCGATTCGGGCGCGGCAGTCGCTCAACGCCTTTTGGCCTATGTGCAGCAACATGCGGCACACCCAACTGCAGGTGGTGGTTATACCCACTTGTTGGATAAGCATTATAAGGTGGTCGATACCAAACAAGACTTGTACGACCATGCGTTTTTCTTACTCGCTAACGCGTGGGTTTACCGCGTCTGCGGCGATAAAAGTGCGCTTGCCGAAGCTGAAAAATTGGTCGCGCATTTGGATGCAAAATTTGGCTCAGCCGTAGGTGGCTGGATTGAGGGCGATTATAAATATGTCTGCCGCCGCCAAAACCCGCACATGCATTTATTTGAAGCCTTTTTGGCGCTTTACGATGCTACTGGCGACGCTAAATGGCTTGCCCGCGTAGGTGAACTTTTTGCGCTATTTCAAACGCATTTCTTTGATGCTGAACAGCAAGTGTTGTTTGAATTTTTTGAAGAAGATTGGAGCTTGTGTGCGGATGCTAAAGGCGAAGTGGTTGAACCCGGTCATATGATGGAGTGGGTGTGGCTATTAGATTGGTACAGTCGTCGCAGTGGCCGCCCGGTTGCGCATTACACTAAGGCGCTTTACGAAAAAGGCTTGCAAATCGGTAAGATCGGAAGAGCACACGTCTGAACTCCAGTCACGCTACGTTATCTCG
>ENA-UOWO01006280-UOWO01006280.1-activated-sludge-metagenome-genome-assembly--contig:-NODE-6280-length-12195-cov-4.877512_pt1 | contig 12195 bp, 9 predicted proteins | sample MGYA00238148_ERZ761564 | MGnify/ENA primary metagenome ERZ761564 (study PRJEB28885, sample SAMN05720194) | activated sludge metagenome | isolation source: Anaerobic digester | place: USA...
TTCCAGGGGCGGGAGACGGTCAACCCTTTTTACGACAAATGTCCCGGCATCGTCGAGAAGGTGATGAAGCATTTTGCCAAAACGACCGGGCGGGCCTACAATCTGTTTGATTATTACGGTGCGCCTGACGCGGAACATGTCATCATCCTCATGGGGTCCGGCGCGGAGGCCGGCCAGGCCACGGTGGAAAAGCTCGTTCAAAAGGGACAGAAAGTGGGGTTGGTCAAAGTCCGTTTGTACCGGCCGTTTTCCATGGATCATTTGCTCGCCGCTTTGCCTAAGAGCGTCAAGGTGATTACGACATTGGACCGGACGAAAGAACCCGGAGCCATCGGTGAACCTTTATATCAGGATGTCGTTAACACGGTCTTTGAGCGCGGGTTGACCCGGTTTGCCTCTTACCCCAAGGTCCTGGGGGGCCGCTACGGGTTGTCCTCCAAAGAGTTTACCCCGGCCATGATTAAGGCGGTTTTGGATAACGGCTTGAAAAAGGAACCCAAGAATCATTTCACCGTCGGAATCACGGATGACGTGACGCACACGAGCCTCGAATGCGATGAATCTTTTACCATTGAAGATGAGGCCGGGGTTTGTGCGATATTTTACGGGCTGGGGGCTGACGGCACCGTGGGGGCCAATAAAAGCACGATCAAGATTATCGGGGAAAACACCCCGAATTACGCGCAGGGATATTTTGTTTACGACTCCAAAAAGTCCGGGTCTATGACGGTCAGCCATTTGCGGTTTGGCCCCAATCCGATCCGTTCGACATACCTGGTTTCCCAGGCGAAGTTCGTGGGATGCCATCAATCTGTTTTTCTTGAGAAATACAATGTCCTGGAAAAGATCGCCCCTCAGGGTGTTTTCCTTTTAAATTCGACCTTTGGCCCGGACGAGATTTGGGAGCATCTTCCCAAGGTGATTCAGGAGCAGATCATTGCCAAAAATATCCAGTTTTACGTGATTGATGGATACCAGGTGGCCAAGGACACCGGCATGGGGTTGCGTATTAATACCATCATGCAGACATGCTTTTTTGCCATCTCCGGAGTGCTTCCCAAGGACGAAGCGATCGAAAAGATCAAAGGGTCGATCAAGAAAGCTTATGGCTCCAAGGGCGAGGAAGTCGTCCGGATGAATTTTAACGCGGTCGATCAAACCCTCGCGCACCTGCACCGTGTCAATGTCCCGGCCCGGGTGACCAGCACCGTGGATTTCCTGTCTCCGGTGTCCGGGGGAGCGCCGGCGTTCGTGAAGAAGGTGACGGCGGAAATCATCGCCGGACGCGGGGATCAACTCCCGGTGAGCGCCATGCCTGTTGACGGGACGTTCCCAACGGGAACCACCCAATGGGAAAAGCGGAACATCGCCCTTGAGATCCCGGTTTGGGATCCTTCGGTGTGTATCCAATGCGGGAAGTGCGTGCTTGTTTGCCCGCACGCCGTCATCCGGAGTAAAATTTATGATGCCGCGTTAGCCGAGAAAGCGCCAGCGACATTCAAATCCGTGGACGCCAAAGACAAGGATTTTGCCGGCATGAAATTTTCCATTCAGGTTTCCCCGGAAGATTGTACCGGCTGCGGCGTGTGCGTGGAGACCTGCCCGGCTAAAAATAAGAAAGATGTCAAACTCAAAGCGATCAATATGCAGGCACAGCCGCCTTTAAGAGATGAAGAGCGCAAGAATTGGGAGTTCTTTCTGGATATCCCTTACCTGGACCGGACGCGCGTCAAGCAGAATTCCGTCCGTGGGGTTCAAAGCCTGAACCCCTTGTTTGAGTTCTCCGGAGCCTGCGGTGGCTGCGGCGAGACGCCTTACGTCAAGCTGCTGTCCCAGCTGTTTGGCGACCGTGCGCTTATCGCCAACGCGACCGGATGCTCCTCCATTTACGGGGGGAATTTGCCGACCACGCCCTGGACTTTTAACAAGGAAGGCCGGGGGCCGGCCTGGTCCAATTCCCTGTTTGAGGACAACGCGGAATTTGGCCTGGGTTTCCGCCTTAGTATCGACAAGCACAGTGCGTTTGCCGGGGAATTATTGAAAAGATTAGAACCACAGGTCGGGACGGAACTTGTTAAAGGAATATTGGAAGCGGACCAGTCGGAAGAATCCGGCATTATCGCCCAGCGTGAGCGGGTGGAGGCGCTCAAGAAAAAACTCGTTTCTGTCAGATCTAACGACGCCAAACACCTGTTAAGCCTGGCGGATTATTTAGTGAAAAAGAGCGTCTGGATCTTGGGGGGTGATGGCTGGGCCTATGATATCGGGTTCGGAGGGTTGGACCATGTCCTGGCCTCCGGCCGTAATGTCAATGTTTTGGTCTTGGACACCGAAGTGTATTCCAATACCGGGGGGCAGGCATCCAAAGCGACCCCGCGTGGCGCCGTGGCCAAGTTTGCCGCTGCCGGGAAACCGGTCGCTAAGAAAGACCTGGCCCGGATCGCCATGACATACGGTTCGGTTTACGTGGCCAATGTGGCCATGGGCGGCCGCGATGAACAGACCGTCAAATCTTTCATCGAGGCGGAAAAATATAACGGCCCGTCTTTGATCATCGCGTATTGCCACTGTATCGCCCATGGGATTAACATGCGCACCGGTTTTGAGAATCAGAGGCTGGCCGTGCAGTCTGGGTATTGGCCGTTGTTCCGGTTTAACCCTGATTTGCTGAAGGAAGGTAAGAATCCTTTAACCCTTGATTCCTCGGCCCCGAAAATTCCGCTTAAGGATTACGCGTACCGGGAAAACCGCTTTGTCATGCTTTCCAAGAGCATGCCGGATCGGGCTCAAATGCTTCTTGAGCAGGCGCAGCAGGATGTTTATAGACGCTGGGCTGTTTATGAGTATCTGGCCGCGCAAGCGCTGGAATCGAAACAGGGCGAGGACCGTTCATAAATTGTAATGATAATAACAAAGGGGGGGCTTCCGTGGATTTGACGACACAATATATGGGATTAAAATTAAAGAATCCTTTAGTGGCGGCGGCCTCCCCGTTGTCCGAGAAGCTAGATAACATAAAAAAGATGGAGGACTCCGGGATTGCGGCGGTGGTGTTCCATTCTCTTTTTGAAGAACAGTTCAGTTTGGAAGCCAAGGCATCCCAGTATTTTTCCGAACAAGGAACCGAGAGTTTCGCGGAAGCGGTCAGCTATTTCCCGAAGGTGACGGATTATCTCTTGGGGCCAGATGAGTATTTAAATATGATCGCGAAAGCCAAGGAAGCGGTGGGTATTCCCGTTATCGGCAGTTTAAATGGATATTCAACGGGAGGGTGGATGAAGTACGCGAAGGATATTCAGTCCGCCGGGGCCGATGGGTTGGAACTGAACGTCTATTTTGTCCCCACCAATCCCGCGTTGAAGGGCAGCGAGGTTGAAGATGTTTACCTCAGTGTCCTTAAGCAGGTTAAGAAGAATGTCCGTATTCCGGTGGCGGTAAAATTGAGCCCGTATTTTAGCTCTTTCCCGAACATGGCGCGGACATTGGATGAAAACGGAGCGGATGCTTTAGTCCTGTTCAACCGGTTCTACCAACCCGACATTGATCTGGAGAATTTGGAGATTGCGTCCAACCTGGTATTGAGTTCGTCTTTGGAAAACCGGCTCACCTTACGCTGGATTGCCATTCTTTACAGTCATGTGGGTGCCAGTTTGGCGGCCATGACCGGGATTCACAATGTCTGGGATGTCGTGAAGATGCTGATGGCGGGAGCGGATGTGACGATGATGTGCTCCGCTTTATTGTTAAACGGGATTAATCATGCTAAAATTGTATTGGACGATTTGGTGCAGTGGATGGACAAGCATGATTATGCTTCCGTTAAAGAGATGAAGGGGAGTTTAAGCCAGAAGTCTTGCGCGCAACCAGAAGCGTTTGAGCGGGCGAATTATATGAAAGTCCTGCAAAGTTATAAGCCACTTGGAGGATGAACTGATGAATATGAGGATGGTGTTCCCGGGGAAAAAATCATTATGGGTTTTGATTGTCGTGCCGCTGATTGTGCCTGCGGTTGTTTGGGCGGGTGAAGAGGGGGAGATTTCTGTTTTTGAAGAGAGGGAATCGAGGTCGGGGCGGGGGGCGAAGAAATATAGGCCTGAGATGACCTTGGGGGTGACTAAAATGAATGAGGACGCGCTTAAGCTTGTTGACCAGCGGAAATATGACGAAGCGTTAGCCTTGTATTTCGCCGCCATTGACCGGGTCAAACAAAAGAGCATCAAAGACGTGGATTTTGAAGCGGAACTCTTGAACAATACCGCGCGTGCTTTTTATGAAAAAGGCTTTTTCAATTCGTTTAGTTTTTCAGATAACCAGGCGTTCGTTAAGGCCATTGACTACGCTTCCCAGAGTGTCCTTGTTAAGGAAAGCTATTGGCCGGCGTATGTGACTTTGGCCGATATTTTTTATAAATTGAAAGATTATGAAAAAGTTGACCATTTTTTTACGAAAGCGGAAGAATACATTGACAAAGACTCCAAGGATTATGAAAAAATTGTTAAGAAGCACTCTTTGGTTAAAAGGATTTTAGAGAAGCAAAAAAAACAGGAGGAATCCTCGCTTCCGGCAGAATAATAATCCTTGAATGATCCAACCAAAATCCTCACTCTTCCAGGAAACATAATATTTGTCAGGATGCGCACAAAGATGTTATAATCCTCCCTGGCTTTTCTGCCGCGTTCATCCTTGAACCCGTGGATTTTTATATTTTATAAGAGAAACGCATCATGACAGAAGAAAAACAAAAAATACTGGTTGTCGATGACGACCCCGTCATAAGGCACTTGTTGCTTCGTGTCCTTTCGAAAAATAACTTTGAAGTCATCCTGGCTGTTAATGGAAAAGAAGGCCTGGCCGTTTACAAGACGCACAGGCCGGATCTTATTATTCTTGATATTAAGATGCCGGTTATGGATGGTTTTGAATTTATTTCCAGGTTTAAAGCCCGTTTTGATATCCAGGAAACCCCGATTATTATTCTATCCTCTTTGACCAATCAGCAGGATGTTTTCCAGCATGAGGGGATCAATGATTACATTGTGAAGCCATTTAAGTCCGCGCAATTGCTCAAGAAAATCAGGCAACGGCTCCGCCAACACACTAAAAAAATTCTCGTGGTGGATGACGAGCCTGATTTTGTCCACAGCCTGTCCCTGCGGCTGAGTAACAGCGGGTATCAGGTCGTCACCGCTTTTGACGGCTTGTCTGCGCTGGAAACCGCCAAACGGGAAAGGCCGGATTTAATGGTCTTGGATGTTATGATGCCTAAGCTGGATGGTTTCAATGTCTGCCGGATGTTAAAGTTTGATAGTAAATATAAAGATATTAATGTCATCCTGCTGACAGCCCGGTCGGGTCAAGAGAGCCGTCTGATCGGCAAGCAAGTCGGCGCCGATGCGTACCTTGTTAAACCGCATGAGGACACGTTCCTTTTAAGGATCATGAAAGAATTGCTGTGGGATTGATCCCCTGGCCATCGTTTTGACCGCCGTGTTTTTTCCCCGTTTGAATGCTTTCGGTTTCCCTGCCTTTTATCCTTTTTCCTTTTTGCCTGTGAAAAAATCTTTAAAAGAGTTTACTGAAGGTAAACCCAAGGTATAATATTATGGAAGCTGCTGAAAAATAATAAAGTTACAAATTTTGCTTAAAGAAAAACTTCTTATAAGGTTCAATTCGTTTATCAATTATTAATCCGTGAAAAAGAAAACAGCGCCTCAAAAACAATCCCTGGCTTTTCAATATCGACTTCTGGAAGATTTCGTGAACCATATCCCGGACGCGATTTATTTCAAGGATCTCCAGGGGCGTTTTATTTTTATAAATGCGGCCGGAGCACGGGGCCTGGGATTAACTCCTGATGCTGTATTGGGAAAGACGGACCAAGAGGTTTTCCCCCCCCGGTTGGCGAAAAGGCTTGTGAAGGACAGCCAGAACGTTATTAAATCCGGGAAAGCCATTGTGGACCGGATCGACAAGCTCACGGCCCTTCCGGGGGCTGGGGAGGATTTGTATTTTTCAACGACGTTGATCCCGCGCTTTGATCACCGGAATAAATGTATTGGAGTCATGGGGCTGACCCGGGATGTGTCCAAACGGATGCAATTTGAACATCTGCGGGAGAAATGGCTGCCGATGGAGAAAAAGTTGCTGATGCTCGAGGAGATGACACGGGTCAAATCCGATTTCATTTCCGCGGTTTCGCATGAGATCCGCACCCCGCTGGCCATCGTCAAACAGCTTTTTATGCTCATATATGACGAAACAGCCGGGCCGATCAATAACCAGCAGCGGGAGCTCTTGGTCAAGGCTAATAATAATAATATCGACCGCCTTCAGCATATCATCGAAGAACTTCTGGATATCTCCAGGATCGAGGGGCAGAAGTTCAGCCTGAGTTATTCCTTGATCAAGATGAAAGACTTCCTGCTGGACAGTGCGCCCTTTTTTAAGGAATTTGCCGCTGAAAAGCAGATTGCCATTGAATACCGGCTGCCCAAGCAAGACATCGCCGTTTTCGTGGACCCGGAACGCGTCCAGCAGATCATCACCAATTTAATTAATAATGCGATCAAATTTACCCCTCCCCAGGGGAAGATTACAGTTGAAGTTAAAATTTTAAAGTCGAAAGTGCGGATCGGGGTCTTGGACAACGGCCCGGGTATCCCGAAGGAAGATCTGTTCAGGATTTTTGAACGCTTTGTGCAGGTGTCAACGAGTGACGGCGCTAAACGTAAGGGCATCGGCCTGGGGTTAACGATCGTGAAGGCTCTCGTGGAGAAGCACGGCGGGGAAATATGGGTTGAATCCGAGGAGGGGAAGGGAAGCCGTTTTTTCTTTACGCTGCCCCGGTTTTACACGACGAATATTTTACCCCGGAATATCCGCACGAAAATCAACGCCCTGCTTGAGAAACGGAAGTCGGTCAGTCTGGTCAACCTGCTCGTCGTTAATCTTGAGGATTTCCAAAAGAGGCTCGATATTGACAAGCGGCAGCTGTTCCGGGAGGTCCGCAAGATTATCACCCAGTCAGGCAAAGATGCGTTCAAGCGCTTTTCGGCGCGGGACTATATTTATGTCACGAACTTTAAGGACGGAGCGGTCAGCGTTATTTTCCCGTATGCCATTAAGGAAGAGCCAATCTTTTGCGACCTGATCCGGCAGAGGATCAAAAATTATTTTGTCAAAAATTCGCTCAAAGAGATTTTCATCGCCTTGGGGTTGGTCTCTTACACCAGCGAATCGGTGCGGGGAGAGTTTGACAGCCAGAATTTTCACATCAAAGAATTATATATTGGCTCGGAGATGCGGCTTTTTAAGCGCATCCAATACCAAGTGAAGGTCCACGTGACCGCGGGAAGGGGTAAGAATTTTGTCGCAGACACCCAGGACTTGTCTTTAGGGGGCATTTGCCTGATCACGCAGGCTCCCCTGGCCACGGACGCGCAGATTGACTTGGTTATCCCGTTGCTGAAAACCCGCAAGAAAATATCAGTCCAGGGGCGGGTTGCGTGGGTCAGCCATTGGGACGAGCATTCCATGACCAAGTTCGCGGACCGTTACCAGACCGGCATTGAATTCACGGGTGTGGATAAAAAGAAACGGGACATGCTGGCGAAAGAATTGAGGCTTTATTATGAGTAAGACCGTGTTGGTTATTGATGACGAGAAAGACATGGTGTTCGGCCTGCAGATGATGTTTGAGGCGAACAACTTTGAGGTCGTGACGGCTTTTGACGGGCAGGAGGCTTTGAACAAAGCCCGGCAAATCAAACCGGACATTATTATTTTAGATCTGATGTTGCCGAAGATAGACGGATACCGGGTCTGCCGGATGTTGAAATTCGATGAAAAATACCGGAAAACCCCGATCATCATGCTGACGGCGCGGACGTCTGCCGAGGACAAGAAGATCGGGATGGACGTGGGCGCCGACGCGTATGTCGTCAAGCCGTTTGATCAACAGGTTTTTATGGCCAAGGTGACGGAGCTCTTGAAGCAGGCCGCTGTGCCTAACCCGTAGCGCTGAACGCCCGGGGCGAGGAATCGTTATGCAGGAAAAACAAAATTTACGCCGCCATAGAGAAGTGGTGAACCTTCTGCTTAAAGAAGGGCTGATCACGGAAAAGATGCTGGATTACGCCCGTCAGGAAGCGCAGATGAGCGGCTTGAATATTGAGAAAGCCCTTATTAAGCTTGAACTGGTGACCGAGGAAGATATTGTCAAGGTGCGCGCCAACGCCCTGGGCATCCCTTATATGGATTTGAGCGATTATATCATTGATCCGGAAATTATCGCTATGGTCCCCAAAGAAGTATGCCTGAAGTTTTGCCTTATCCCTCTTTTCAAGATCGGGAACAATATCACGGTCGGCATGGTGGACCCCCAGGATATTGTGGCTTTGGACCAGCTCCGCCGTATTTGTAAGATTGAAAATGTGGACCCTGTCCTGGTTTCGGAGCGGGGCGTCCGGCGTCTTCTGGACTCGAGCTTCGGCGTTGGAAGCACGATTGATGATATTGTCAAATCCGTCGATAATGAAGGCGCGCAGGACACGGTCACGGAAGTGGGGGCCGGGGCCCCCCTGGTCAAGCTGGTGAACATCGTGATCGCGCAGGCGGTCAAAGACCACGCTTCCGATATTCACATCGAACCGGAAGAGGACGGTGTGCGGATCCGGCTGCGCGTGGATGGTGTCCTTCAGGAGCTTAAGATGCTGCCCAAGAAAATTCAGAACGGCGTGATCTCGCGGGTCAAGATTATGGCGAAAATGGATATCGCCGAAAGCCGTAAACCGCAGGATGGCCGGATCCGGCTCAAGATCGAGAATAAGGACCTGGATTTAAGGGCGTCGACATTTCCGACCATACACGGGGAGAATATCGTGCTCAGGGTCCTGGATAAATCCTCCGTCCTTTTGGGGCTTAAGGAACTCGGGTTCCTGGATGATGAGCTGCAGGCCTTTCAGAAACTCATCACCCGGCCGTACGGCATTGTGCTGGTCACCGGGCCGACGGGCAGCGGGAAGACGTCCACCCTGTATTCAGCGTTAACACAGATTAATACTGTCGAGAAGAAGATCGTTACCTTTGAAGACCCTGTGGAATATGAGTTGTCCCTTATCCGGCAGACCCAGATCAATCCCAAGGCCGGCCTGACGTTTGCGACGGGCTTACGCAGCATCTTAAGGCAGGACCCGGATATCATCATGGTCGGGGAGATCCGCGACCGGGAGACCGCTGATATTGCGATTCAGGCCGCGCTGACCGGGCATCTCGTTTTTGCGACCGTGCACACGAACGACGCCCCGTCCACGATTTCCCGGTTGCTCGACATGGGCATTGAGCCGTTCCTTTTGTCAACTTCATTGATTGGAATCCTGGCCCAGCGTTTGGTCCGGACGATCTGTTACAAGTGCAAGGACAAAGTCGAGGTCAGCGACGCGCTGTTGGCTGATTTTAATCTCGCGGGTGTCAAACATATTTACCGGGGGAAAGGTTGCCGGGAATGCGATGGGACCGGTTTGAAGGGGAGGACCGGAATTTTTGAACTGCTTCTGATTACCGAGGACATCCGGCGGAATATTGAATCCAGGGCTTCGACCGATGAAATCCGCAAGAATGCCAAAAAGGCGGGTTTTAAAACATTAAGGGATTCCGGGTTGCAGCTGGTCCGGGCCGGGGTGACCACCCCGGAAGAGGTCCTGCGGGTCACGTTGACGGAATAACCCGCGGTTTGTAAAGGAGTTTTTACGTTATGGGCGTAAAAAGAAATCACCAGAGGGTCAAGTTTGCCGACCTCAACATGTTCACCCGGCAGCTTTACACGCTGAAAAAAGCGGGGTTGCCCATGCTGCTGAGCCTTCAGGCGATCCGGGACCAGACGGAAAACCTTGTTTTCAGGGACGTGATCAAAAACGTGGCGGAGAAGATTGAGGGCGGATCGAGCTTGTCCGAGGCGCTGGCGATGTTCCCTGCGGTCTTCAATTCAATATACGTGAATATGGTCCGTTCGGGGGAAGTGGCCGGGAAACTTGAGCATATCCTCGAGCGTTTGGCCACCTTGGGGGAACATGATGAAAAAATTCGGCTCCACATCCAATCGGCGATGCGTTATCCTCTCATCGTGGTTGTGACGTTGATCATGGGGTTTGTTTTCCTTATCCTGTTCGTCGTCCCTAAATTTACAAATATGTTCGCGAAGTTTGATACAGCCCTGCCCCTCCCGACCCAGATGCTCCTGCTGATTTATAACATGATCGTGCATTTCTGGTGGATGGTGCTGATTGTCGTGGGGTTGTTGTCCTTCGCGTTTTTTAAAATCGTCCAAACGCGGCAAGGGCGGTTGATGCGCGACAAGGCCCTTTTAAGGCTGCCGGTCTTCGGCTCCATGCTTCAGAAGATCAGTTTGTCCCGGTTCTGCCGGATCACATCCACTCTATTAAAAAGCGGGGTGCCGATCCTGACGATCCTTGATTTGGTCAAGGGGACTTCTGGAAATACCGTTATCGCCGAGGCCATAGAAAATATCAAAAACAGCGTCAATGACGGCAAGGGCATGCTCGCGCCGATGAAAGCCAGCGGGCTGTTTCCTCCGGTGGTGACCCAGATGGTTTCTGTGGGGGAAGAGACCGGGAAACTGGATGAACTTCTGGTGCATGTGGCGGATTATTATGATTCCCAGGTGGAGTACACGATCAATAACCTTGTGTCGATGATCGAACCGGTCCTGATCATTTTCCTGGGCAGCACGGTGTTGTTCCTGGCCCTGGGCATCTTTATGCCGATGTGGAGCCTGATGAAATTATTTAAATGAGAGCCTTTGATTAATTTTTAATTTTTTCTAGACTCTTTATATTATCCATGTATAGTAAGAAATAATTGGGAATGGATATTAAGAGAAGATTGTCGCAGGGGGTTCTTAGGGAGGATTGACGTTTGAGGCCTGAGGGCCGTCAAGGTGATCAAAATCTAAAGATGATACGTTATCAAAAGGAGGAGCGGGATGAACAAAAAGGGGTTTACGCTGATTGAACTGATTATGGTTATTGTTATTTTAGGGATTCTGGCGGCCGTGGCGATCCCTCAATATTTTAATTTGCAGGATGACGCCAACGAGGCGGCGGAAAAAGGCATTATCGGCGGGGTGCGGGCGGGTATTCAGACATATTTCGCGAAGTACAGGGGCTGGCCTTCGGCATTGGATTCGGCCTCTGCGGGCGATTGCGCAACCACTAACGTATGTTTCGACACTGTCCTGGCGCAGGGCGGGGTCACGGAAAACTGGACCGTGGACGCTTCCGGCAACTATGTCGGCCCGAACGGCGGCTCTTACGCCTATGACTCTTCCGACGGGTCTTTTGAAACACCGTAATAAAGCGGAATAAACACCTGTCACGAGGTATGACGATGCCGGCTATGTCTTGTTGAAAGGCATAGTCGGCATCGTTGCAATAGCCGACGGCGGGAAGCCGGGGAACGCGGGGATATGGAAGATAAAAAGTATATTTTGATCGTGGATGATGAGGAGATTATTATCGAGATGCTTTTGAGGCGCATATTAATCAATCCCCAGATCCCTTGGGAACCGCTCGTGGCGAGGGACGGATACGAGGCTTTGGATCTGATGCGCCGGTTTCCTGTTGCCGTTGTCATCCTGGATATCCAGATGCGCAACCTGGACGGCTACGAAGTGATCCGTAAGGCCAAAGAGGAAGAGCCGCTTAAAGATATCCCGATTATCGTGTCATCCGGGGTGGTCAATAACGAGGTGAAAGAGCGGCTGGCCGCCTTTCAGATCACGCATTTCCTGGATAAACCCTACACATTCGAGCAGTTCGTCCAGAAAATCCAGGAGGTTGTCCCTCCCGGATAAGGGACAGCCGCTTGCCCCAGGGCTTCACAATTCTCTCTTCTCTGTTATCGCTTGACAGACTTCATGAAACATAAACGAGCTGTTTCCTGTTGAGACACATAAACCAAGAAGTGAACATGCCGCCAGGGATCCTTTCGATCAGAAATCAAGCCGGCGTCGTACTTTTGACGACGGTGTTGTTGATTGTTGTCGCCTCGGTTTCCATCTACGGCGTAACGGCCTTTATCGTGGAACGCTTGGCCGCCTTATCGACGCGGGCGGCGCAGCTGGAAACGGTTTATCTGGCGCATGCGGGAATTCAACAGGCTCTTTACGAATTCCGGAAT
>ENA-UOWO01006281-UOWO01006281.1-activated-sludge-metagenome-genome-assembly--contig:-NODE-6281-length-12194-cov-16.838949_pt1 | contig 12194 bp, 10 predicted proteins | sample MGYA00238148_ERZ761564 | MGnify/ENA primary metagenome ERZ761564 (study PRJEB28885, sample SAMN05720194) | activated sludge metagenome | isolation source: Anaerobic digester | place: USA...
GGAACATAATCTTCCTTATCCGGTAAATTTTGTAAATCAGACAACGTAACAATCCTGTCTGGCTTTAATTTCACCACCGTCGTATTAGCAATCATGTCACCTAATCGCTGATTCTTTTCGCTCATCAGAATTGAAATAGTACCCACAGAAAAAAATGACATTCCAAAATCTACAGCACGATAAGCCCAACGAACAAGATAATCGTTAGTTTCCAAGGCATTTCCGTTTAATTTAATTACTACAATGCCGACAATTTTTTTACCAATACTTTGTCCGTTGGTAAACATTTCAATAAAAAGTGAATAGAAATATTTAATCAGCATCAGAACAGCACCTAGTAAAGACAACATTAAATTAGAATCCAGTACAGTACCGAAAGAGAAAAACAAATAAATAATCAATATGAAAAAAACTGCAACTACTGATGTATCAATGACCCATGCAATAAATCGCCATAAAAATCCGGCGGTTTCATATTGGATAGTTACATTCTGAGTGGTGGTTACGTCAATTTTTGCCATGCCTAAATATAGTAAAAAGTAATAAGTAAGGATAAATTAGTGTAAAAATAGTAGAAACAGTTGAAGAACAATTAAAATATTTTATTATTTTAGACAACGAATGAAGGAAACCAAATTCATAGAACAAAACAAAAAGAAATGGGCTGAGTTTGAGGATTTATCCAGAAGCAAACATAAAGATTCCAACTTATACAGTAAATTATACATTCAGATAACTGATGATTTATCGTATGCCAGAACATTTTACAGCAACCGTTCCGTACGCGTATACCTCAATAATTTAGCACAAGATATTTTTCATAAAATTTTTAGTCGTAACCGCAAGAAGCAATCTGTTCTTAAAGATTTCTGGATGGAAGATTTACCATCTATTATGTATCACCACAGATTGGAATTATTGATTTCATTTTTGGTATTGATCGTGTCTATTGCTATCGGATTGCTGACTTACCAGAATGATCCGGCATTTGCCACTAAGATACTTGGTGACGGTTATGTGCAAATGACAGCTGAGAATATTGCTAAAAAAGATCCGATGGCGGTTTACAAACAAAGCGGTCCGATTGAAATGTTTATTAGGATTGTTTTAAATAATCTTATGGTTGACATTCGAACTTTCTTTTCCGGTTTAATTTTTTCCATTGGCTCTGTGTTGGTTTTATTATATAACGGATTGATGTTATCTGCTTTTCAGTTTTATTTTATTAAAAGAGGTTTGTTCTGGGATTCGTTTTTAGCCGTGTGGTTGCATGGAACGCTGGAAATATCTGCAATGGTTATTTGCGGTGCTGCCGGAATCGTACTGGGAAAAGGCATTGTTTTTCCCGGAACCTTCAGCAGAACGCAGGCATTTTTTTCGTCGGCACAAAGAGCCACGAAAATTTTCTTTTCCGTATTACCTATAACGTTTGCTGCAGGTATTATCGAATCATTCCTGACACGTTATACACAGGCACCTGATATTCTAAGGCTCGCGCTTATACTTATTTCTTTATTTTTTATTTTAGGCTATTACGTTTACTTACCATGGCTAAAAAAAAGAAACGGCACTTTAAGAATACTGGAAGCAGAAAAAGTATTGCCTGAATATTTTGCACCTTTTGAATTTTACCAGATAAAAAAAGTATCTGAAATTATTCTAGACAGCTTTAGCATTTTCAGGAAATATGCATCTTTCTTTTTTTCTACCATCTTCAGAAGTGTCATTATAATTACAATCATCGGGTTGACCATCAACAAAGATTATTTATTGGAAGACATCTATTATACACAATGGTCATTGGCTAATTTAGATTATTATTTTATTGCAAATAGCGGAAACTGGTTTTCTATTTTGATGCCTGTATTATTATTTTATATCAGCTTACAGGTCAACTATGTTTTTTATAAAGAAATTACGGAACAAACTAAGCAGTCTGTACTGTCATTTTTTGAATGGCAAAAAGAAAACTGGAAAAAACTGATAAGTGCATTCATCGTTCAGGTATTATTTTACAGCATCTTATCTTATTCAGCATTAAGTTTCTATGCCTTATTTTTTATTGTGCCTGTTCAATTTATATTGAGCTTTGTAATCTTCTTTCCATTTAATAAAACAACACGTTCTATAAGTGCATTTTTTACTACATTAAAATCTGGTGTATTTAATTTACTGGCAGTTAACACGGCTTTCCTGCTATTAAGTCTGGCATTTTTCTTTCTAATTAGTACATCTATATATTGGCTGATTTACGAAGCGGTCACCATGAACTTAACGGAAGAAGTCATCAGCAGTGATATTGTTTATTTGATTTTCTTTTTGATTGCCATCACCTGTATTGTTGCATTAAGCTTTATATTTTTCTGCATATCACAAGGCGTTTATTATTTTTCGCAAAAAGAAAGACATACAGCAGAAGGATTAACCAGTCAGTTAGATAATTTAGGAAACTCACCAAGAAGATATGCACTGCCAAAATAAAATAATACTATTATTTATCTTGGTGAGCTGGCATTTCGCAGTCTGGTCACAAACTTCCGATAGTGATTATGTAAAAGGTATACAACAGCAGCAATCCTACATGCAGCAGCCTGTAAAAGCGGAATCATTTGATAAAAAAGAATGGACAGATTTAAAAAAGAAACTGAAAATAAAGGAATATCAACCGGTAAAGAAAAAAGAAAAAAAACCATCAAAAAATCTGCCGCAACTTAACATTTCTCCAACATGGAGCTTAATTATAAAATGGACTTTATTTGCGATTATTATTGGTGCCTTATTATTTCTGGTTTTACGCGTTTTAGGCATCAATCCGTTTAACCGGAAAGCTGATAAAAACAAAATATTAATCTCGCTGGAAGAACTGGAAGAAAACCTCGATACCGCATCCATAGATCCTCATTTATATGCAGCTATAAAAGCAAAAGATTTCAAACTGGCAATTCGTTTATATTATCTGATGATCATACAAAAATTAGCTTTAAAAGAAAAAATTATATGGAAAAAATACAAGACCAATAAACATTATCTGAATGAAATGCGCAGTAAAGACGCCTATCCAGAATTTAAAAAACTGACATTGATTTATGAAAAATGCTGGTTTGGAGAAAACGAACTTTCAGAAACAGGTTACAATACTATAAATACAGACTTTGTAAATTTTCTGCAAAATATAAAATAAGAAATTGAAAAACGATCGCACAAAATATATCCTGATTGCCTTAACGATTATACTCGTGGTGGCAGGCTATTTTTTATTGAAAGATTCGTTTACAGAATGGAATTTAAATCTGAATAAAACTAAAAAAAATCCGTACGGTACCTTTGTAACTTATGAACTTTTAAAGGACAAGTATGAGAAAAAAGGATTCTCTGAAATTAAAAATTCAGTGGTAGAAAGCTTCCGAAAACTGGATAAACAAAAAAGGTATAATTATATTTTCATCAACCACACTCCTTTTTATAATGCTGCCACGGTAGATACCATTTGTAAATTTGCAGCAGCCGGAAATACCGTATTTATAAGTTGTGAACGATTGTACGGGAAATTTCTGGATTCTGTTTTATACCAAACCTATCATTTAAATTTAACTACCGGCTACAACGATGCCTACTATCCTTTATATGACATAGACAGTTTATTTAATAAAGACAAAGACAGCATCCTAGGCAGACATCCGTACAGCATTCTAAACTTTACGCATCCGCAACTAAAAAGTGACAGTGGATATTCGTATTTTCTCAAGTATCAGGCCGACACCATAACAAACTATTTCTATCGGTTTCAATCGGTACCTGATACCGAATGGACGCAACCCATTCCGGATAAAAATGCCATTTCATTTGCCGGTTATGAATCGTCTTACGGAACAGGTGTAAACTTTGCCGTACTGAAACATGGCAAAGGAAAGATTATATTGCTGCTGACTGCTGTACCTTTTACCAATTATTTTATGAGAACGGAAAAAGGACTGGAATACGCGGAGAAAGTATTTGCTCATATACCGAATCAAACCACACTTTGGGACAACATTTCTCAAGAGCAAATCTATAACGATGAGGATGATGATGGTTATCGAGGTGACAGCAGTTACGCCGAGAGTCCGTTATATTTTATATTACAAAACAGATCGCTCCGTTGGGCATGGTATCTAACAATTTTGGGTGTCATTATCTATGCAGTTTTCCATGCAAAAAGAAGACAAAACATCATTCCGATTATTGAACCCAAACAAAATAACTCGCTTAAATATGTAGAAACCATTGGCCAGTTGTACTTTCATGAAGAAGAACACCACGAAATTGCAAACGAAATGCGCTTACAGTTTCTGAATTATATCCGTCAAAAATATTACCTAAAAACTACAGAAATTGACGATGCATTCTTCAACCAGTTAGCGCTGAAATCTGCTATTGAAGAAGAAAAAATAAGAGATATATTTGAAGCATTCAAAGATGTTATAAAAATAAAAAGTATCTCACAAAGCAAATTACATCAACTCAATAATCAACTCGAATATTTTTATAAAACGTGTAAATAAATTTTATGGAAGAAATAAATGAAGAACAAGCAGCGCCGGCTATCAGCAATGACATTGCATTTGTCACTACGGCATCTGAAAAAATAAAAAATGAAATCGCAAAAGTCATTGTCGGCCAGGACAGTGCTATCGACCTGATGTTGTCTGCATTGTTTATTGGTGGTCATATCTTACTGGAAGGAGTTCCGGGAATTGCAAAAACATTAACGGCAAAAATGCTGGCGAAAACTATTTCGGTAGACTTTTCCAGAATTCAATTCACGCCGGATTTAATGCCTACAGATATCGTCGGAACGTCTGTGTTTAATTTAAAAGAATCTGAATTTAAATTCCGTGCCGGTCCTGTTTTTTCCAATATCATTCTCATAGATGAGATTAACCGATCTCCGGCAAAAACACAAGCCGCGCTTTTTGAATTAATGGAAGAACGTCAGGTATCTGTTGACGGTATAACCTATCCGATGGAATATCCGTTTATGGTGTTGGCAACGCAAAATCCTATTGAACAGGAAGGCACTTATCGTTTACCCGAAGCACAATTAGACCGATTTATTTTTAAGATTGTAATGGAATATCCGAATCTGGAAGAAGAGAAACTGATTTTACACAGGTTCAACAATGACTTTACAGCTAAGATTACCAATCAGGTGAACGCAGTTGTAAATGCAGCTGACATAAAACGTTGCAGCGAAATTGTAGAGAAAATATACATCAAGGATGAAATCATCAACTACATTGCAAATGTGGTGCACGAAACACGCAATCATGGTGACTTATTTTTAGGCGCATCACCTAGAGCATCTTTGGCATTATTGAAAGCCAGCAAAGCAATGGCAGCAATATCAGGCAGAGAATTTGTTACACCGGACGATGTACGTTCAGTATCTGATGCGGTTTTAAATCACCGTATCATTCCATCTCCTGAAAAAGAAATGGAAGGCATCACTGCACAGGATATCATCAAACAAATTATTCAAAAAATAGAAGTGCCAAGATAACGTAATATCTACGATTTAAAATTAAGAAAAATACGACTATCGGCCATTGACCAACAACCAATGAACAAACTCAAACACACATACGAACGCTTTATAAAACACACGTTTTTAACGAAACGATTCTTCTTCGTTTGGGCGATGGCGGTTTTTATTTTTGTATTGAGTTTTAGTTTCGATTTTCTGTTTCCGCTGGCAGAATTACTATTGATTATACTGGCAGCTTTTACAATGCTTGATTTTTTGCTGGTACAATTCTATGATCACAAAGTAGAATGTAAACGAACCACACCACATGTATTGCCACTGGGCGACGAACAACATATTGGTTTGTATGTTAAAAATAACCACAGTACCATTGCCAGATTTGAAGTGGTAGATGAGTTGCCGGAAGAATTTCAGAAAAGAGATTTTTCGTTTAAATTTTATTTGTCATCCGGTGAAGAAAAAACGCTCTCCTACAATGTTCGTCCGCTTACACGCGGTGCTTATAAATTCGGCAATTGCAATGTATTCGTTTCTACTTTACTTGGATTGATACAACATAAAATCGTATTTCCACTTCAAGTAACCACACCGGTGTTTCCGTCATCCGTGCAGGTGAAAAAACATGAATTATTACTATTTAACAAACTGCATACGTTTCAGGGTGTAAAAAAGATGCGTAAAATCGGACACAGTTACGAATTTGAACAAATAAAAAATTACACGGATGGCGATGACATTCGCACGATCAACTGGAAAGCCACCGGCAGAAGAAATCAACTGATGGTCAATCAGTTTGGCGATGAAAAATCACAGCAAATTTATTCGGTACTGGATAAAAGCCGCGCAATGAATATGCCATTCAACGGTTTAAGTTTGCTGGATTATGCAGTGAATACCACATTAGTTATTTCAAACACCGCAATTCACAAAGACGACAAAGCCGGTGTACTTACCTTCAATGAAAAAATAGGAAGCTTTGTCAAAGCCAATAAAAAACCAGGTCAACTAAAATTAATTTCTGAAGTATTGTACAAAGAAGAAGAAAGCAGCCTGGAAGCCAACTATGAGTTATTGTACAATGCTGTTACGCGCTTAATTAAACAACGAAGTTTAATTATACTCTACACCAATTTTGAAAGCTATTACACGCTGGAACGTTATTTACCGGTATTGCGAAAAATCAATCGTTCGCATTTATTATTAGTAGTTGTTTTTAAAAATACTGAAATAGAAAAATACAGTTACGAATCAGCCAGCGACACGATGGATATCTATCACAAAACCATTGGAAAAAAATTCTTGTCAGAGAAAGAAATGATGGTAAAAGAACTGGCAAAATATGGCATTCAATCTGTCTTAACCGCACCACAGGATTTATCTACACTAACCATTAATAAATATTTAGAATTCAAAGCGAAAGGATGGATATAATGATTCTTTGAATTATCATTAATTGGATTATTTCTTACAACTTTCTATTTAATTCATTGTGTATTGTCACAATACTACCTGAAAATCCTATCTCACTTTTATTGCAATTATTTTACAAATCTTATCAGCAATCGTTTGATTTTTTTCACTGGACAACATCCTGAAATAGCCGGGAAATAAGATTAATGACAAAAAGAAATGTTTCACCGAATCTGTAAATTCAATTGAACGCTTGTCTTCATTCAGCATTCGTATATTCATTATCTGTTTGCCCAATGTTGCATTATCTTCGCTGCCATCAAAATAAATAAAATAGGCAGTCAGCACAATTATGATTTTCCACCAGTATACTTTCAAAAAAATCAAATAGCTTGACTGAAGTTCAAATGCATAATTCAACCCGAAGCTAACAGCACCAAAAATCAGTACATCCGTCATAAATGCAGTCGTTCGCAAAGAAAACGAAGCAAACTCAACGGTACGTGTTTCGTACGTTTTCTCATCTAAAATATCATCCATTCCTGTTATATTTTACCTTTTCAATAACAAAATTTACGATTAAAAAATTGAAATTTGGCTTAACAATTCGGATATTTGATAAAAATCAGCGTTTTGAAAAAAAATATCCAAAAATTTATCCTAATAGCGTGTACTTTATTTTGTTGTACAGCGTGTTTTGACATTCAGGAAAACTTGTTTTTAAAAAAAGACGGTTCCGGAACATTTTCTTTTGTAATTGACATGAGTCAGTTTAAATCTATGATGGCCATGTTTGACGGAATCGGAAGCGCTTTTGAAGACAAAGACAAACGAAACGAAAAAGCCAAGAAAGAAAAGAAAAAATCTCCGAATGAAAAGCTGAGTTCTACGTTTGAAAAAACAAGACGCAAATTATTAAACACCGGTGGAATTTCCAACGTAAAATCTATTGAAGATACCACCAACCTTATTGTAGGCATTTCATTTGATTTTAAAAATATTATTGCTTTAAATGACGCTATGAATAAACTTTTTGAAGGTGACTCCGTCAATAGCGATACTTCTAAAGTGACTTATTTTGAATACAAAAACAAGCAACTAACACGACTTGAAGTGCTGGATTCAAAATCTATCTTAGGAAAAACCAATGCCATGTCAGCACAAAAAGACGACAATGCTGAAAGTATGCCGTTTGATGTTGAGAAATTATTCGGAGATGTTACCTATTCTACCAATTATGAATTTGAAGACAAGATTGATGCCGTTCAAAATGAAAATGCATTACTATCTACAAACATGCAAAAAGTAACGCTTAAAATATATCCGTTTGTTACACCAAAAGACAGTACACAAAAAAAACATTCAATAGGCAATTCCATTTCGTTTAAATAATTTATTGCACAATAAATAAGTGCTATTGAACAAACGTTGTAAGCAACATGAACACCACACGCAACTGGATATTACTCACTGTTTTCACTATTCTTGCCTTTTTTGCCGTTAAATGGATGGCAGAATATCAGGAGCGTAAAAATACAATTACAGAACCTACAGTTGATATAGACATTGCAGAAATTAAAGCTCGTGGTTCATTGCGAGTAATTATCGAATACAATTCTATTAGTTATTTTATTTACAAAGGACAACGACTCGGATTTGAGTTTGAATTGATGCAGCAGTTTGCAAAATCGCTCGGTGTAAAACTGGAAATTGTACTGGCAAAATCTGCAGATGATCAGTTTAATATGCTGAATGAAGGAAAAGGCGACATCATTGCAAACGGTTTATTTCAAAATAATAAAATAAAACAACAGGTAGCACTCACGCAACCATACCGGAAAGTGGAACAGGTGATTGTGCAGCGAAAAGGAGGCTTCAGCGTCAATCCTATAGACAGCATTCAAAAGAAAGATACTTTATTGCAATCCGTGAGTGAACTGGCCGATAAAATTGTGTATGTGCCGGATAATTCCATTTATTACAACCGACTTAAAGAGCTGTCAGATTCCAGCGGCATCAATATGGATGTGCGGATTTTACCGGACGAGCGCGGCACCGACGATATCATTGAAGCTATCGCCAACGGTGAAATTGACTATACCATTGCCAACAAAGATATTGCACTTGTCAATAAATCTTATTTTGATAATCTGGATGTCAATACACCGGTAGGCAGTGCCGAGCCTTTGCACTGGGCCGTTCGTAAAAACTCACCTGCATTACTCGAAACGGTAAACACCTGGATAAATGATTTTGAAAAAGGAAAACTCTTCAGTAATCTATATTTTAAATATTTCAATGAAGAAAAAAATATTCAGTTCGGCTACGATGAAAATGCCGAATTGCAACAAGGTATGATTTCACATTACGACGAAATTATACAACGCAATTCCAAACGTATCAACTGGGATTGGCGACTGGTTGCCGCAGTTGTCTATCAGGAATCCAAATTCAATCCGAATGCACGTTCCTGGTGCGGCGCGCAAGGTTTGATGCAATTGATGCCGGGCACGGCAAGACAATTAGGTGTCTATCCAAGTGAAGTATACAATCCGGACAGAAACGTAAAAGGTGGCACCGATTATTTGAAACAACTCGAAAAAACCTGGTCACATATTACAGATTACACGCAACGTGTCAAGTTTATATTAGCATCTTACAATGCAGGTCCTGGTCACGTGCTGGATGCGGCAAGGCTCGCAGAAAAAAACGGCTATCCGAAAGACAGATGGGATGGCTCTGTAGAATATTTCATTCTGTATAAATCGAATCCGAGATTTTACAACGACCCTGTGGTGAAATACGGTTATTGCCGTGGACAAGAGCCATTTAATTATGTACGAAATATCATTAAGAAATATTTTGATTATCAGTCAAAAATAAACCTGACTTCAGCCACACAAACCGCCGGCGAATTCCGACTGGAGCAAGTGCAGACAATGGCATTTGACGGATTGGAAGGTGTGTATAATCCAACGCAAGGACTTATTGCACGTTCTGCACGTCGTGAATTATTTTTGTCGCATAAACTATTTGATGAAGAAACGGAACTGATACCGAAAGATGGCGGCAGAAATCCTTTTGATAAACCCAAAAAAGAATTATTTGTGCGCAAACCTACTACTGCATTGCAGGATTCATCTAAACAATTATTTCAGAAAAAGAATCAGTTGTTTCAACAACCACAAGCCTCCTCACCTTCCGGATTACAACGCAATGATGAAAGTAAAATCAACAAGTTAGTACCAAGAAAGAAATAAAAAAACTGGCGGTGTACCGTTAATCATTTATTTAAATAATTACTAAAATTTCAGAGAATATTCTATCCAAAACTAAAATAAAACATGACTAAGTCAATCTTAATAACCTTTCTTTTATTTATAAGCATATTGTCATTTGGACAACATAAAATAGAGAACAAACTTAGTTCAAAGCATCAAAATATAAAAGGCACAAAAATAAGCTTAATTCCACCGTCAGACTTTTCTAAAAGTGAAAACTTCTTAGGACTGCAACAAACATCAACCGGTTCCAGCATTATGATTATTGACATTCCGGGACCTTATTCAGAAACATCAAAAGGCATAACAAAGGAAAACTTAGAGAGTAAAGGAATTGAATTGATCAAAACGGAACAACTAACCATTAATGGATTGCCGGCCATTTTTGTAACCGGAAAGCAACAGGCATACGGAAACAACTATAAAAAATATGTACTTGTTGTTGGTTCTGAAAACGAAACCATTATGATTAATGGTGTGTTTCCTGAAAAACTGAAAAAAACCGGCGAAGCAATAAAAAAATCAATGCTCTCTGTCTTTTATGAAGCTGACAAAAAAATAAATCCCTTAGATTTTTTGGAGTATACGATTGATGTGTCTGAAACGAAATTAAAATTCGGCAAAAGCATGGCTAATTCTTTGATATTTACTGTAGATGGTCAGGTGCCGACTGCTTCTACGGATAAAACAAATTTAATTGTGGCAAAATCGTTTTCACAAGTATCACCGGATGATAAGCAACAGTTTTCAATCAACAGGTTAAAGCAATCACCGATAGAAATTGTAAACATAGAATACACCAAAGAAATTTCAATTGACGGACTGGATGGTTATGAGATTTACGCAAAAGGAAAAGATAAAAAGACAAATGAAACAGAAAACATGTATCAGATTATGCTTTTTAGTGAGCAGCTTTACTACATTTTCTTCGGCACCACTAATGATGAAACTACCTCAAGTATAGAAGAAATCAAAAAAGCTGTTCTTACGTTTAAGCGTAAGTAATCTGAAATTCTTATTCTGTTTATCAAATAAACGGCACACATCAGTGCACCTGATTTTACCTTTTTAGCATATAAAAAATCTATTCATTAAGAGATTTATTCAAATATATAATCGTATATTTATAATAAATCAAAGACAATTCCGATGGAAGACATAATAGACGATATTAACTATACACCAACGATTACTGAAGATGAACTATTCTCAGCCATCTGGAAGAAACCCAGACTTGCATTCAGATTTATCATTGATAATAATTACAGTAAACACGTTGTATTACTGCTGATATTATCCGGTATTTCCAGTGCATTTGAAAGAGCAAGTATGAGAGACATGGGTGACACCTTCTCTTTACCGACTATAATAGGAATTTCTATTGCTGCCGGTGGTTTATTTGGTTGGATTTCTACCTATTTTTATTCAGGATTAATTAGCTGGACCGGCAAATGGTTAAAAGGCACTGCTGATACCAGTACCATCTTGCATGTATTAGCCTATGCGATGATTCCGACTATAATTTCTTTAATTTTTTTAATTCCACAGTTTGCCACCTACGGTGTTGAAGTGTATAAAAAAGATGGCGATTTAATAAGCGGTGGTTTAATCATAAATATTATTTTTTGGTCTTCCCTGGCAGCGGAATTAATACTCGGGTGCTGGACTATTTATCTATGCGTTATTGGCATTTCTGAATTGCAGCAATTCACTGTAGGCAAAGCTGTATTAAATCTATTGCTTCCTGTTTTGCTGATTGTTATTCCGATTCTACTAATCGCGTTACTATTAATGTAGCAGTACTTACCACTAAAACAATAGCCTGTGTTTTTTGTTGTTGAATGATAGAATTTAAACAACAATGAAAAATTATTTAATTATTGGTGGCTCCGGTGGAATTGGAATGGCGCTTGCAAAACAACTTGCACAATCAGGCAATAACGTAATAGCAACCTATAATAAAAATGAACCTGTTCAAG
>ENA-UOWO01006288-UOWO01006288.1-activated-sludge-metagenome-genome-assembly--contig:-NODE-6288-length-12181-cov-5.980785_pt1 | contig 12181 bp, 10 predicted proteins | sample MGYA00238148_ERZ761564 | MGnify/ENA primary metagenome ERZ761564 (study PRJEB28885, sample SAMN05720194) | activated sludge metagenome | isolation source: Anaerobic digester | place: USA...
TCGAGAACTGCCAGAAACTTGTCGATGGCAGTGAAAAGCTCGCCGGTCAGTTTAAGCATAAAAAAGCGCTCTTTGAGATTGTCAGCGGTTATAAACGTTTTTTCCTGGTCAGCGAGGCGAAAAATCGAGGGGTCAGCCTCACTGAATGCCGTCTGCATTCTTGTAATGAAGTTGCGGTAGCGGCTTTCGATTTCGGCTGCCGGAATCTCGTCGCTGAAACTGCGGTTGGCAAAAAGGATGCGGTTGATGTTGAAGAGCCGTATAACCAGCTGGCGCTGGTGTTTCGGCGAGCCGGCAACTTTGCTCTGCTGCTCGTAGCGCTCCGCAACCCTGAAAAGGCAATTGAAGAAAAGTCGGCGCAGCTGACGATAAAACAGCCCGCCACGCTCAATACGACTCTCGATGATGTATTTCTCGGGTTTCGGAACAGCAGCAAGAAAGCTGATATCCTTGTTCGCCTCTTCGGCGTGCTCTTTCAGACTCATCATCAGATGCAGCAGGTCTCTGGCGAGCTCAAAATACATGCGGGTGCACTTTTCGTAGTCTTCAGAAGCTGGCGAAGAAACGATTTCGAGACTGCGGGCTTTCTGATAGCGGTCTTTGAACTCAGCTGAATTAAGCCAGTCGTTGCAGGTGTAATAAACGTGTCCGACGTTAATCAGCAACTTTTCGGCACCGGCACTGCTGACTTTGCTGCCAAGAGCGGCACCTGGCGCGTTGAATACATCTTTTACCAGCCGGTTCTTTACCTCGGCGTCTGACAGAGCGAAGGTGGTCAGAACTTCCTTTTCGCCGGTGAACGAAAGAATACGGGTAAAGGCGAGCGAACTGCCCTTACCTGATCCGGCTTTCCAGTTAAAACCGGCGTTGATTTCATAAAACCCGGTCTTTTTCTCGCCCGACACCTTAAGGCTGAAGTTTTCCTTGAGCGCCTTGTGCAGATTGGGCGTATCGGTGTCAGTAATACCCGGATTCGAAAAGAAAATCGTCTCTTTGTCTGTTACAAAGGTCGAGAACGGGTAGAGCTCACCGTCTGCGTCTGCCAGCCCGATTGCCTGTAGCCCGTGCGGGTTCAGGTCGGCTTCCTGATAGCATTGTTCGAGTACTTTCTCTGTCAGAGAAGCCGCGAGGAAATTTTCCGAGGTGAAGGTGGTCTCTTTCTTAAAGCTGTGCATGGCCTGAAAAAAGATAATTGAGGCCGAAACCAGCAGGAAAAAGCCGATCAGCAGTTCGAGAAGCGTCATGCCCCGTGAATATCGCTGTTTCATTCGACAACTCCTGAATTCTGCAGCCCGATTTCGAACATCGTCTGAAATTCGGCGCGCTCGGTCGCAAAGCAGGCAGTAATATTGACGGTATTGGCGCTTGAAACGCGGAACTTGATGTCTTTAACATACTCGGCGACTGTCGTTGACAGTTTTGGGTCAGATGCCGGACTGCCGACGTTAAAGTCTTTTGTTTCAACTTTTTGATGAACGAGCTTGTACAGGATTTTGCCGGTGCGTTTCGAAAGCTCTTCATCTTTCTGCTGGTAGAGAACCCTGATGTTATTTTCGCTGTCAGCAAAGAAGAGGGCAGCCGACTCTTCGCCAAGCTCTGGCAAAATAAAATCGATGCCTTCTCTGACGGTTCTTACAATACGGTTTTGCGAGTTCAGTATCATTGCCTGCATCTGCAGGTCAGTCGAAACCTTCTGCTGATTCGAACTGGTCGTAGAAAACATGCCAAAAACCATCACCGAGAGCAAAGCCATTATACCGATAACGACCATAAGCTCTACAACTGTGAAACCGCCACCGGCAGTTACTAAAGGGCTTGTGTCAGATCGTTTTTTCATAATCATTAACCCGGGGTTTCGCTATAACTGTAACTAAATTGATGAAGACGAAAGAACAAATTCGACGCGGCGGTTCTTGGTCTGACCAGCTTCTGTGTCATTGCTGGCGATCGGCTTTTCGCGGCCAAAGCCTTTAACGGTAAGGCGTTCAGCGGCAATGCCGACACTGATGAGGTAGTCAGCAACGTTTTGCGCGCGCTCTATCGAGAACTCCATATTACTTTCAGCGGTACCGACCAGGCCGGTCGTATGGCCGCGCAGCTCGATTTTAATTTCTGGCCGGTCAGTAAGAATTTTAGCCATGGCGTCGAGCAGGTCTTTCTGTTCTTCGGTAAGTACCGCTACGTCGCCGCCAAAATGAAAGTCTTTGATCGCAAATACGACATCGGGGTCAGCCCCGGTCACCAGAGTCGCGATATCCTTGAGCGTCAGCGGGGTTGGCGCCGTTGGCACTGTTGGCGGCGTCGGTCTTGGCTTGTCCGCATCTTTAACCTTTCCGGGATTGATGCCGACTTTTTCCAGAGCTTCTTTGAGAGTTGGCGTCGACTTGATGATATTCGCAATCTCTTCGGCCTTTTCGCGGTTCTCTTCACGGGTCTCGAGCATATCGTCGACGATTGCGTCGATATCGCCGGGCGTGACACCAGGCTTGTCGAGCATATCTTCATAGCATACGGGGATGAAAAGATTGGTAAAATCGAGCAGATTAGGGTTGTATTTCATGCGCCAGTAAAACAGGTGATTCTTGTTTTTAAAACTCACCCTGACCTTGACGTTGAACAGATACTGCGCCACATCATGGTCAGCCACTCTGAGATTGTAACTGCCGCCGAAAAGGCTGGCCGATTTGTCTTTCGGCCCCGATTTGAATGAACGATTGCTCCACTGCTTCGACTGAATATCGGCAAGCACTTCGACAAGCGCCGACCAGGCGATGTTAAATGCACCCTGATAATCGTTAAGGTGTTGAAACTTAACCCGATTCGCTGATTGATACTGGGTCAGCGTCATAATAAAGAGACCAACCGCCAGGGATGCAAAAAGAATCAGCGGAAAAACGAAACCGCTGCTGCGCAGGCGAACACAGTTTGGCTGCGATTTAAAGCGTGACATGACTTTGCAGAACTTTAACTTTCTATTTGTTACTCTAACTATAACTCTTTTTCGCCTTAAGATTCAAACAAAACCTGCCAAAAACCCGGAACAGGCGAAAAAAGGTTTATTTAACCGGCCCTGGGGTATCTGAAGGCTGGCGACGGCTGAAAAACAAAATCAACAGAACCACCAGTGAAGCCAGAATCAGACCAGCCAGGCCGACAAAGGCTATCTGCAGGCTTTCTGCGCGCGCGTCAGCCGGCGATCTGATGCCGGTAATTTTAACGATGGCGTCATAATAAACATCAATCGTGCCGTGGCGCCGGCAGTAAATTATGCCGTTTTTCGTCAGATCACCAAAACTTAGATATTCGCAATCGGATTCAGGCGGGTGAATCGGGCTTTTAAGATAAAGACCGCTGACAAGGGCCCCTGAAGCCGCTGTATCGGCATTTCGCAAGGTTTTCATCATGGTGGCGTTGTCCATGTTATACATTTCAACCGCACCCAGAATTACCCGTTGATTGGCAAAGCAGGCTTTGCCTCTTGCATTTGCATAGGTAATTCTGAAGCCCATAAAACCATGCCAGATGCGGTTGAGTCTCTCATAAATACTCAGTTTAGTTCTTACCGGGTCACGCGGCCTGGTAACTGCCTCTGGGAAAGGGCCAGCCTCAGCCAGCAGTTCGCGCATCTGTTTTTCGACATCGTTTGCCCGCAATGGCTGAGGGCTCAGGGCAAGCAAAAGCATGATCACTGCCAGCCATGGCATGATTACCGACCTTTTTCTGTTTGCTGAACCGGTCATAAAGCTTCCCCATCTGAAAACTCTGCAGATGATTGTAACAGAAATACCCTGGTGCGGGAATGACGGATATGAATTGCGTCATTTCAGGCTTAGACCCGGAATCGGAGCGCTTAATGCAATTGCCCTGAATGTATCAGAAAATAGTTGCATAAACGCTTCTTTGCAGGCAAGCTTAAGGAAAGAACATATTAACAAGGAAAGCTGCAATGACAAGAAAGTGGGCCATATTCTGGGTTCTGGCGATTGCTTATTTCTTTGTCATGTTCCATCGTTTCTGCACCGCAGTAATGGCCGGCGATCTTACCGCTGACCTTGGTCTCGAACCGGCAGCGCTTGGTTTTCTTTCGTCGATGTATCTGCTTGGTTATGCAACGGTACAGATACCGGTCGGCATACTCTCTGACCGCTGGGGTGCCCGAAAAACCATAGCGCTGTTTCTGCTGCTGGCAAGTCTTGGCGCTTTTGCTTTCGGCAAGGCGACTTCATTCGAAACGGCGGTTCTGTCGCGCTGGCTGGTTGGCGCCGGCGTCGGCTGCGTCTATGTGCCGGCGCTCAGGCTTATGGGCTGCTGGTTTGGCAGCGAAGCATTCGTATTCATGACCGGCATGATGCTCGCCGTCGGCAACCTCGGCGCCCTGAGCTCGACATGGCCGCTGGCCGTGATAAAAAGCGTCTGGGGCTGGCGTGCCACCATGGAACTCGTAAGCGTCATTACCCTGATTCTGGTGATTTTTGTCTGGCTCGTGGTTAAAGACCAGCCATCAGAATCTGAAAGCCCGAAGGAAAGCGCAGCCGAGGCCGCTTCTGAGAAGCAACCTGAACCCGACGAAATGGTGCCGCCGGCTGAGCGCACCGGTCTGCGCAGCATGCTCAAATCAAAGAGGTTCTGGGCCGTAACTCTATACTTTTTCGCTTTCGAAACCACGATCATCAGCTTTCAGGGATTGTGGGCCGGCCCATTTCTCAAGCGGATTTACCAGATGCCCGACACATCGGTCGGCTACGCCCTGACCTGGCTGGCTCTCGGTCTGATGGTCGGCGCAATCGTCTCGGGCGTTCTCGCAGGTAAATCGGTAAGACGGCGACATACGGTTCTGACAGCCGGAATGTTTGGCTATCTGCTGTGCTGGGTGCCGCTGGTTTTCGCCACTTCGACGATGCAGAGCTATCTGCTCCCCCTGCTTGCTTTTATGGGCTTCTGCGCCGGCTTTTTCTCGATAAGCTTCGGTATTGCCAGAGAATGTTTTTCGGCCTCGATGGCAGGCACGGCCCTTGGCGTCTACAATTTTACCGGCTTTGTCGGCGGCGGGCTCGGAATGTGGATAATGGGCCTGATCATCGGCTGGGTCTCGCCTGACGGCACCAGAGAAATCGCAGCTTTTCAGGCTGCTTTTGGCCTGGCCCTTGTGTTGATGCTGATCGGCTGGTTGATGCTCGTGCTTCTGCCACGCGCCTGGTCGAACCAGAAATAATCAAAATGCTTGTGGCGTCAGAATTTAAGTGATATTTTCTCAGACCTGTTCTATCGATAACTGTAAAATTAAAATCGGTTTACCGGTTCGACAGCCCGGTCTATCTGTCGAGCTGCCTGTAAGAGTGTCCGCTTTTCATTTGTTCAGTTAAATACTTACAACCTTTGGCGGATAAAATCATGTTTGGGTTTCAGTGGCATCTGACCGATCTGTGCAATCGCCGGTGCCGGCATTGTTACCAGAACACTCACGAAGAAGCCGACCCGATGGCAGGTGCTGCCAACCGGCGACTGGCTGCTGATGCGATTCTGGCGGCCATTCCGAATGAGCCGGTAACCATCAATCTCACCGGCGGTGAACCGCTGATGCTGCCTGACCTTACCGACCTGATCGGCTACCTTGAGAACTACGAGAACCTTGCCGAAATAAACATCATTACCAACGGCACCATCGAAGACCACAATCTGCTGACGAAGCTCGGCAGCTTCGCCCGGCTGCGTTCGTTCAGGATTTCTCTCGAATCCGGTGACGAAAAAATCAACGATTTTATTCGCGGCCGAGGTTCTCTCGCCGGCCTGCGCCGCACAATTCCGCTTTACCGTGAAATCACCGGCAAATCGGTCACGCTGATGATGACACTCTCGCGCCTCAACTGTGAAACAATAAAAGAAAGCGTCGACTTCGCCAGAGAGACCGGCGCCGATGACATTCTCTTCGAACGCTTCATACCTCTGGGTACTGGCCTGGAAATCTCTGAATCAGTATTGTCGGCAGATGACTGGTACAAAGCCATACGAAGCATTGGCGACGCAGCCGGCCTCGAAATCGACCCCGACGAACTGGCTGCATGCCGGGCTTTTGGCCTGGTAACCAATGGCAAGGCAGAACCCGAAGACATGCTCGAAGCCGCTTTATGCAATCTCGGGCACGAATCGATGGCACTGATGCCTGATGGCACTGTTTTTCCGTGTCGGCGCCTGCAGATACCGGTCGGCAACATTCTACATGAATCATTTTCTTCAATCAGGCTGCGGCTGGCAGAATGGGAATGCAGCCGGATCAGGCCGAAACTGCATGGCCTTACCTGCGGCTCATGCCCATATGACGACTGCCCCGGGTGCCGGGCCCTGGCGCGGGCACTTTATGGCGACCCGCTTGGCGACGACCCGCAATGCGTTCTTAACCGCAAAGACAGCTGACAGGCAAAGGAGACATGCAAATGCACAGCACACCGGTTACAGCTTCATATCTTACCTGGAAACCAGTTATCAGCGCCGAAGAAGTTTTTCAGGCAACCGTAAACTTTTCATTCCTTTCCGGCGATGCGAGCGGCAGGCTGTTCTGGGTCGAGCTGCGCCCCGAAGAGAAAGGGCGCTGCGTCATCATGCTGCGAACCTCTGAAGGCGAGATTAAAGAACTGCTGCCGGCGCCTTTTTCTGCGAGAACCAGAGTCATGGAATACGGCGGCATGCCATACGTAACGACCGGAACCCGGGTCATCTTTGCCAACTTTTCAGACCAGCGCCTTTACGCTTTTGACTTCGATAGAAACGAAGCCTCGGCGCCCATCACCCCCGAAAAAGCAGCAGATGGCCGCGTAATGAAGTTTATGCAGCCGGCTGTGTCTGATGATGGCCGCTGGCTGATTGCAGCCTTCGAGCTTGAAGGCGGGCACAATGAGCCGGAAAACGCCATCTGTCTTCTCGACCTGCAGAAGAAAGGGCTTCAAGAGCCAAAAATCCTGGTGCGTGGTGCCGATTTTTACAAACAACCGATGTTTTCGCCAGATGGCAAAAGTATCGCCTGGCTGCAATGGAATCACCCCTACATGCCATGGGATTCAACGGTTCTCTACTGCTCCCCCTTTGCCGAAGGTGAACTCAACCAGAACGCCATCTGCAGAATTGCCGGTTCAGACAGCGAAGCGATAAGCGACTTTTCTTTCAGCAGAGAGGGCAAAATACTTTTCAGCATTGACCGAAAAGGGGTCAGCAAAGATTCGCCCGATAATTTCTTCAACATTTACAGCTGGTATAATGGCTCTACAAAGAGCATAACAAAAGCCAGACACGAAATTGCCTATATTCTACATGTAGAAGGCCGAATTCTTGCTCTGACATTCAAAGACGGAATGCCAGGCCTGGCATGGATTAACGACGAAAATGGCAATTTAACCGAGTTGCCGACGCCTTTTCTGTCGATATCAAAGCCGGTTGTCTGCGGCGAAAATCTGGCCCTGACCGGAACCCCCGCTGACAGACCAACACAATTGGCTCTGCTAAAGAAAAGCGGCAGCATCGAAATTCTGCGGCATACATCAGAATGCCATATTCTGGCCGACGACATCAGCAGCCCCGAAAAAATCAGCTTTCCAACCAGTGATGGTCAGATATGCCACGGCTACTTCTACCCTCCGAAAAACAGCAATTACAAGGCTCCCGAAAGCGAACTTCCGCCGGTACGGGTTCTCGTGCATGGCGGCCCGACAAGCCTGGCGCGGGCTGGCTTCAGTCGGGAGCACGTTTTTTGGGCCAGCCAGGGCTATGCAATTTTCGACGTGAATTATCGTGGTTCAACCGGTTTTGGCAGAGCCTATCGCGACGCGCTGCTTGGCGAATGGGGAGTCCTTGAGATAAATGACGTCAGAGACGGCCTGAAACACCTGCGCGAAAAGCGCATGATCGGTGACAAAGCGGTTGTCTCGGGCGGCAGCGCCGGCGGCTATACGGTACAGCGGCTGCTGACAATGTTCCCGGAAATGTTTGCCGCCGGTGCCAGCTATTTCGGCATCGGCAATCTGGTCACACTGCAGAATCTCACCCACAAATTTGAATCACGCTACCTCGAAGGGCTTCTTGGCGGGCCGATGAGCACGCATCGCCACATTTTCGAAGACCGGTCACCGATAAATCATCTGGTAAACCTCAAAAGCCCGATGATTATTTTCCAGGGCTCAGAAGACAAGGTTGTGCCGCCAGAAAATTCACGCGAAATGGCTGAAATTCTCGCAAGCAAGCATATCCGGCACGAATATTACGAATACCCCACCGAAGCGCATGGTTTCAGGCAAAAGAACAACCTCGTCGATTCACTCGAAAAAGAGGCGGTCTTCTTCAAAAAGGTTCTCTCTGGGACCTGATAATCACGTCAGACACTTATGCAAATGAAAAAGACACCGGAACCAGCCGGTGTCTTTTTATCAGCGACATTTCAGAATCTTATCTGCTCGCGGGCCCTGCATTCTAGACCCATGTGGCGACTACGCAAGAATCAGTTCAAGTTTCACCTGATCAGGCCATCGATGGTTTCCTGAAGTTTGAACTGCTTTTCATACACCTTGGAAAAGTCTGGCACAATTGCCTTGATAAGCATGTTGTCACGGCTTTCATAATCGTTCTTCATCGTTTGCAGTTTCTCGACAAGACCTGATTCGAGAGGGTCGCAGGCCATCACTTTGTCGAAATATTCATAAAGCTCTTTAACGTCCTTTTCAAGCCGGCCTGATGCGAGATATTCTTTGGCTTTGGCTTCAAGTTCAGGGTTAAGAGCGGGCTTGACTTCTTCATTCTTTTCGACCGGCTTCTCAGGATCGGCGCCACAACTGCAGCTGACTTTATAATCGTCTTCTTTGATGAATTCGATTTTGTATTCACCCTTGTCAGGGCAGGCCAAGCCTGCTTTCAGATACTTCTTTTCAACCAGTTCAGCGATAATCTCTGAGCCCTTTTTACCATTCTCAAACTTCAAACCGTCCATCAAAGCCATTTCTATTGCACCCATGAGCACTCTCTGATTGGGAACACAGGCCATCGGCTTATTTGAGGCAGGCGCAGAAGCAGACTCATCACCGAAAACCTTTAGCAGTTCGACAACCCCTTCAGTGCTTCTGGTCAACATATCGAGCGTTTTAACCAGATAGGCTCTTTCCCAGACCAGGCTGTTTTTAGCGTTAAAAGCCGGCTTTGGCAGCGATTTTAGATAATCAGTGATAATTTTCTTTGCTTCTGCCCTGTAATCACCGGCAAGAAAGTTTTTCATCGACTCCATCGCAATGTTTCTTATACCCAGACCGAGCATGTAGCCGATCAGTGGCTGGTACTTTTCAGAATCGGCGCCAAATCTGAATACCGAAACAAGCATCTCGGCGCCCTGTTCATGGTTTCCGGCAGAGATAACGCCCCAGGCGCCCGCATTGATGAATCTGGCAAAGTTTCTCAGGGTTCGATACGGCGGCATGATGTCCTGCGGATCAAATTTGCTGTCAGGCACAAAGCTGCACACAGAACAGGCTGCAGCAGATTGCAGCAGACTTTTGATCCTGAATGAACCGGCTTCACCGAGCTTCCGACGCAGACCACCTGACAGAGCGGCATAGCGTTCAGCATTGTGCACCTCCATGAGACTTTCGACTTCTTCCTTAGCCATTTCAGGCATGTAACCGATAGCCATCAGGTAGCGCAGCGCGGCGTTCGGGTCGCGGTATGGTTCCGGGAACTCAGCGAAAGCGGCAACAGAGAAAGTAAGAAGCATCACACCAATAATAAGCATGGTAATTTTAAACATAATGCTCTCCTTGAAATGAATTTATAATCAAATGTTGTCCAGTTCGCGCGATGAACCCAACATCAGAACACCTGTGTCATCTTCAGCAAAAGAAAGATTGAAATCATTGTCGTATTGGCGCAAAAGTTTTGCTGCGCCAATGTTTTCGGGTAATCCGGCAGAAGCAATTACCGGTGGCGTTTCAGGAACGATCTTTTCAATTACCGGCACAGCTTTTTCACTGCCTTTAACCGGCTCTGCCACACGACTGTCGCTGATATTGCCCAGAACAATCATCAGCATGGCCAGAGCAAGCAGCAGCGGCAGCGCAAATCTGCCGGGCCCGGCGGGTTTGTTCCAGACGGCTTCTTTCTGCAGGCGGGCAAACACATCAGCTGAAGGTTCTTCAGTCGGCCGATGATTTTCGAGATATTTTTCAAATTGATCCTTGTTCAGCGGTTCCATGGGATCAACTCCTTTAACCTGGCGATTGCATAGCGATATCTTGAGGCCACCGTCTGCAGTGAGCACTGCTGGACTTCGGCAATTTCTTCAAAGGTCATGTCGGTCCAGACCTTGAGAACCACGGCTTCTTTCTGCTCTTCCGGCAGAGTCGAGAGGGCCCGGTTGATGAGCATGGAGTCTTCGACCTGGCTCTCATGCCCATCGCTGGTGGGCTCAACCATCATCGACTGTTCGCCCGGCTGCGCCCGTTTTTTCAGCGCCGCGTTTCTGGCGCTGGTGAACAGGTAGGCCGCCGGGTTTTCGACACCGGCGAATTTCTGTGGGTTCTGCACCCAGGGCAGAAAGACGTTGTGAAGAATATCTTCAGCCTCTTCACGCGAAAGCGTGAAAGAATTGCGCAAATAGCGAAAAACCGGGCCCGAAAATGCCTGATAAATGAGAGCAAAACCCTTTTCCGGGTTCTGCCGGTAGATTTCGAGCATTTCGGTTATCTGGTTGTGGTTTTTCATAGCTTCACAAATCAAGAGTCAAGTTTCGCACAGATTTATTTAAGAATTTTATTTTTTTTATTTATTAATTTCTGTTGCACCACAACCGCCTTCCTGGCATAACAGTTCCAATTCATGCAGGGGGTATGTATGCGCGGCCGCCACAGGATTGGTGCGGCTGTGCCTTCTCACCGCACCTTGCCTGACCAGATACCTGGCTTTCTTTATGCAGTTATCAACAATTTCGGGCAAGCAGCTTGAATTAACCGGCGTTTTGTGGTTATGCTGCTCTCACAGGAGTCCGTTTTTCGGGTAAGAACTTAGCCCGAAAGAAAGGGGAAAATAATGACTTCAAAATCTCTCTTCAGAAGTATCGTGCTGTTAACTTCCTTCGTGCTGGTTTTGTCTTCGGCTTATGCCATGATTGGCCGCAATATCTGCAGCAAGTGCAACTGGATAAACAAACCAGAAACCATACTCTGCGAAAATTGCCAGAACCCGCTCAACCACTGCCTCAAGTGCGGCCACGACAATATGGCCAAAGCTGACTACTGCGCCAACTGTTCGATGCCGCTCGCCGAAATGCGTGTGCTCGCCACCATCGCCCCCGAAGTAAGAACCCAGCTCAAGCTCGGTGAATCTCCGCGCGCTGTTGCCGACCTCGAAATCAAGCGCCTTGAATACCTGCTGCAGACCGACGCCGAAAACGCCGAAAAGCACCTGTTCAATCTCGCCATGACCCACAAACGCATCGATTTTTATTCACGCGAATCAGCTCTCTGGCTCGATTTCCTGCAGAAATATCCGAATTCGGAAAAAGCCGGCGAAGCCAAAGTTAACGGTTCAGATTCTCTGCGCAAATGGAGCTACCTGCTTTACTCTCAGGGTTCATACGCCCGTGCCGTTGAACTGCTCAACGAATCGCTGCGCCTCAACCCCGCCAACAAAGAAGCACAGAAATGGCTTAAAATTGCCCGTGGCGGCATGAAGAGAAGCGGCCAGGCTGTTGCTAAGCCCCAGGCCGTCGAAGCCACCGAAGCTGCACCGCAGATGGAAGAAGCCAAACCGGCTCCCAAAACCGAAGCAGCTCCGGCCGTAGAAGCAGCCCCGGCAGTAGAAGCTTCTCCGAAAACCGAAGCAACTCCAGCCACAGAGCCCGCTCCGGCAAACGAAGCAGCACCCCAGACCGACAAGCCGTAAAAATAAACTTCAAAGTCTGATAAAACAGTCAGCTCCGCTCGCCCACAAGGCAAACGGAGCTGATTTTTTTCTTCTTTTTTTAAGCCAATTGAGGTAGAACCAATACACCGGGCAGAACTAGATCCATAGTTTTTACTTCATTCCTGCGTTTAAATCCCGGAGAGGTGCAGGCGGGGATCTAAACAATCATTCACAAGATTCCGCCTGCGCGGGAATGACAGATGGCGGATAAATCCATATTCAAATGTGACAAAGAACTGGAATTTTTACCTTT
>ENA-UOWO01006289-UOWO01006289.1-activated-sludge-metagenome-genome-assembly--contig:-NODE-6289-length-12181-cov-5.225383_pt1 | contig 12181 bp, 1 predicted proteins | sample MGYA00238148_ERZ761564 | MGnify/ENA primary metagenome ERZ761564 (study PRJEB28885, sample SAMN05720194) | activated sludge metagenome | isolation source: Anaerobic digester | place: USA...
GAATGGCCAACTGGAGTGTGTTTTTTGAGGTTATCCAGACAGCTACTTTATTATCAGTTGATATATTTCCTCAAGTGTCTGGCCAGGCCGGCTCTATTGGTGTATATAATACTGCTGGCACTTTACTTGCCTCGCAAGCCTATACAACCACAGTATCCGGTGGCGCTACGGCACAAACTATCACATTTGCCGTTCCAGCCACTCTGCCGGTAGGAACCGGTTATTATATTGAATCGATCGTTCAGCCGGGTAATATGTTTACAAGAAACTCAAGTGGAAGCATTTATCCCTACACTTCATCAGCTATCAATATAACAGGTACAGATTTAGGACCTACGTCATACGCATACTATTACAACTGGCAATTCAGCAGTGGTTGTGCGTCACCAAGAACCGCAGTTATTGCAACAGTGAGCGCACCTCCTGCCTTCACTGCTCCATTTGCTTTGCCTGCTGCTGTTTGTGAAGGTGCCTCATCAAGTCTTACTTCTCTGGATGCGGATTACGGTACTTATAGTTGGGCTCCTGCGGCGGGATTAGACAACCCGGCCATTGCAAACCCGTGGCAACACCATCGGCAACCACTACATACACTGTAACGGTAAATGATGGATCAGGTTGCTCTACATCTGCGGATGTAACAGTTACAGTTAGCCCAACTCCTACCGCATTAAGCATAAGTCCTGCTGGCCCAATTGCATTCTGCGCTGGCGGCGCTGCCCAATTGCTGACAACAAGCGGAGGATCTGGTGACCTGTTCAGGGAAAGGTTTAATGCATTCCCGATATCCAAATTTACTATTACCGGTACCGGAGTTACAGAAAACTCAAATACTACTTATTACCAGGATGCACCAAGTTCGGTTCATCTTACGCACGGGAATAGTATTAGCAGTGTTAGTCCTGGTTCTTACGAAATGACCAACAACATCAACTTGTCATTGTATTCAAATTCAGTACTTACTTTTTATCATATAGCCGGGCTTGAAGACGGTTTTGACTATGGTTTTGTGGAATACACAACAGACGGGGGTACTAACTGGACCCCATTCCCAGTATCAAGCTACACCGGAACTGCAACATTAAAAAATGGTGTTGTTTCGTATGATGCATCGAGCTATGGAGACTGGAATGCACAAATGGGTACGGGTGCAAACCCCGGTGTTGGCCCCGCTGCTTCCATGTGGAAACTGGAGACCATCAATTTGGCGCCATGGCAGGCTAGTACTCAATTCAAAGTTAGGTTCAGGATACAGTCTGATGGCTCTGTGTTGTTCTATGGGTGGCTGATCGATGATGTGAAAATAAATAGCCAGGCCACTGTTACCTGGGCGCCCACTACAGAATTATTTACCAATGCTGCTGCTACTATCAGCTATACCGGCACCAATGCGTCTTCCGTTTATACCAGGCCAACCAGCAACCAAACTTATACTGCCACCGCGGCATTTGGCACTTGCCCTGCAACGGATAATGTGGTTGTAAATGTAACTTCTAATCCTATCAGCTTGTCAATTGTAGCGGCTCCTTCCACTACTATTTGCCAGGGCGATACGGTGAACTTTGCGGTTTCTGCAAGGAATATACAGGGATCATTGACCCCTTTCTATGACTGGAAATTAAATGGAACAACAATTACAGGAAGTGCTACGGGCGGCAGCAGTGCAGGTACAACTATCACCGTTGCCAGCACAGCAACTTTATATCCAGGCATGAGGGTGAATGTGTCCGCCGGTGTTGGTGGATTTCCAGCCAATACAGAAATTATTAATATTTTAGGCCCTACTACTTTTACAGTAAGTGCGGTACCTGCTCCTGCATTGTCTGGGGCCACCGTTGCAGCAACGGCCAGTGGAAGATTTGTTGACACTTTCCGCTATGCCGGTTTGGCTAATGGTGATGTGGTTACTTGTGCTTTGGACGTATTTGATGTGGTATGTGTGCCAGTAAGGCCCGTTACCAGTAACGCTATTCCCTTTACTGTTACACCAGGAGTAGCTACCAGCGTGAATATTGTGGTGAGCCCGGGCTCAACTGTATGTGCAGGCGAAAATGTGACCTTTACAGCCACTCCAACTAATGGTGGTGCTGCTCCCACTTACGAATGGTTTGTAAACAATGTATCACAAGGCCTGCCTTCTCTTACTAATACTTTTGTAACCAGTACATTGGCTAACAGTGATGTGGTTACCTGCCGGATGAAGTCGAATGCACTTAACTGTCCATTCCCGCTGGCACCATTCAGCAATCCTGTTGCGATGACGGTTAATGCGTCATCACCGGTATCTGTCGTAATAAATTCAGCACCTGCGCCCACCGGCAGTACAGTAAGTATATGCAACGGCACTTCAGTAACGTTTACGGCCACCCCAACTAACGGTGGCGGATCACCGCTTTACGAATGGTTTGTATCAGGTGTATCACAAGGAGCTCCATCCGGTACTGCTACTTTCGTGTCTAGTACATTGGTAGATCTGGATGAAGTTACTGTTGTATTGACTTCCAGTATTCCAACTTGTGCGTTAGGGAACCCCGATACATCGAATATCCTGGATATCAGTGTAACCGTGCAGCCTGCTTCAGTTACTATCACCCCTGCAGCAGCAATATGTGCTGGTACATCCAAAACGTTTACAGCCATCCCTGTTAATGGCGGTGTATCACCAACTTACCAATGGTATGTAAATAGCTCACCGGTTGGCATTAACGCCGATACTTATAACTATACCCCTGCTGATGGCGATGTAGTAGAAGTTGAAATGACCTCTAGCCTTAGTTGTGCTTTACCTATTCCTGCAACTGGTACGCTTACGCAATTTTTAAATGCGTTGCCTTCTGCTGCAATAACTGGTAATAATACACTTTGTCCTAATGTACCTGTTTTATTAACTTCTAATGCATTGGCGGGAAGCGGGTCTATCAATACGATTCAATGGAGACTTGGCGGATCAAATATAGTTGGTGCCACCAGTGCAACTTATGTTGCCACAGCAATCGGAAACTATGATGTGGTTATTACTAATACAAATGGCTGTTCGTTTACTTCTGCAATATTCACAATTACAGCTGCAGCAGTTCCGTTGACAGGTCCTTATACGATCGGCGAAGTGAACACCACCGCAACCGGTGCTTCAGCAGGGGCAACCATTAACGTAGCCAGTACTGCGGCACTTTTGCCTAATCAACCAGTGGCAGTTTCATCCGGCACAGGAGCTTTTGCTGCAAGTATAGCAACTGCCACTGCTGCAGCCGCAGGAACAACAATTACGGTAGCAAGTACTGCCAGCCTGCAGGTAGGCCAGTTGGTAATGGTTGCAACCGGTGGTTCAGGTGTTTTTGCAAATGGAACCACTATTGCTACCATTGTGAATGCCACTACATTTACGGTAAGCACAGCACCAACTACCGCATTGGCAATTGGAAACGTGATAGTAGCTGTATCAAGGGTACTCAGTATCACAAATGGTACCCAGTTTGTAGTGAGCCCGGCTCCTGTAACTGCTTTGGCAGCTGGCGCCACCATTACTGCCGGTACCTGTACCAATTATATATCCTTCCTTACTGCTATTAGGGACCTTAACGTAAGAAGCATCAGCAATAACTGCACATTCGATGTAGCTGCTGGCTTTAGAGAAAATCTCCCGGCAAAAATGCCAGCATTAGGAAACGCAACATTAAACCTGGCAGCATCAACACGTACTATTGTTTTCCAGAAAAATGGAGTTGGTGCTAATCCAAGAATTATAGCTTACACAGGTGGTACAGGCACTCCGGGAACTGCCATTCCTGATGGTATCTTTACGATAGCCGGTACTGATAATATAACCATTGATGCAATTGACCTGGAAGAAAATCCTTCCAACGCTGCCAACCCATCTACAATGGAATACGGTTATGGTTTATTTAAACTGGCTGCTGGTGATGGTGTGCAGAATGCAACGATCAGGAATTGTGTGATCACACTTAACAGAGTAAACAACGTTGCAGGTGTAGGTCCAATGCCAGAAGGCTCTGTGGGTATATTACAGGTTAATTCCACTCCAATAACAGCTACCACAGCACTTACACCTACCAATGGAGGCACTGTAAATACAAATGGCTCCAACTCTAATAATAAGTTTTACACGAATACTATCCAGAACTGTAATACCGGTATTGCACTATCAGGTGCTGTTGCTGTGGCCGGTGCAGGTCCTGCGCCCGTTGCCACAACCTTTATTGGCGACCTTGGAAATGATGTGGGTGGCGCAGCCCTTGCAACAGGTAATACCATCGTTAATTATGGAGGTGGTGGTGCAGTGGCATCTGCGGGTATAAAAGCTACCAATCAATGGTCAGTAAATATTTCTTATAATGACATTAACAGTAACAATGGTTCAGGTGTCAATCATGCAGGTGACTTAAGGGGTATTTTTGGACAGTCAGGCTTATCAGCCAATGCCACTATCACTAACAATACGGTTTCGTTAAAAACAGCTGCAACAGCAGGTGTCTGGACGGGTATTGACAATGTGATTGGTTCTACTGCTGCTGCGAATACGGTTAATATAAATAATAATACTATTCAAAACTGTAGCTTCAGTGCTGCATCATCACCTGGATTCTTTGGTATCAGCAACACATCTACTGCAGCTAATGTAAATATCAATTTTAATAACATTAGCACCATTGCGATATCAAATACTAGTTTGTTAGCACCGGTACCGACAGCAATTAACAATACAGCTTCAGGTACAACAAATTGCAGTATTAGTAACAATACTATATCATCGTTAACTAATGCAGCCGCAAGTGGCCTTCTTCGGGGTATCTCAACAGGTAGTGCGACCAATGGCACATTCAATACAAATGTAATAGATGGATTGAGCTTTACTGCGACAGTATCTACAGGTTCTATTGATGGTATTATTAGTACAGGGAATGGGCTGAACAATACCTTCACCGGTAACATCATAAGAAATCTTTCCATACCTAGCACCGGCACTATAAATGGTATCAGAGAAAATGGTAGTACGTCAGGTACAAAAACAATTCAGAACAACCAGATCTATAATTTCTCAACAACCGCAGGTGGTGCAGGCGGCGCTACATTTAATGGCATATTGGCGAATCTGGGAACTACTTATGTTATTGCGGGCAACGAAATATATGCACTTACCAGTACGGGCACTACTGGTGGAACAGCCGGTGTGATAGCTGGTATTCAAACTACTGGTACTACTGGTATCACAAATACCTTTGCCATCAGCAAAAACAGGATCTATAATATTTCCACAAACAGTACTGGACCAATAGTTTATGGACTTCTGTTTGCAGGCCCTTCTAGTCCACCATCTTTTGCGCAAACTATTACAGCATCCAACAATTTTGTTGCGGATCTTAAAGCTCCGTTTGCAAACAGTGCAGATGCCATCAGGGGTATTGCGGTTACCAATCCGCATAATGCCGGAAGTACGTACAATATTTATTACAATAGTATTTCTATTAACGCCTCTTCTACTGGCGCTACTTTTGGAACTAGTGGTATTTATCATTTTGCTAATGCCACTGCTACTTCTGCGTCATTGAATCTTCGTAACAATATTGTGCATAACACGTCATCAAGAAATGGCGCAACAGGATTTACAGTAGCTTTCAGAAGGTCGGCAGCCGCACTAAACAACTATGCAGCCACTTCAAACAATAACCTGTATTATGCAGGAACACCTTCGGCTACAAATCTTATTTATTTTGATGGTACAAATAGTGACCAGGACATTACTGCCTATAAAGCAAGGGTGGCAACGAGAGATGCGGCATCCGTAAGTGATATAGTGAATTTCGTGAGTGCTACCGACCTGCATGTAACTGCTCCTGACAACTGTGCACTGGAAGGAGGTGCTGCAGTGATAGTTGGTTTTGGCGATGATATTGATGCTGAAGCAAGGGGTACAGGTGCACCAAACAATCCGGATATTGGTGCGGATGAATTTACCGGAACAGGAGTATCTGGTGTATGGGCGGGTGTTAATACCGACTGGAACAACCCAGTGAACTGGTGTGGTGGTGTACCAACTGCAACAACCAGTGTAACCATTCCTACAGCACCTAACTACCCGGTGATAACAGGGTATACAGCGTTGTCTAATAATATTACCATTACTGGTTCAGGCACTATAACTGTGGGAGCAGGTGGTATTCTCCGGATGGCAGGTAACGTTACCAGTGCCGCCGGCACCATCAATGCAACAGCCGGCACCATCGAACTTAACAGCACTGCCGCCCAGATTTTGAGGGCCGATCATTTTGTATCCGCCACTATCGACAGCCTGGTTATTGCTAATACCAACGTTGCCGGTGCCACGATTGACAATACCGGCACGATGTTGTTTATTACAAGTGGTGTGAGCTTTGCAGACAACAATAATCAGAAATTCAATACCAGCAACCTGCTTACCTTACGTTCTACAGCAACAAAAACAGCCAGGGTTGCAGACGTAACGCTTAACAGTACACGTACAGGCAATGATGTGGTTGGTAAAGTAGTGATGGAAAGATACATTACTACGGGTAGAGCTTGGAGATTTCTTTCAGTGCCCATCAGGTCAACCACCATACCAACGCCTACTATTTACAGTAACTGGCAGGAAGGTGCCCGGAGTTACCCGCTGGGTACAACGGCTGATCCTTTCCCTGGTTATGGAACCCACGTGTCTAATGGTAACAATGTTCCTGATTTTGACCAGAACAATACGAATAATCCTTCCATCTATTACCTGACAGGTACAGGCTGGAACGGCGTACCAACCAACACCAGTGGCACTACTATTGGAGCCAATAATGGTGTGATCACTGACCAACCCGGCTATATGTTATTTGTAAGAGGTAACAGGGCAACCAACCTGGCACTGGGTACCAATGCCGCAGTATCTGCAACTACTTTGCGTACCACGGGTAATTTAAATATTACATCAAGTGCTGCAGCGCCTTTAGTTGCTACCGGCGCAGGTGGATCTGCAAATGGGCCTAATTACAATTTCGTATTTGGTAATCCATATCCATCTGCAATTAGTTTTGAACAACTAATAAGTGATGGTCTAAATGCAACTGTTCCAACGATATTTTCTGTTTGGGATGCGAATATTGGAGGAACAAATAGTGTTGGTGGCTGGGTAACTGTAAGCCGTCTTAATGCGACTACATATCTCACTTCTACAGGCTCTTACCCTGACGGTCTTCAAAAAGGTATCATCCAGTCAGGCATGGCATTTTTGATGGTATATCCCACACCAACACCTCCTTTGGTTAGATTTAAAGAAGCTTTTAAAGCTGGCGGCAGCGATACTTTACTTTACAGACCAGCAAGAAGTAGCCATATTCGTACATCTCTAATAGCTAAAAATGCAGATGGCACTGCATCTGTAAATGATGCAAATCTGGTTTACTTTGACAATGAGTCAAGTAACGGGCTGGATGCTAACGATGCCTTTAAGGTGCAAAATTTTGCTGAAAATATCGCCATTGTAAACAACGGTGTTCATTTTGCTATTGACAGAAGAGAATCCGTTACAGAAAGCGATACCATCTTCCTAAGTATGTACAGAATGCGTACCAAGCAATATGCATTGTCATTTGATCTTACTGGGCTTGGCTTATGTGCAGAAGCTAAAGTGGCTATATTAGAAGACCGCTTCCTGAATACCAAAACAGTATTGAACATGGAAGGTAATACGGAGTATAACTTTGCTGTAACACTTAATACGCCTTCAGCAGATTCTGGCCGTTTCAGGATCATATTCAAAAAAATGGTTCAATTTGCTGGTATAAAAGCTGCAGTGCTGAATGATGATGTGGCTGTTGACTGGAACATTTCAACTGAATTGAATATTGACCGTTATGAAATTGAAAGATCTGCTAACGGTACTTCATTTGAAACAGTTGGCAGCCAGCTCAGCAGGGGCAATACAGAACAGGGAGCTGCCTATTCAGTACTTGATTTGTATCCTCCATCAGGAGTGAACTACTACCGGATCAAGGCTACTGGCAAAAACGGAACTGTATTGTATAGTGATGTTGCAAAAGTGACGATCATCAAACGCAATCCTGCGATATTTGTATTCCCTAACCCGGTAACTAACAACGTTATTGGTCTGCAACTTACCAAAATGCCTGAGGGGTTGTATGAGGCCGTATTGATGAGCGCAGACGGTAAAGTGATCAGCCGTGACCGGTTTATGCATGCTGGTGGTACTTCTACCGAAAAAATAACACCCAGAAATTTACTGCCGGGTGGCAATTACCGTATAGAAGTTATGGCTCCGGATAAATCAAGGACCGTGCTGAATGTAATTGTACAAAAGCAATAGATTCCGGATATTATTAATATTCAAGAGCCTGCAAAATACTGCAGGCTCTTTTTCGTTATACATAGTGCGCCCTTTCGGGACGCAACCATGCGGCTTTAAATACAGTCAATCGGAGTGCTGAAAATGGATGGATTAGACAGCAATGTGTAAAAAAGTGAGCTGGTAAATACAGTTTAGAGTATCCATACAACAGCACAAGGGCTGTTTGGAATGAAAATGAAAAGGAAATTGGGCTATATTTGCACTGTTCACCCCGAAGGAAACAGTCTTACTATCCCTATTAGATCCACTACCAACGTGCAGCCAAAAGCAGGAAGCTTTGCATCCGGCAGCAATTTTAAACCGTACGTTAATTGAAAAAGGAAAACAGTATTATGTCAAGGTTATTCATGTTATTTTTTACATTGCTTGTATTGGCTAACGTAAGTTTTGGCCAAACGACCTATACATGGATAGGAGCTGGTGTAGGAGATTACCAGGTTAGTACCAACTGGTCGCCCGCAAGAACAACACCGGCAACCAACGATATACTTGCCTTTAATGCTGTAACACCGCTTACCATTGCCAATGTTCCCAATCAAACGATTGGAGCTTTAAGGATTTTGTCGGGTACCAGTGCAGTTACACTTACCACTAATGTGGTCACTAATATTTTGTCTTTAAGTGCAGCCACACCTTTAATTTATACTACAGGAGGTTCGATATTGGCAGGCGATCTGCTCACCATTTCACTTACCAATGCAGCCGCGTTCTCCATCAGCACAGGCACATTTGGTATTGAACCGAGTACAGGGGGTAAAGTTTCCATTAGCAGCCAACTGACTTTATCAGGCGGCACCCTCAATTTTGATGTTACAGGTACGGGAGGAACAACGATAAACAGCGGTGCTTCCATTACATACAGTTCAGGAACATTCAGTAGTTCTAATGCATCGGCCATTACCTGGGCCAGTGGTGCCAATTACTATCATGCAGTTAACGGAGCTGCTGCATCCGCAATTCCCTTAAGTACCTGGTCCACCGGTTCTACTTGTAACATTACGGGATTCAGCAGCGGCACCGTTGCACCAACAGGGTTTACCGGTGTGTTCTTCGCCAATATGGTATGGAATTGTACCGGGCAGGCAGGCAATATTGACCTTGATTTTGCAGGGAGCCCGGTGAATATACTCGGCTCACTAACCGTTGCCAGCACAGGAGCCGGTGTAGATGCGCTGAGATTCAGCAGTGCTTCAGCAGTAGCGGTGAATGCAGGCAGTTATAATCAAACGGGTGGTACGCTGGTTTTACAGGCATCCTCAGGAAATACTACTTTAAGTGTTACTAATAATTTTTCTCATACAGGGGGTACCCTCAATTTTGCAGGTAGTGGCGGAACTGCTTCCTCTGCAACATTAGCAGTAAAGGGAAATCTTACCAAAGGCGTTTCTTCCACCTGGTCATCTACCAGTACCCATACTGCTTCGCAGATGAACATACAGTTCACCGGTAGTTCGTCGCAGGTAGTAACCATTGGGGGAACCTGGAATAATCCTGGTGCAGGAAGATGCAATATCATTAATAATAATACTGATGCTGTAGGTGTATTTTTAAGTTCAACTGGCTTTGCCGGAGCACTTAGGGTTACCAATATAAACAGTACTGCACCCGCTACCTGTACAAACAGTGGCAACTTTTCTGGCAATGCCACTTCATTCATATTGTACGGGGGTTCTGGTGCCGGGGCTAATAATTTTACATTGATATACAGTGGAGCATCGCAAACTGCTTCGGCTGTAGAATTCCCTGCAACCAATGGGCCATATAATCTAACGGCGGCAGGCAGCGGTTCGGTCAGTTTTCCTGCTTCTTTCAACAGAACGATCGCAGGCACTCTAACCATGACCTCCGGGGGCCTGAATCTTGGCAGCAATACATTATCGCTGACGAATGCATCGCTTGCCACTCAACTTGTATATTCAAATGGTTTTATAACCAGCGGTACTTTAAGCCGCCGCTTCCCAACAACAGGGTTGCCAACTATTGCAGGACCTACTTCCCGTTATCCTTTTGGTACAGGTACCAATGACAGGTCGGTCAATATATTTTTCTCAACAGGAAGTCTAACGGCCGGTACCGGTGGAGATATTGCTATTTCACATTCAGCAGTTGTAAATGCAACCGCTCTTACGCCTTTTACAGATAATGGGTCTTTACTTGATAAAAGAACAAATTCGAGCTGGACAATCAATACCGGGGCATTTGCACTCGGCTCAGGAGGTACAACTATTTCTGTGACAGCACTAGGAACAAATATTGGTTCCGTAGATAATATTTCCACACTCAGACTTACGGATGCAGCAGCCGGTTTTGGATCGCTGATAGCAACTACCGGTTCGGTAGATGCACCACTGGTTGGTAAATCAGGATTGGTCATTGCAGACGTAAATGCTAAAACATTCTATATCGGCAGTGACAATATAAATGCTTTGCAGATCGTAACTTTTACCTGGACGGGAGACATTAATACTTTATGGACGAATGCGGCTAACTGGATGGGTGGGGTTGGGTATCCTGCTGCACCGACAGAAATAGCCATTATTAATACGGTTGGCGGCAATATGCCAGTGATACCAACAGCAACTGCCATCAATGTGTACCAGCTTACGGTTGGGTCTTCGGCTTCACTAACCATGACGGGTACGGCCAGCATTGCAGTGCATGACCTGGTAAGCATAACCGGCACTGTTAGTTTTGCCGGCACCAGTACTTTTACTTATGCCAGCTCTGCTTCTCCACAAACTATTCTTGACCTGCCCTATGGTGGTCTTGCTGTGTCAGGGTCTGCTCCCAAAACACTGCCTGCAACAACAACCGTTACAGGCGACTATACGGTTGCTGGTGCGGTACCGGCTATTGGCTCCGGTACTTTTACCTATGCAGCAGGAACAACTGCGATACAAAGAGTAGCCGCAACGAATTATTACAATCTTGTAATTACGGGTAACCGTGGTGGTAATACGATCAGGCTTGGAAATGGTGTGTCTGCAAATACCATTGATGTAGCCAACGTCTTTACAATGACGGCCACAAACTATATTTCCACGGACAACGGGGCTCCGAATACTTTTAATTTTAGTTCACCCAGTACAGTTACTATTCCTGGTTTTACATATGGCAACATCAGCAACGTTGCTCCTGCAGGAACAAAGAGAATTTATGATCCATTAGGTTCTACGGACCCAACCCATATTATAACCTGCCGTTCGCTTACTCCGGTTAGCCCATTCGTGATAACAGATTACACCACAACTGGTTCAAAAGTTAAATTCAATCGTACCGGTGTAACCTCAACTACTATTTCAGGATTTAATTACTTTGATCTCGAAGTGACTGGTGACCTTGGAGGTACGAATTTGGCTTTCGGTGGTCAAATTGGAATTGCTGGGACTTTTACCATTTCTGCTGTCAATTATAATCTGAATACAAGTATGGGCAGGTTTTTTTATAATGGTACAGGCAACCAAACCATTACAGTATTTAGTTATAATGATTTGTGGATAGCAGGCACGGCAGGAGCGGCAGGTACACGTATTGTTACATTACCAAATTATGGAACTATTGGTGTAAGAAATCAGCTTGCTGTTGCGGCCTATGTGCCTTTAGGTCTGCCAGCCACTTTTTCTACAGGCAATGGGTTTGTAGTTACAGGAAGTACCGTCAACTTTTTTAACGGTTCAAATAACATTCCTGTTTTGCCGCCATTAGTAGCTGGGGGAGACAATTATCATAATGTAAGTGTGTCAAGCGGCACCAGAATTTTAGCAGGTAATTTAAAATTAGGAGGTGATTTAACAG
>ENA-UOWO01006297-UOWO01006297.1-activated-sludge-metagenome-genome-assembly--contig:-NODE-6297-length-12174-cov-7.096708_pt1 | contig 12174 bp, 8 predicted proteins | sample MGYA00238148_ERZ761564 | MGnify/ENA primary metagenome ERZ761564 (study PRJEB28885, sample SAMN05720194) | activated sludge metagenome | isolation source: Anaerobic digester | place: USA...
CTGGACCCGGGCGGCTTCAGTGGCCACCGAGATCTTGCGCATGCGCTCCATGCCTTCGCGGAATCGCGGATCGTCGATGTTCAGCGTCAGGGGGAACACCTGCTTGGTGATTTCCGAAGTGATGCGGAAAACGCTGTAGTCGTACTCGGTCGGCTTCAACCCCATGGCCGCGTGCATTTCCGGGCGCTGGTGGTCGCGCACGTACATCGTGGCGTAGACCGCCAGCAGGAAGAAGCGGATCCACAGCTTGTTGTGGCCGCTCAGCAATTTGGGGTTGGCTCGCATCAGCAGCGCAAACGCCTCACCGTGACGGAATTCGTCGTTGCACCAGCGCTCGAACCACTTGAATATCGGATGGAAGCAGAGCTCGGGATGGCGCTCCACCTGACGATAGATCGCGATGTATCGGGCGTAGCCGATCTTCTCGGACAGGTAGGTCGCGTAGATGATGAACTTCGGGCGGAAGTAGGTGTACTTCTTCGCCTTGACCAGGAATCCGAGATCCACGCCGATGCCGAAGTCCTTCAGCCACTGGTTGATGAAGCCGGCATGACGGCTCTCGTCACGCGCCATCAGTGACATCAGTTCCTTGATGTCCGGGTTGTTCACGCGCTTCTTCATCTCGGTGTAAAGCACGCAGCCGGAGAACTCGGAGGTCACCGAACTGATCATGAACTCCATGAACTCCTTGTGCAGCGCCGGCGGAAGTTGAGCGTAGTTGCCCGCCATGTCGGCTGGCCGCTGGAAGTGATCGGTGTTGGAGTCAGCCCTGAATTCCTCCATGAGCGTGTCCCACTGAGCTCGGACCGGGCTCACATCGATGCGGTCCATCGCATCGAAATCAGTCGTGTAGAAGCGCGGCGTCAGCATCGTGTTGCGCAGCGCAGTGGTGGTCGCTTCGTTGGGGGCGCGTTGGGCGATCGTGGTCATCTTCTGCTCCGGAACTTCTGGTTATCGATGCCTCAGCGAGTAGCTGGTGCGTCAGTCATGAATCGGGCGAACACGGCCGCATTGGTGGGCCCGAAGGATTCCAGGTCGATGCGCTGGCCTGTGGCCGGGTCGACCAGTGTCAGGCGCCCGTCGGCCCGCCCGATCAATTGGAAAGGTTGCTCCGAACCGAGGCCGTTGCGCTTGCGTTCCCGGGCCAGGCCGCGCAAAGCGCCCCGAAAGAACCCGTTCTCGCCGACCATGGTGTGGATGACCGTCTGGCTGGGCGCATCGATTACGATCACGCTGCCGTCGGCGCGATCCTCGAATCGCAACTCGCGCATGGCCACTGCAGCTTCATCCGGCTCACGGATGGTGACGCCGGACAACCGCACGGCAGCCACGGCGACGACGCAGGCCAGCAGCACCCCGCCGATGGCCAGCAAGGCGCCCCGAGGCAGCATGTGGTCCGCAGCCACGGCTCCCACCTCAGGCCCCCTGGGACAGACGCTGGTCCTGGCCGTCGGCAAACCACCGATTGCGAGGGGCAGGCTTCACGGCTGGCGTCGGCTGGGTTGTCGGTGCTGAAGGCAAGTCCTGGTGGCGAGGTGCGGCAACCGGCGCGACGGCCTGAACGCTGGCGACGCGGACCTGGTCTTGTGTCCACGCCTGCTTCAGGATTGCAGCCACGCGGGCGACATCGGGAATGCAGCGCAGCATCGGTTCCGGACGAGCGAGGCGCCAGGGCCGCGCATGCGGCCACAGGTGGGCGTAGGCGATTCGATCGGAGCCGGACAGCGCCAGTGGGATGTCTCCGGTTCCACGGGCGATTTCACGCAGATCGGCCATCGCTATGCGGCTCAAAGGCAGGTTGAAGGTCAGGTTGAGGACGATGCCGATACGCATCGCGACCCGCTTGTCCGTGATCGTGTAGACCGTGGTTCTTGCGCAGAGCAGAGCCATGCCCGCCGCGATCCCGACGGCCAGAGCTGCCAGCGGAGACAACAACGCGACTGCCCGGATCACCTCTGCACCAGTCCCACCGTTCATCGCGACGACAGTGGCGCGTATCACGAGGATCACTGCGAAGTACGCGACCAGCGTTCTCACGTGAAAAACATGTCGTGCAAGCGTCCGCCAGTCCGGGGCACCCTGCCAGAGCACGTGCTCGCCCGCGGGCAGCGGCTCGGGCAGGCCGTACTCGGGCTCGAACTCGTGTTCGTGTTCGTGCCCGTCGTAGTTCACTTTCATACCAGTGGTTCCTGGCGCGATGGCTCGGCGTACAGGGTGCCCCCGCCGTAGTACGCCATCACCTTTTCTTCCTCGAGCAGGGTGACCTGATCCGGGCTTTTCGTTGCTGGTACCTGCGCGAACTGGTGGCCCAGTATCGAGGCCACCTTCACGCCGTCAGGCTTGATGCGTGCGAAGTTCATGGGCAGAAGCACGTTGCGCGTTGCGCCGCCGGCGGGCACCGCCACTTCGATGTAACGGAAGACCATTTCCGACTTGTCGATCCACAGGTCGTTGACCGTGCCGCCAACTGCACCGTCGGCTCCCATGACTTCGAGGCCTCGCGGGTCGTCGTCCCTGGACGCCACGCCGTATTCGGTGGCCACGCGCAACGGAACGATCTTCGGGGCGCCTTCCCACGTGTAGTCGGGCACGTCGGCCCGGTCAGCGTACGAGCCGGGTCCCACACCATCGAGCATGGGATTTCCCGTCGGAACGAGCGGGGCTCCCATCAACCTGTGCAGGGGTTCGGCGTGCAGGGTCTGTGGAGAAACGCTGTCATTCGGAACCGTCAGCGTGCCACCGTGCGGCAGCAGATATGTCTTGGGCGTCGGCATCATCACGAAGCCCGGACTGGTGCGGATCTCTCCCGAGGGATAGACGGTTTCAAGCGGGAATCCCTCGCGCTTGCTTTCCATCTGCAGGTAGTACACCAGACCGAAAAAGAAGATCCAGAACAGATAGAGCACGATCTGTGCAACGTCTATGTAGCCGGTGATGGCTCCAGTACCCATGGTGTGGTCTCCTTCTTTAGAGCAAGAACTGGTCAGCCGGGAAATTCGGCCAACCCAAACTTCGAAACAGATTGCGATCGAGGCGCGACCGACGTGCGGACGAGCGGACCGATGGCAACCAGCGTGGCGAACAGCAGTGCGATTTCGATGTGATACACGACGCTGTAGCCGACCGACGCATCGGACAGCCCGGCGCCCAGTGTTCCCTGCGATGCCATGCTGGTGACTAGGTCGCGCAATGCACCGCCCAGCACGATGGCGATGCCACCTGCGGTCGCCTGCACGGCGCCCCAGGCACCCAGCGCGAGACCGGCGCGGCCTGGTGCCTCGAGGCTCATTGCAGCGGTCAAGGTGCTGACGGCAAACAGGCCGCCGCCGAATCCGATCAGGGTCGTCCCGACCCGAAACAGAGCAGCCGATTCGAGTGGCGCCGCAAAGATGACCGCCGAGAATGCGACGACGCCCGTCAGAGCGCCAAAGGCTGCCAGACGGTAGGCATCGATGCCAGCGTTCATCCAGCGTGCAGCAAGGCCGAATGCAGCCAGTGCGCCTCCGGCCAGCAGGGCGGTCAGCAAGGTGGTGGCGCTGACGCTCAGCCCGAGGATTTCTCCGCCGTAGGGCTCGAGGATGATGTCCTGCATGCTGAAGGCGGCAGTTCCCAGGCCCACGGCGATCAGGAACCGCAGTGTGCGTCCCTGTCTGGCAAAGGCCTGCCAGGTGGCGCGGAACTCGGGGCGCGGGAGGTTTCTGGCCGTACCGGACGGGTTGCGAACCTCCTGCTTCCACAGCGCGATCAGGTTCAGTGCGATCGTGACCACAGCGGCACCCTGCACCACCTTGATCAGCCGCACCTGACTGAAGTCGGCCAGCAGGGCACCGAAGATCAGGCTGCTTGCCACCATGCCGGTCAGCAGCATCACGTACATCAGCGCCACCACACGTGGCCGTGATCCTTCGGGTGCGATGTCCGTGGCGAGAGCCAGGCCAGCGGTCTGCGTGATCTGAGAACCCGCTCCGACGAGCAAGAAGGCCAGCGCCGAGCTCACGTACCCGAGCCACGGGCCGGCCCGCGTGTCGCCCGACAGCAGGATCAAGGCGAACGGCATGATCGCGAAGCCTCCGAACTGGAGCCAGGTGCCTATCCAGATGTAGGGCACCCGCTTCCAGCCCAGCACCGAGCGATGCGTATCGGACTTGAAGCCGACCAATGCGCGAAATGGTGCAAACACGAGGGGCAGCGCGACCATCAGAGACACCAGCCAGGCTGCCATGCCCATCTCGAGGATCATCACGCGGTTCAGTGTCCCGATCAGCAGGACGCTGGCCATGCCCACGGAAACCTGGAACAGCGACAGTCGCAGCAGCCTGCCCAGCGGCAGTTCATTCGTGGCCGCGTCCGCGAAAGGCAGGAACTGCGGCGCCACATCGAGCCATTGCCGGGCTCGAATGATCAGCAGCGATGGCGCCTTCGACCTCATTGGCGTACCAGTTCCAGTGCCTGCGATGTGTAGAAGCCGCTTGAGATGCGCTGCGTGCGGCCGCGGCTCCAGTCCTGCAGCGCGGGATCTGCTGCCAGCAGCCGGTGCAATGCAGCCTCGGCCACCGGTTCGATCCAGGGCGCGCGATCGCTGCGCGGGAACATGCGTCCCACGGCGCGCATCGCGATCAACGCCGGATTGCTGGGCGCGTACGTGAACATCAGGCCGCAGCGCGTGCGCTCGGCCAGACCCGCGACCACGCGCACGGCATCCGGGGTGCGGTAGTGGATCAGCGAGTCCATGCCGACGACGTAGTCGAATTCGCCCAGCGCCGGGTCGAGCATGTCTCCCGAGCGAAAGTCGATGCGACCGGCGCTGAACTCGCTGGTCAGCTCTGCGGGCTGGCGGTCGCGTGCCAGATCGACCAGCGTGGGAGACAGATCGATCGCCAGCACCTGTGCCCCGCGGTGTGCGGCCTCCACTGCGAGGGCTCCTGTGCCGCAACCCGCATCGAGCAAGCGCATGCCGCGCAGGTCTGCGGGCAGCCAGTCGAGCAGGGTGGCGCGCATGCGATCGCGACCGGCGCGTACCGTGGCGCGAATGCGGCCGACCGGGGCGTCGGACGTGAGCCGGGCCCAGGCCTGCACGGCGGTGCGATCGAAATAGTCCTCGATCTTGCCGCGGCGTTCGACGTAGCTGGTGGGATTCATGTGAGCTTCCGTGGTGCGGTGTGGTTCGGCATCAGTCGAAACCCAGCAGATCGAAGATGTCGCGGTCTTTCATCGGCACGGCATTCATCGGCTCGGTGCCCAGCCAGAGCGAGGCTGCCAGTCGCATGTACTCCTTCTGCACGGCCTCGAGCTCGGGCGAGGGTTCCATCTCGAACAGGGTCGACTTCTTCAGGCGGCTGCGGCGGATCACGTCCAGGTCCGGGAAGTGCGCTGCGAGCTTCAGACCGATGCGCTCGTTGTACTTGTCGATCTGGTCGGTCTCGCGGCTGCGGTTGGCGATCACGCCGCCCAGCCGCACGTTGTAGTTCTTCGCCTTCGCACCGATGGCCTGCACGATGCGGTTCATCGCGAAGATCGAATCGAAGTCGTTGGCGGTGACGATCAAGGCGCGGTCGGCGTGCTGCAGCGGTGCAGCGAATCCGCCGCACACCACATCGCCGAGCACGTCGAAGATCACCACGTCGGTGTCTTCGAGCAGGTGGTGCTCCTTCAGCAGCTTGACCGTCTGTCCGACGACGTAGCCGCCACAGCCGGTCCCGGCGGGCGGTCCGCCGGCCTCGACGCACATCACCCCGTTGTATCCGGGGAAGACGAAGTCCTCGACGCGCAGTTCTTCCGCATGGAAGTTGACTGTCTCGAGCACGTCGATGACGGTGGGCAGCATCTTCTTCGTCAGCGTGAAGGTGGAGTCATGCTTTGGATCGCAGCCGATCTGGAGCACTCGCTTGCCCAGCTTCGAGAACGCCGCTGACAGGTTGCTCGATGTGGTGCTCTTGCCGATGCCGCCCTTGCCGTAGATCGCGAAGACCTTGGCGTTGCCGATCTTGACGCTCGGATCGAGTTCGACCTGAACGCTGCCCTCGCCGTCGAGCCGGAGATTCTTGCGAACGCCCGGGTTCTTGATGTCTGGGATGGGAACTGTCGTCGTGCTCATGCGTGAGCTCCTTCGGGAGAGTCGGAAAACACGCCCTCGAGTCGGTCCTCGAGTTCTTCACCGGCACGACGCAATGCGTCGAGCGTTGCTGCGTCGGGTTGCCAGTAGTTGCGCGCGGATGCTTCAAGCAGTCGGTTGGCGACGCGCACCGAGGCCGTGGGATTCAGCTTTGCGAGACGCTCTCGCATCTCGGGATCCAGCATGAAGGTTTCGCTGAGTTGCTGATAGACCCACGGTTGAACCTGACCCGTGGTTGCGGACCATCCCATCGTGTTGGTCACATGCACCTCGATCTGGCGCACTCCTTCGTAGCCGTGTTCGAGCATGCCTTCGTACCACTTCGGGTTCAGCATGCGGGTCCGGGTTTCCAGTGCAACTTGTTCCCGCAGTGACCGCACGGCGCCGTCGCCCCGGGTCTGGTCACCGATGTAGACAGGTGGCACGTCGCTGCTGCGGCCGCCCTTGGCCACCTTCACCGCTTGCGTTATTCCGCCCAGCGTGTCGAAGTAGTTGTCGACCGTGGTCACGCCCAGTTCAACCGAGTCGAGGTTCTGATAGGTCAACTGGACGTCGGCCAACGCGCTCTTGAGCAGGGCCGTCTGCTGAACAGCACGGCCTGTCCGCCCGTACGCAAAGCCTTTGCGACGGGTGTAGGTCTCGGCGATCTCGCCTTCGTCCGACCACTTGCCGCTCTCGACGAGGTTGTTGACGTTCGATCCATAGGCGCCCTCGGCATTGCCGTAGACGCGCAGAGCTGCCGTTTCCAGGGTGCAGCCATGCTCCTGCTGATAGGCAAGGGCGTGCTTGCGGATCCAGTTCATCTCGATCGGCTCGTCTGCAGCCGATGCACACAGGTAGGCAGCTTCGGCCAGCAGCTTGATCTGCAGGGGCAGGAGGTCCCGGAAGATGCCTGACAACGTGATCACCACGTCGATGCGAGGACGCCCCAGTTCGGACAGCGGAATCAGCGTCGCCCCGGCAATGCGCCCGTAGCTGTCGAAGCGAGGCAACGCGCCCATCAGGGCCAGGGCCTGCGCTATGGGCGCCCCCTCGTTCTTCAGGTTGTCGCTGCCCCACAGCACCATCGCGATCGATTCGGGCAGCCCGTGACCATCCGCGAGATGTCGGTCGATCAGCAGTTGAGCTTGCTTGAAGCCATCCTTGACCGCGAATGTGCTGGGGATGCGGAACGGATCGAACCCGTGAATGTTCCTGCCCGTGGGCAACACGGCCGGCGTGCGCAGGACGTCTCCTCCCGGCGCCGGACGGATGAATCGACCATCGAGCGCATGCAGGATGGCTTCCACCTCGGTGTCCACGGCGAGCATCGCATCCGCCTTGGCCAACCCGCGCATCATCTCCATCGACGCCTCATCGCGCGGCAGGTGGCCCAACTCGAGCGCCCGCTCAGCGCTGCCACCACCCACCAGCGCCTCAATCGAGGCGCGCTCAAGCTGCACGCCATGTGATGCGTCGGCCATCGCGAGCAGCATGTCGACCCGTTCAGCGACGCTCGGTGGGCGGCCCGTTACATGAAGACCATGGGGGATCAGGGTGTACTCGAGCTCGAGCATCTGCTCGGTCAGGCGAGCGACACGGGTATCGGCGTCACCGCCCTCGGCGGCATCCCAGGGCGGTTCGGCACTTGCAAGATCCAGTTCGGCCGCCTGCGACTGCACAAGAATCGCCAGCTCTGCGCGATCGGCCGACCGTGGCTCCAGGGTGCGCCACCGCTCGATCGAGGCTCTCAAGTCGTTGAGTCCGCGGTAGAGACCGGCTTGCGCCACCGGAGGGGTCAGGTAGCTGATCAGCGTGGCCCCCGACCGGCGCCTGGCGATGGCGCCCTCCGACGGATTGTTCGATGCATAGAGGTAGATGTTCGGCAAGTCGTCGATCAACCGATCGGGCCAGCACATGCCGCCCAGGCCGCTTTGCTTTCCTGGCATGAATTCGAGCGCCCCGTGGGTGCCGAAATGCAGCACGGCGTGCGCCTTGAAATCCTCGCGCAGATAGCGATAGAAGGCCGAGAAGGCGTGCGTCGGTGCAAGGCCCTTCTCGAACAGCAGGCGCATCGGATCGCCTTCGTATCCGAACGCCGGCTGCACGCCGACCAGCACGTTGCCGAACTGCTTTCCGAGAACGAGGATCGAGTTGCCATTGCTCAGTTGGCGCCCGGGCGCCGGGCCCCATTGGCCTTCGATCTCCTGGAGCCAGCGCTCGCGACGCACATGGTCCTCGGCGGAGATCAGCGTGTGCACATTGGCGTCTGCACCGTGCTGAGCGGCGTTGCCCTTCAGCACGCTGTCGCGCAGTGCATCGATGCTTTCGGGAAGATCGACCTTGTAGCCTTGCGCCTTCATCGATGTCAGCGTGTGAAACAGCGACTCGAAGACCGACAGGTACGCAGCGCTGCCGATGTTGCCGGCATTCGGCGGGAAGTTGAATATGACGATCGCGACCTTGCGCTGGGCGCGCTCGCTGCGGCGCAATGCGACCAGCTTGAGCACGCGGGCGGCCAGCATCGCGGCCCGTTCCGGACAGGCGTGCATGTCCTTCGCGTTGTCGCTTTCCTGGAAGTTGCAGGCATGGCTGCACCCCGTGCACGTCACGCCGGCTGCGCCGGGCCGGCCCCCGAAGACGATCGGGCTGCTCGATCCGTCGAGCTCCGGAATCGCCACCATGATCGTGCTTTCGACTGGAAGAAGGCCGCGGTCCGAGGCTCCCCACTGGTCCAGTGTCTGGAATTCGACCGGGTGTGCAGCCACGTAGGGCACGTCGAGCTGGGCGAGCACTTCCTCGGCCGCCTTGGCGTCGTTGTAGGCGGGGCCACCGACCAGCGAGAAGCCGGTCAGCGAGACGACCGCGTCGACGAGGATCTCTGCATCCTTCCTGAAGAAGTGGTCGATGGCAGGTCGCGCGTCAAGGCCGGCGGAGAAGGCCGGGATCACCCGCAGGCCGCGCGACTCGAGGGCCGAGATCACGCCGTCGTAGTGCCCCGCGTTGTTGGACAGCAGGTAGGAGCGCAGAACCAGCACGCCGACCGTGCCGCGAATTTCCTTGCACGGCGGCTTCGGCAATGCCGATGCGTCGGCCGACAGGCGACCTGGCATGCGAGGGTGGTACACGCCGACCTCGGGATACTCCACTGGCACGGACACCTTCACCAGGCCACGCAGAACGCGACGCGGGCCGTCTGCTCCGCGGTCGACCACGTGGCGCACCAGATTGAGCATGTTCTCGTCGGAGCCGCCGAGCCAGTACTGGAGCGTCAGGAAATAGGCGCGCACGTCCTGAGCCGTGCCTGGAATGAACCTCAGCATCTGGGGGATGCGACGCAGCATCTTCATCTGCGCGGCGCCACCGGGCGCGGACTTTTCCTTGTTGCCTCGCAGCTTCTTCAGCAAGGCCATCGGCCCGCTGGAGGGCTTGGTCATGTCGAAGTTGCCGAGGCGGGTGAGCTTGACGATTTCGCCAGCCGAAGCCATGCAGATCATGGCGTCACAGTGGTCGCGACGCGCCAGCAGGTCAGGGAGGATCGGGAGGAAGTGATCCTCCAGGAACAGCATACCGGCGACGACGATGTCGGCCTGCGCGATGTCCGCCCGGCACCTTTCCAGGGCCGCCGAGTTGCCTGCGTACTCGGAGGCCGCGTGCATCGACAACTGCAGGCCGGGCAGCTCGCGTGCCAACGTGGCGCGCGCGCGCTGCGTCGAGCTGGCCAGATGCGTGTCCATCGTCACCACCACCACCCGGATCGGCGTGTGGTGGATCTTCGATCGGACTTCAGCTGCTGAAATGAGCTTTTGCGTCATACAGTGTCTCGACGGTGATCACCGGTACGCTATGTTCTTGTGCGTATCGCTCGGTGTTGCGGCGCGCTTTGCCGCGCACGAAGAACGGAATCTTTCGAAGCTCCTTCTCCGCATCAGGGGCCCAACTTGCCGGGATCGCGGCCGCGGGGCTTTCTGCGTTCTGGTCAATCTGTTTCTCTGCGCCCGCAACGAGCTCGGCACCGAGCGTTTCCGATTCGACAATGCCTGGCCCGGACGCATGGGCCCGCGGGGCGGCGTGGCCCCCGAGATGCGAGGGGCCCGCGTCTTCGTGGAACTCGGCATCGCCGCGGAACATGCCGATCAGGTGCTCCTCGAGACCCATCATCAGCGGGTGCACCCAGGTGTCGAACAGCACGTTGGCGCCCTCGAACCCCATCTGCGGCGAGTAGCGTGCTGGAAAGTCCTGCACATGCACCGGCGCCGAGATGACTGCGCAAGGCAGTCCGAGCCGCTTGGCGATGTGGCGCTCCATCTGCGTGCCCAGCACCAGTTCGGGACGCAGTTCGGATATCCGCGCCTCGATCTCGAGATAGTCGTCGCTGATGAGCGCATCGACGTCGTACAGCTTGGCCGCTTCTCTCACCTCACGGGCGAATTCGCGGCTGTAGGTGCCGATGCCGACCACCTTGAACCCCAGTTCCTGGCTGGCCACCCGCGCTGCGGCGACCGCATGGGTCGCGTCCCCGAACACGAACACGCGCTTGTTGGTCAGGTAGGTCGAGTCGACGGACTTGGCGTACCACGGCGAGCGCGAATCGCTGTTCGCCAGCATGGCGCTCGGGTCGATGTCGGCCAGCTGCGCCACTTCCTTGATGAATTCGCGGGTGGCGCCAGCACCGATCGGGATCGTCTTGGTTGCCGGTTGGCCGAAGATGCGCGTCAGCCACGATGCGGTCAGCGACGCAATCTCAGGGTAGAGCACCACATTGAAATCGGCGTCGCCGAGTCGGGACAGGTCGTCGGCCGTGGCACCGAGCGGAGCCACGACGTTGACCTCGATGCCCAGTTGCGCCAGAAGGCTGGTGATCTCGCGCAAGTCATCGCGGTGCCGGAAACCGAGTGCTGCCGGGCCGAGGATGTTGCAGCGCGGGCGTGCCCCAGCGACCCGGCCGGGCTTCGCGGTCCCGGGAGCCGGTGCGTTCGGGCCTGCCAGCGCTCGGACCATCTGATAGAAGGTTTCCGAGGCGCCCCAGTTCTCCTTGCGCTGGTACGAGGGCAATTCCAGCGCGACGACCGGCACGGGCAGGTTCAATGCCTTGCAGAGCCCACCCGGATCGTCCTGGATCAATTCAGCGGTGCAAGAGGCGCCGACCATCATCGCCTTGGGCTTGAACCGTTCGTAGGCCTCGCGGGCTGCGGTCTTGAACAGTTCTGCGGTGTCGCCCCCCAGATCTCGCGCCTGGAAGGTGGTGTAGGTGACCGGCGGCCGCTTAGGCAGGCGCTCGATCATCGTGAAGAGCAGGTCGGCGTAGGTGTCGCCCTGGGGCGCGTGCAGCACGTAGTGCACGTCCTTCAACGCGGTGGCGATGCGCATGGCACCCACGTGCGGCGGCCCCTCGTAGGTCCAGAGCGTCAACTGCATGGTCTGGTGCCTTCCGTGCTGGCCGTGCGGTGCGGCTTCATGCGACGAGCTTCATGCGACGGACCAGAGGCCGAGCAAAGAGCTCGGCCAGATCTGCCGCTTGCTCGTAGCCGTGGATCGGCGTGAACACGAGTTCGATCGCCCACTTCGTGGTCATCCCTTCGGCTTCGAGCGGGTTGGCCAGCCCCAGGCCGCAGACCACGATGTCGGGCTGCGCCTGCCTGCAGCGATCGAGCTGGTTATCGACATGCTGCCCCTCGGACAGGAATGTGCCGGCTGGCAGCAGATCGAGTTCTTCGGCCAGGTGCTGACGGTGCAGGTAGGGCGTGCCAACCTCTATCAATTGCATGCCCAGTTCGCGCGACAGGAAGCGAGCGATGGGTACTTCAAGCTGAGAGTCTGGAAAGAAGAACACGCGCTTTCCGGCGAGCTGGACGCGATGCCGCGCAAGTGCTGTGGCGGCGCGATCGCGACCTGGCGCGGTGACCCGATCGAACGTGGCGGCAGCTATCCCGAATGCGGTGGCCGCGGCCTGAAGCCAGCTTGTCGTGCCTTCGACGCCGAGCGGGAACGGGGCAGCCAGACGCTGGGCGCCGCACGACTCGAGCGCGCGTGCGGTGTCGGCTAGGAAGGGTTGAGCCAGCAGGAACTTCGTGTTCGGACCG
>ENA-UOWO01006299-UOWO01006299.1-activated-sludge-metagenome-genome-assembly--contig:-NODE-6299-length-12173-cov-4.992656_pt1 | contig 12173 bp, 8 predicted proteins | sample MGYA00238148_ERZ761564 | MGnify/ENA primary metagenome ERZ761564 (study PRJEB28885, sample SAMN05720194) | activated sludge metagenome | isolation source: Anaerobic digester | place: USA...
TTGCAAGACCTTCTTTCAAAGAAAACTCTGTCGCACAAATTCAAGATAGAATTACTGGTAGAACCTTCCTTGGAAACATTAATTTAAAACAATCTAGTATCAACAATGCGGATATCAGGCTTGAAAGATTTTTGGGAGGAGGTCAACTGATTTCTGCAAGTGTTTTCTTCAAACAATTCATTGATCCTATTCAGTTAGTGGTATTTGACCCTGCTACTCCGACAAACTATCAACCAAAAAATTTGGATGATACCAATGTTTTTGGGTTTGAAATTGAAGTAAATAAAAGCCTTGATTTTGTATCAGCATCTTTGTCACACTTCAACGTTGGTATGAACTATACTTATGTGAAATCAGGATTGCCATTAGTAGGTCTGTCTCCTCAGATATTCAACACTAACATCTCGTATATTGACAGAGAAAAAGGATGGGAAGGATCTATTTCATACAATGTTCAAGCAAGAAGGCTTTCTATAGTTGGAGCAGGTAGAATAGAGGACGTTTACGAAAATCCATTACCAGCTTTGAATTTCCGTTTGGCCAAGCAGTTTGGATCAGACAAACAATATGGAATAAGCATCGGTGGTGAAAACATGTTGAACTCTAAAAAATGGAGAACCTACAATACCAAAGATGGATCAGAAGCAATATTTGATAGCTTCAACCCAGGTAGACAATTTAATCTGACTTTATCCTATAAAATATAGAGTAATATAAAATAATAGTTTCTTCGGAAACTTTGATTAAACTTTAGTTTTTATACTTTTTTTAGCCTCCAAGATCGGGAAGTCTTGGAGGCTTACTTTTTTATAAAATAAAAGAAGAGATCCAAACTTATTGAGATTCCGCTGTGCAGCCTAAACTGGTTGAATCATTTGAATAAACTTGGAATTAGCAAAGACGCCTTCCATAAAATAACGCAATTAGGATAGAATAAAGTAGCAAAAGTTGTTCTTATAAATAACTCAACCACCATTTTTCCTTATGGGCAGTTTTGTATTGGTCATATTTTTTACAAAGTGGATACAAGGCCATGATTACTATAATCCATATTAGATAAACAAAGGGTAAACTCACTCCTTCGCCACTGAGTACAAATAAGAATGGTAAATTTCTAGCCGATGCTATTGCTTCTGCGAATGTGTGTCCATTTATGAAAAAAAGTATACCTGCTAAGCCATGAACCACAAACCAATGGATGATATAGTAAAAAAATGCCGTTCTACCAAAGATGCGCATAATGTCGGTAAGCCTATTTTTAATGGGTTCAATCAATGCTAATAAAATTAAAGCTGGACCTATAAATAGACACATATACAACAGCGATGGTGGATATTTAAAAACATTGATGAATGAAAATACAGTAAATAAACCGCTTTGTTGTTCTGCCCAAGGCACAGGATCACCATAAATATTGATCATCCTCAAAACCAGGAAAAATGCCAAAATTCCTCCGCCCATATATAACAATATTTTCCTTCTTTTTGCTGGCTCTACTTCAGGTTTAAATAAGATACCCAAACAATAGCCCATCAACATCAAGCCTAGCCAAGGCAAAAATGGATAGATAATCAGCAAACCATGGGTCTGATCAAATCCATAAAACTTCAAGTGGCCATGGTGTAAAATTTCCCACCAAAAACCAGGATTGAAATCAGCACTTTTTTCGGTAAAATCAAGCGCGTTATGGCCTAAAACTATCAACAAGCCCAAAGCCAAAATCACGTTGAAAGGCAACCTCGTTAATAAAGCCATGCAGACCATACTGATGCCAATGGTCCAGATTACCTGCAATATGAGTAAATTCCACGGTAGAAAAGTAATGCCGACACTTACAATTAAAAATTCGGCCACGATCAGCCAAAGTCCACGCTTGACCAGAAATGAACTCAATTCATTTGGCGTTTTTCTCAAGGATTGTAGGTAGATTGAAGTACCTGATAAGAAAACAAATACAGGTGCGCAAAAATGCGTAATCCACCTCGTCATAAATAATCCCGGTGAAGTGGTAGCTAGGTTGAGCGGATCGTCGGTGTTTGCATAAATGTGGAAATTGTCCCGGATGTGGTCAATGGCCATGATGACCATAACAATGCCCCTCAAGACATCGATAGAATCAATTCTCTTTTTAATACTCAATGGAACATTGGTCATTCTGGTGTCAATTTGATTGGAAAAGTAGGAAGATTTTTTGAAGGTTTTTATCTAAGCCGCCAATTAAATTTCACTGGAAATATTTGTTTTTGGAGTAGTTTCCTTTTTTAATAAAAAGTCAGAAAATTTCACAATTGCATATTAAGTCCAAAACATTTGGACTTGGCGGTTGATTGAATAAATGTTTGTCCAATTATTAATGTGTGAATGATCTTGTTTAATAGGGAATGTTTAAATTTTATAGTGCAGATTTTAAGGATTTCATGCGCTCCTGCAAAAATCTTCACAGTACAAGTATGCTAATCAATCTTAACCTTTAAAAGCGCAGTTTTTACAAGATCACCTGGCCTCCTTACCGTATTTTCACCCCAATTGTAATTATCAAATTGACTATTGGCAAGATAATAAGCATGGCCTTTGTACATACCTACTGTCGTCGGAATATTGTTTCTGGCGTGACCAATGGTTAAGTCTTTTCCGTGTAGAATTTCTGCACCATTTTCTGATAAGGCAAATTCTACTAAACCTTGTTTTTCCTTTTCTTTACCGCCATAATTGTAAACCACCAACAACTTGTTTTTATAATATTTCAGTCCATCAATCCCTTTACCAATGGTTGCGTCGTGTATGGGATTCAAAATTTTCTTGGTTGCGATATCCACGATCCGAATCCCAAATGTTGTTGAACTCAAATACAATTTCGATTGATCATCTGAGATACAAATGCCGTTTGGTCCCTTAATCTGCACATCTTCCAAAAAGACGCTGATCTCACCAGTTTTATGATCCAATCGGTAAATACGGGAAAAATCACTGTCAGTCATATATACATTCCAATTTTCATCCACCGTGAGGTCATTGAAGGTAGCTTTTGTACTATCAGGTAGTTTAAACACATGTTCGATGTTATTTGTGGCCAAGTCAATTTGTAAAACCATTGGCTTTTTCGCTCTTTCAAACCTCCCACAAACAAACAAGTGATTTTTCACGATCATCATACCTGTTCCAAAAGTAAAACCTTCTTGGCCAGAGCTGATGACGTCAATACAGTTTTTACCATTTATGTCACACCTGTAAATCTTGTCCAATCGGATGCTGCTCATATAGATGTGCCCTGTATTTTGGTCTATGGCAATTCCTTCAGGCATACTTCCCATATCAGTATCCATAAATATTTCCTCAACCTTTTGGGCTTGTGAATTCCCCACTATTAACAGCAATAGAAAGAAAATAATAGACAACGATTTATTGGCCATGCTTTAACAATTTAAGAATATCAAGAAGAAGATGAGTGTGGACTTGCCTACTTAAGGTTTTTGGTAAAAAATGCAATGGTTCTTTGCCAAGCCAATGCCGCTGCATCTTTGTCAAATCGTGGTGTAGAATCGTTGTGGAAGCCATGATTTGCATTTTCGTAGATATAGGCTTCATAAGTTTTGTTATTCTCTTTCAAAGCTGCTTCGTATGCTGGCCATCCTTCATTTACCCTGGTATCCAATGCTCCATAATGTATTAAAAGAGGCGCTTTGATTTGCGGAACATCAGCAGCTGTTGGCTGACCACCATAAAATGGAACCGCCGCTTTGAGATCAGGAACTCTTACTGCCATCATATTGGAGATCCATCCACCAAAACAAAATCCTACTACACCTACATTGCCATCACATTCAGGATGCACTTTGAGGTATTCAAAAGCAGCAATAAAATCTTCCAACATTTCATCCCTAGTGCGTTTGCTTTGCATGGTGCGCCCTTCATCATCTGTTCCGGGGTAACCTCCAAGTGGTGTTAATGCATCTGGACCAAGCGCGATGAATCCTTCTAATCCAGCTCTTCTGGTTACGTCTTCAATGTATGGATTGAGACCTCTATTTTCGTGGACAACCACGATGCCGGGCAGCTTTTTGGTATTTCCTGCAGGTCTGGAAAGTAGTCCTTTGATGGTGCCACCACCTTTTGGTGAAGCATATTCTATATACTCAGATTTTAACCTCGGATCCTGTGGTTGCACTTGAAGGGTTGAAAAATACTTCGGCATCAAATATTCCATCAAAGCATTCACAGTAAGTCCTCCAACAGCATAGACAGACAACTGTTCCATGAAGTTTCGGCGATCAATTCTATTGTGGGCATAATGATCATACAAGTCAAAAATTTCCTGATCGAGTTGTGGTTTATCCATCTTTTCTATTTTTATTGAATTTCTTGAATACTCAAACGGAGCATCCGCTGGTATGATAACAAATATAACAAGTCTAATATTTTTCTAAAGAAACTTGTCAACTAAATTCAATCTATAAGCAATACAACTCCAAAGTTTAGGAAAAACTTAACTATTACCAATCAAAGCCACAAATTCCTCCTCGGTAAGTATCTGAATACTTCCGATGGCCTGAGCTTTGGTCAGTTTTGATCCTGCGCTTTCGCCCACCACCAAAATATCCAGATTTTTGCTCACACCAGAAATATTTTTTGCACCATGAGCTTCTGCCAATTCTTCAGCTTGTTTTCTGCCCATAGTTGTCAATGTTCCGGTAAAAAGAATCGTTTTACCAGCCAAAGCACCCTCCATATTGACCTCTTTGGGTTTGTCTTCCGCGCTTTGGGTGAGGTTGACACCATAAGACTCCATACGTTGTAGCAATTCGATATTGGCAGGCTCAGAAAAATACAAACTTGCATTCTCCGCTACCACAGGGCCAATGTCCTTGATTTTGGTGTAATCCTCCACTGTCCAATTTTGCAGGTCCAATACGTGATTGATTTGTTCGGCGATCAACTTGGAGGCTTTTTTCCCAAGGTGATGAATGCTCAATGCATGCAACAATCTGCTGATTGGATTTTGTTTGGCTTTGTTGATCGAAGCTTGCAATTTATCAGCCGACTTCTTACCAAAGCCCTCTAATTTTGCAATGGCTTCATAATCCAAATTGTAGATATCTGCAAAATCTTTGAGCCAACCCAAGGCATAAAAACGTTCCACAATGCTTCGTCCAAAGCCATCGATGTCCATGGCTTCTTTGCTGACGTGGAAAATCATTCTTTGTAAAGTTTGTGCTCCGCAAACACAATTGGGGCAACGCCAAGCAGCTTCGCCATCAATGCGTTCCAAAGGAATGGGCACATCGGTATCATTGATTGGACATACGACTGGGAAGACAATCTCTTTTTCTGATCCGTCCCTCAACTCTTCCATCGTTTTTACAATATATGGAATGACGTCTCCAGAACGCTCTACCAATACTGTGTCTCCCAATCTCAAATCTTTCGAACTGATAAAATCTGCATTATGCAGAGAGATGGAAGAAACGGTGACACCTGCCAATTGTACGGGTTCTATTTTGGCAACTGGTGTAATGGATCCTATTTTTCCTACTTGATATTCAACACTCAATAACTTGGAAGTTGCTTGTTTTGCTTTGAATTTATAAGCAATGGCCCAACGTGGATGGTGCGAAGTACTGCCGCAAATATCTTGAATGGCGTAATCATCCACTTTGACAACCATGCCGTCTATTTCATATTTGAATGTATCGCGTTTGGCTTCCCATTCGGCACAAAAAGCAATGACTTCTTCAATATTGGTGCACAATTTTTTCTCTGCCAATGGAATTTTAAATCCCAATTCGCCCAAAGCGTTGATGCTTTTGAAATGGGATTGCAGTTTGCGAGTCACATCGTTTCCAGCAGCGTCCTCAGCATATCCAAATTGGAAAATGAAAGCTTCTATGCCTCGATCTCTGGTTTCGTATGGGTTTTTGGTCCTCAATCCACCAGTTGCAGCATTGCGAGGATTGGCAAATAAAACCAAACCTTCTTGCTCGCGGTATGCATTGACCTCTTTAAATTTATCTTTAGAAATCAAAGCTTCGCCGCGTAATTCTACTCTTGTGAATCCATATTGAGAAAAATTGGCCCGCAATGGCACACTTTGTAATGTCTTCATATTGGCGCTGATTTCTTCGCCTTGACTTCCATCCCCACGTGTGGCCGCTCTTAACAAAACATCATTTTCGTAAACTAGGGCAATACTTCCACCATCAAATTTTGGTTCGACGGCATATTGGATGATGCTTTCTTCTCTGTCTATGAGTTTCTTTATTTGTTTGTCAAATTCGAGGAGGTCTTCGGCGTTGTATGAATTCTCAAGGGACAACATGGGCACAATGTGGGCCACCGTTTTGAATTCACTGACAATGTCTTGTGCGACTCTTTGGGTTGGTGAGTCTGGTGTGATCAGTTGTGGATGATCGTGTTCTAATTTTTGCAATTTTTTGAAAACCACATCGTATTCAAAATCGGAGATGACGGGATTGTTCTCTACATAATATTTCCATTCATGATACCTGAGAATATCCCTCAATGCTTCTAGATCATTGACAGAGGGCTCTTGATCTATAAAGTTTTTGGTTTTTTCAAACAATGATTTTTGCTGCGAATGGTCAAACATATTTTATAATTTCTGATGAACTTGAGACAAAACTGAGAAATTCTTTCATTTTTTCTAAGGGTAATTGCATAAATTGTTCGTAAACCAACTTTGATTGATCAATCTATAGTCCAACTATTATAATTTTGTAATTATCGCAAAGATGAATCCTTTATGTAGTCACATTTGTTTAGATTTGGTAAATGTTTTGTATACCAACCGGAAAATGGTTTGTACAAATCCATTTACGTTTGATATTACCCTATTTTGTACGATATTTTTCAAACAAATTACCTAAAATAATTTCAATGAAATTAAGATTTACTTTTGCCTGCTTTTTTCTATTGTTTTTAAATTCCATACAAGCACAAAGCAATTTGTATGATCTGATCAAGGCATCACCAGACCACAATATTTTTGGACTATTGGTGGATGCGAGTGGTTATGACGAAAATCTCAAGGGAAGTGATACTTTGACCATTTATGCTCCTACAGATCAAGCATTTGCAGGACTTAGCACTGCGCAATTGATCGGTCTTTTGAGCAATCCTACTGAGCCTGTTGATAGATTGATCAAGAGACATGCGGTTACTGGTATTTTTGAAAGCGCTGATTTGACAGATGGCCAAACGTTGGTTGCTGTTTCTGGCGAAAACCTTTTGATCACTAATTCTGGTGCTGGGTATTTTGTCAACGGCGTTGAAGTAGTCAGCGCAGATATTCCTGCGACAAATGGTGTTCTCAATGTTGTGGAATCTTTGATTGACATAATTAAAACAGGAAATACGGTTGCAGATATCATCATTAATTCACCGGATCATACCACTTTGGCGTTGGCTTTAACCGCAAGCGGGGCTGATGCTCAATTGCGTGAAGCAGGTCCATTCACCGTTTTTGCACCAACTGATGCTGCTTTTCAAAAATTGGATCCTTTATTGGTACAAACTTTATTGGCGGATCCAACGGGTCAATTGGCCACAGTATTGTTATACCATGTGAGTATTGGGACTTACACTTCAACTTCCCTTGTTAATGGTCAACAATTGATCATGGCTAATGGACAAAGAGCCACCATCACTAAAGACGATGAAGGTGTAAAAATCAACGGCATTTTGATCACAGTGGCAGATATCATTGCTGACAATGGTGTTGTCCATGTCATCAATTCTGTCATCCTCCCTGATTTGGAAGCAAGCAATACAGTAGTGGACAAGATTGCCCAATCTGAAGACCATACCATTTTGTTTGGGGCATTGGCCGCAACAGGTTTGGATAGCACATTGAGAGGCGCAGGGCCATTTACTGTTTTTGCACCTACAAATGCAGCTTTTGAAAGTCTTCCTCAAGGTTTGATGGAAGAGATATTACTTTCTGATGGAGCGACTAATTTGTTGCTCAATCATGTCATCGAAGGCAGTGCTTTGAGCACCAATCTTTTTGACGGCAGCTCTGTAATTGGATTAGGTGGTTCTAGTTATGAAATATTCATAGATGGCAGTAATATTTATGTTGGCAATGCTTTGATTACGGTCAAAGATATTGTGGCTGACAATGGAGTTGTTCACGTCATAGACGCCGTTTTGATGGATGAAATGGGCAATACTGTTTATGATGTTATTTTGAAATCACCAGACCACAGAATTTTGCAAGGTTTGTTGAATTTAGCCCAATTAAAAGAAGATTTGACTAATGAGGAAAATGAGTTTACCATTTTCGCACCCACAGATGCCGCCTTTACAAACATTCCGGAGGAGGTGCTGGAGCAAATTTTGGAAGCTGGTGGTGATTTGATTTTGGAAATTTTGGGTAGACACGCTCTTGCGAGTGTAGAGCCATCTTCTGGACTTTTCAACGGCAAAGTATTGACTACGATCAGCGAGGAGCAAATACAAATCAAAACGGAGGGATCAGATATTTTTGTGAACAACGGAAAAATAATCGCAGCAGATGTTGAAGCAACCAACGGCTTGGTGCATGTTGTGGATGCAGTCTTATTACCTGTCGAAATTGTTGGTTTAAAAGTTTTGGATGCAAGTGCAGGGAAAATATTTCCAAATCCTGCAGTTCAAATGTTGCAATATGATTTTGGAAATTCTTTCAATGATAAAGTAAATCTTCAGGTTTTTGATACGAAGGGCATCGAAGTTTTGAGACTCAATGATAGAAATTCTGTTGGTTCAATTGATTTGAATGGATTGTCTACCGGTATATATATCCTTAAATTAACCGATGATAAAAGTCAAGGAAGCAAGGTCTTCCTGGTAAAATAATTTTAAATGATTGTTAAGGGTTGATTTTACCTTTACAGTATTTAAATTAAAAAAGAGCTTTAATTTGCATCGAGTTTGGTGTTTAATTAAAGCTCTTTTTAATTTTGAAAATATCTACAGGTCAATTTTCTATTGTTATCATCTCAAAAAATGAAGCCAAAGTTATTGGGGAGACATTGCGCGCGTGCAAGGAATTGACTGATGACATTTTACTTGTAGATTCATTTAGTACAGATGAAACCGTAGCAATTGCAAAATCTTATGGAGCTCGGGTAATCAGTAAGAAATGGTTGGGTTACAGTGCAACCAAAAATTTTGGCAATCAACAAGCAAAATACGATTGGATTTTATCACTAGATGCAGATGAAGTTTTGGATGCCAATGTCATTGAAGCACTCCAACAAATTACTTTACAAAAGGGGCATGTGTATTACTTCAACAGACTCAATTATTATTGTGGTATTCCTGTGAAGCACAGTGGTTGGTTTCCCCAATGGATACCTCGAATCTTTCATCGGGAAGAGCACCAATGGGACAATAGTTTGGTTCATGAAAAATTGCTTAATCTTCCTAAAAGCAACGCCATAAAACTACCTGGTTTGATGCATCATTATTCTTATTTTACAGAAGATCAACATCTGGAAAAACTAGATAAATATGCCAAATACCGAGCTGAGGAATGGATTGAGCGGGGCAAAAAACCAAATTTATTAAAAAGAGTATTTGGACCAGGAGTGCGGTTTTTTAGAAATTACATTTGGATGCGGGGCTTTTTGGATGGGCATGTTGGTTATAAAATTGCCAAGAATGAAGCTAAAATGGTCGCCTCCCAATTTATTTGGTACGATAAATTGACAGCTAAATAAATTAAAATTTTATTTTCGCCCTTCCTAATTACCTAATTAATCACGAAACCAATGGCCGTAAAACGCTGCAAGCTTTTAATTTGTCTGGTGATTGCTATGTCCTCAATCAATCATTTATCAGGTCAAATCATTAATATCGAACAAAAAAGAATCATCACCGATACGGTTGGTTTTGCTGGTGATATCGGCTTATCTGTAAATGCCTCTCGCTATAGTGAATCATTTTTTGCTTTCAATTCCAATGGTCATATCCAGTTTAAATCACATCGACATTTGATTCTTGCTTTCATCAATTATTCTTTGGTCAATGTTTCTGGAAAGGAGTTCAACAGGAATGGTTTTTCACATTTGCGCTACAACTATGAAGTGAATGATTTATTGCGTCTGGAAGCATTCACTCAGTTACAATTGAATGCACTTTTGAACATCAAAAACCGCAATCTCAATGGCTTTGGCATCAGGTTAAAGCTTTCTCAATATGAAAATGCAAAGTTTTACTTTGGGCTTGCCTATATGTATGAAAGAGAAGCACTTGAGCAGGAAAAAAATCTCAACATTGACAATAGGATGAGTTCTTATTTCACTTTTACCTTAACCCCACAAGACAATGTGAAACTGTCGAATACATCTTATGTCCAGCCATTATTCAATAATTTTAGTGATTTCAGGTTTAGCAATGATCTGGTATTGTCTTTTCAAATCACTAAAAATTTGAGTTTTGTTACCAATTTTCATTTTTTATATGATGCTAAGCCTCCTGTTGGTATACCAACCAATAACTATGAAGTGACCAATGGCTTGTCTTTTGCGTTTTGAGACATTTGTGTACTTGTACCATGATGTTATACATTTCGTACCTGACGGCACTTAGGGATAGTTTTTTTTGGGTGTTACCAATATTTGGTCCCTAACGGGACTGTGGGGTTGATTTTTGATCCATCACGAATCTTTAATATTCAGTCTTGTTCTTGAAAGTTTGGTTACGCTCCTATTTTATATCTTCTACCTATTAGAAGAAGGGGTACACATTTCGTACCTGACGGCACTTAGGGATTCGTTTTTTTTTGGGTTACCAATATTTGGTCCCTGACGGGACTGTGGGGTTGATTTTTGATCCATCACGAATCTTTAATATTCAGTCTTGTTCTTGAAAGTTTGGTTATGCTCCTATTTTGTATCATATGCCTGGTTGGGGTAGGGGAGAACATTTCGTACCTGACGGCACTTAGGGATACGTTTTTTTTTGGGTTACCAATATTTGGTCCCTGACGGGACTGTGGGGTTGATATTGGATTCTCACGAAACCTTATTAACTATTCTTGAAAGTTTGGAAAATCCTGTATTATAACTTCTACCAAGATGATACTGCGGACAAACATATCGTACCTGACGGCACTTAGGGATATGTTTTTTTACTTCTTACCAATATGTGGTACCTAGCGGGACTATCGGGTTGATTCTTTAGGAACCACCCATAAGAAGTTTGTTGTGCCATCAGGAACACTTTAAGGTTCCTTTTAAAGACAATATATTGATTAAAAAAAAGTATGGAAGATTTCGTGCCGATAGGTACGATATCTTGGTACAAGCAAAATATAAAAACATGTCATCGTGCCGCTAGGTACGACCTCTAGGTTTGACAATTTTCGATCATTGGGCAAATATTTTTTTTGAAATTAAAAATACTATTTACCTTGCAATTGAAAATTATGAAAAATGGCAAATACCTACACCCAAATTCACATTCATGCTGTATTCGCAGTAAGAAATAGGGAATGTTTGATTAAAAAAGAATGGAAAGTTGAACTGTACAAATACATGACAGCAATCATTCAAAACAACAACCACAAAGTTTTAGTGATAAATGGAGTGGAAGATCATGTCCATATTTTGTTTGGAATGCGCCCCACACAAGCATTATCTGAATTAATGCAAATGATCAAAGGTGACTCATCGAAATGGATAAATCAGAATAAATTAACGACATTTAAATTCTAATGGCAAGAAGGCTTTGGTGCTTTCTCATATAGTAAGTCTCATATCGGAAATGTGGTTAATTATATAAATAATCAAGAGCAACATCACAAAAAGAAATCTTTTCATGAGGAATACATGGAAATGTTGAAAAAGTATGAGGTTGATTTTGATCCTAATTATATCTTCAAACCTATTTGAGGCTGGAGTTAAACATTGCGTACCTGACGGCACTTAGAGAGTTACCAATGTTTGGTCCCTAACGGGACTGAAGGGTTGATTTTTGATCCATCACCAATCAATAATAATCAGATTTATTCTAGAAAGTTTGGTTATGATCATGTATTATATCTTCTACCTGGTTGACACTGGGGTTAAACATTACGTACCTGACAGCACTTAATGATATGTTTTTTTTTGTTGTACCAATATCTGGTCCCTGACGGGACTGATGGGTTGATTTTTGGTCCTCACCTTCTT
>ENA-UOWO01006301-UOWO01006301.1-activated-sludge-metagenome-genome-assembly--contig:-NODE-6301-length-12167-cov-5.839581_pt1 | contig 12167 bp, 9 predicted proteins | sample MGYA00238148_ERZ761564 | MGnify/ENA primary metagenome ERZ761564 (study PRJEB28885, sample SAMN05720194) | activated sludge metagenome | isolation source: Anaerobic digester | place: USA...
AAATGATAATATAATAGGATTTGAGTATAAAGATGCTGTTCATAAGAAAGGACTACTTCACAGAGCATTTTCTTTGTTTGTTTTTAATGATAAAAACGAATTACTGCTTCAAAAAAGAGCAAAATCAAAATATCATTCTCCCGGATTATGGACAAATACTTGTTGTTCTCACTTGATTGAAAATTGCGAATTTGAAGATTACATTCACGAAAGACTTGAGTTCGAAATGGGTTTTGATTGTATAATACAATACAAGTTTTCTTTTCATTATAAAATATGTTTTAATAATGGTCTAACAGAAAACGAAATTGACCATGTATATTTTGGAAAATGGAATGGCATCCCAACTCCAAACCCAAATGAAGCAGAATCTTTTAATTGGATGAAATGGAAAGATATTGTTATTGACGTACAACAAAACCCTGACAAATATACCTACTGGTTCATAAAAGTTGTACAAAATATATTAGCCGACAAAATCATGGTCGGGCTTTAACCTTATTTATAAGAATTTCGCCGCATGAAATGACATAACCATGAGATAAGAAAATAACCTCATCATTTTTATCAAGCATAATTATCCATGGAAATTCCAGTTTATTCCCAATTTGATCACTTGTAATATTTGCATATAGCAATTGAAGGTCATAATCGTAATAATACTCCAAATCTTCAGGATACGCGTATTCTGAAGGATTGAAGTTCTTTGATTTAACCAGATAAACAACCGTTATTCCTTGTTTTTCAAGTCCTGCACTTACTGCATCCAGATCGTTTACAATATGATTTGACGGTTCTTTTCCCGGATCAATCCAGCAAAATACAGTATATTTGTTTTTAACAGAGATTTTCGATGAATTTATTTTGGAGTTTTTTATATCCCTAATTTTTACATGATAAAATGTCCCGATTGTTTCTTCAACATAAGCTATTTCAGGCAAATTCAGCTTTAATTTAAGGCTGATATTTTCTTTAAGTTCAAAATACTTCCTTTTCACTATTACACTTCCGTCATCGTTTCTTACTGCTGTCAGCAACATATATTGTCCAATCGGCAGATCTATTCCATCATCAAAAGCCGATAAAGGAATTTCCCATCCCAGATCAACTGTTTCGAAAAATCCATTCTCTAATCTGGCAATAGAAAAGTGAATCCTATATTTTACTTCATTTCTATTTCCAGAATAGCTTAAAAACAACTTTGACCTTTTCAGCTCTTTTTTGCCTGTTTTTTTATTTAGGAATACATCATGCCAACAATCATCTTTAAAGTATTGCACTGTTTCAGAAGTCTTGTCAATTCTTGCAGGAATACCAAGGCTACGACAAAATGCTATATAATAAATCTTCAAGGATTGTTCATCACAAAATTTCAATTTATGTACACCTGCCGGAGAAATCAAGACATTATAAGCATTCATATCTTCTCCTGTAATATCCTGAAATATAGATAAAGGTTTTGTAGTTATCTCAGTTAATATATAATCCTTTATTTTTTCCGGTTCTGCAATAAAATTGTTCATTTGTGAGCTGTCAAGACTGTTCAGTATTAACTCCCTGTATGATTTTAAATACTCGAATGAAATTCTTGGACACAATACATAATTTTCAAATATTGCCTGATCAATATTATTATTCTTAAATTTAATCGCATACAACAGATGTTCTGTGAGGATATCTGCCTTAGTATCACGCAAGTCTTTTTCTGATAATAAAGATAGTAATTTTAAGCCTTCGTTTTTTAAATTTCTGTTTGCACAACTTACTAAAAAGCCTTCAATTTCAACGAAATTTCCCTTACTATTGATGAGAAATCGTTTCGCTTCGTCAGGGTAATCAAATATATTAACAAAATCTCTTGCTTTTGACTCGTTATAGTATTCTTCCTCCCTCAATCTTCTGATAGAATCTTCTTCTTTAAGTCTGAGAGCATTGTCTTCAAGCTCCCAAGACTGTGGTGGTATAACTCTGCCTTCTTCGGGTGGCACATACAAACTTTCTTTAGGCGGATATGTATTGGTCCTACCTAATTTAATAACAACTTTTTCCTCTTGTTCGGGATTAACAGTAAGCATTGTGGTTTTATTGTTTTTACTTACATAAATATCTAAAGAGCCATAACCAGTCTCAAATACCGCCATTCCTGCAAAATTTGTCTTACATGAATATAAAGGATACATTTCCGCATAATTGTATATCTGAAATTGAATGTCTGCATTTGATACAGGTATGTTGAATTCGTCAAGAACTATTGCATAGATTTTCTTTACCGGAGCATAAGTTGGCAGAGAATTTTTACACGAAAAATTTCCTGTTTGAAATAAAACAATGTCATCCACATAATTATTCCTGCCAAATTCTTTTGTATGGACGAGCATTGCTCGTGTAGCCGGAGCGGCAAACCACCCTGTATTGAGCACCGGAGCAGGTTCACAGGCTCCCATAAATTTCCATTCGCCGTCAATCCAAACTTCTACCCATGCGTGATTGTCATCAGTATGAGCCCAGCGAGGTGTATAAACTTGTCTTGCAGGAATTCCGGCTGCTCTCAAAGCGGCTACAAGAAATACCGATTCCTCTCCACATCGTCCAAACCCAGATTGTAACGCACCCAAAGGAGATATTGTTCTTTCGTCAGTGCTTCTGTATGTAACTCTTTCGTGACACCAATGATTTACTTCCAAGGCGGCCTCCTCCATCCACAAATTTAATGGGATCAACTTATCTTTCAAATCTTTATAAAATACAATTCTGGAAGTATCAAGATTTTCATTATTAACTCGTAGCGGCAAGACATAATGCAAAAATATTTCATCAGGAAGGTCAGCAGTCCAATGATATGTGGTTTTTGTCAATATAGCATAATCTACCTGTCTGGCAAAAAATTCAAAATCATAATCCGCAAAGTCTGACAAAGGCATATAAGCAAAAAGGTATTTCAAATAATAGTTTTTTACAGAATCAAATCCTGACGATTCAAGCTTTTCAAAAAAATCACAGTTATATTTTTCGATGATTTCCTTTTTATGTCTATAGTCTATTTCCAGTTGTGTTTCTTTAACAACAGGTACTCGCTTAATACAGGAGCATAAAGTAAAGACTAACAACAATATCATTAATATTATTCTCATTTTGCCAAATTTATTTCATAATATAGTTGTCAAAAATAAATTCATAACTTTAACAATCATTCTTTACATCGCTTTCTTTTGAGATAAGTTCATTACCATTTCCTTTATCTTCAGATTTTTGCAATGTAACATCTTTTTTAGTAAATAGAATACTTATCATCATCACAAAAGTGGAAATAACTATAACCTGTAATACTACAGATTTTGTAACAATACTCAGCTTCATTTCACTTGGAATTATGAGAAACAAAAGTATTGTCAACAAACCTCGTGGAGAAATAAAGCCTAAAGGAAACAACTTTACTTTGAACAATTTTAAAATTAATATTCTGAATGCAAATATTAACGCTACAATTATTGAAGAAAGCAACAAAGTCGAAACATTAAATAACTCTGATGTCTCAATAATAAATCCAAATATTAGGAAGAAGATAGCTCTTATAATAAATCCTGTCTCTTTAACTAATTCATAAAATTTAGTAACTTCCCTATCAATAATTTCTGGCTTTAATTTATCAATATAGCGAATTTGCCCTAATCTATTAACATTCCCGATAAATAATCCAAATACGAGAATAAAAACCAAAGCAGGCAAATGCAAGATTTCTGAGATAGCATAAATCAGAATTAATAAAATAACAATTGGAGCAAATTTAACTCTATGTTCAATTTTACTCATCATCACCGATAATACTATTGTTGCAACAAAAGAAACCACTGCCAAAATAGCCAATTGTAATGTAAATTCAGCAATTGACAAGAAATCTATTATTGAATTGTACATTAAAAAATTAAACAAAACTACCCCTATTATATCTGACAAACTGCTTTCATAAATAATAAATTCATTACTATGCTTTGACAAATGTTTTACACTAGGTATTGCAATAGCACTGCTAATCACACAAAAAGGCAAAGCATTGATTAATCCATCTCGAAAGTTACCCGAATGATAGAATTGAAACACGATTGCGATGCTAACGCTCATCACAACTAATGAAACAAATGAAATCAAACTTGTTTTTTTTATTAGTTTAAATTTTGATTTGTCAAACTCAATTTCCAAAGCACCCTCCAAAACAATAAGTATTAAGCCGAGTATGCCAAATATTTGAAGAAAAACTTCCAAGTCAGGGATGTTAAGATTAAACTTTTTTGATATTAACTTAACTGTCCATCCTAAAAGTAAAAGCATGATTACCGAAGGGACTCTGGTTTTTGCCGCAGTCAGGTCAAATACGTATGCCAACAATAGCAAAACACATATTGTTATTATTATATTAAGCGTCATATTGACCTTTTTTACAATTATCTACAAAGAAAACAAAGATACAAAACAATTGCTAAAACTCAAACTTGTATTTTATATAAACATATTCAAGTTGTTAAAATAACTCGAGGTTTAAATAAATTTTATTATTTTTAGTTTTTAAAAATATAATTATGAATTTAAAAACAATTACTTTTCTGATTATCACGACAATTTTTGCCGTTTCAGTTTTGGCTCAGGATAAACACATAACATATACCGGTGATATTTATTCAGTTTCATTAAAAGGTGCTGCTGGAGAAACTCCTAACGCAATTTACAAGCTTGAGAAAGGCATTCACAATATCCTTGTTTTTGATGACAAAAAAGCTGTCTTCTATAGTGAACCACAATCTGAACCAACCAAAGACAGTATAAGTAGCAATAAATATTGCTTTTATGACTTTAACCTTTTCGACAAAAAGAAAAAATCAAGCAAGAATATCAAGATAACATACATTACTGAAACAGACAGCATAAAAAAGGATAAAAACAGTGATGAAAAATGGATAAAAATGAAACCTGATAAAAAACCCAAATTAACAGAGGAAACAATTGCCATGCAAGCTTATCTTGAATCCCAGGGCATAAACACAGAGTTTACTCCACCGGAGATTATTTATACTGATGACATAAAGCAAATCGGTGATTACCACTGTAAAAAGGCAATGGTAACAGAAGGACAACGCAAATATACGGTATGGTTTACTGAAGAGATTAAATATAATTGGTGTTTCGACGATTTTCGATACTTAATCCCCGGCACTGTTATTCTTATCGAATATGAAGAAAAGCCTTATCTTGAATTTGTCAGCATAGAAGAACTGAATTACGATAAGCTTTCTATTGATAAAAAGATAATTGATTGGGTGTTGGAAAACTGGTAATTACTATTGACATAAAAAGAAGTCCTGTTTTAACAAAACAAACCCTAATTGTTAATTTTCTTGTAACAAAACAAAGGCAATTTAAGAATAAATCTGTTTTAATCTGTAACAATTACACGTCTTCGCAGCTTCTCAAAAAGTCTCACAATCCTCTCCCAATCCACCATTGCAAACAACATAACAAACAAAAACGGCAGTGCAGGAGTGCGATATCTGACAACCGAACCGGTGTTGGGTGTGTAAACGCCAATAACAACATAGAGAAAAAGAATGAATATTGTACAGAATAATATAAATCGTGTTGTGTCTGTATCCGGCTTTTTGAAAAATACTATTGTCATCATTGCAATTAGGCAAATCAAAACAATTTCAAGAAACGAAAATAACATAAAAGCTGAATTCACTTCAGATGGGAACGGTCTGAAGAAACTGTTTATCAACCCTTCCGGAATAATTTCAATAAAGCTTTTTATATCAGGTTGCAAACGAGTTAAGTCGAACTGACTTCCGGAATCTTCCTGAAGCTCGATGTAATTTATAAAATCGTTTTGTTTTCCAGATAAAGTGGATATAATATCATAACCCAGTATTTTTCCGCTAAACAGAACTAATACTGAACTGATAATCAATATCAAAAAAAATGTAACAAACTGATATTTAATTTTCGCCTTTCTAGCTATGAAAATAAAAACAACAGCAGGTAAAAATGCCGGCAAAACATAAATCTTGGATAAAAACAAAAAAGCACATGATAATATAAATCCAAGCAGATCAAATATTTTGAATTTCTCAAAAAGTCTCAACATGAAAAAAAATGCAAAACCAATTGCAATCATCATCAAGCCCTCTTTCAATAAACCCGAAGTCCAGAACCAGCAGGACGGAACAAGAAAAACAGCAAAAAGCAAAATATATTTATTTATTTTAAAGACTTTGGCAAATGCTTTAAACAAAACAAAACATCCGATAAAAGACAAAAAAGCCATTAATACTACGTGGACAAAAATATTTCCCTGCGAAACAAGACAAACAACTGCATTGAAACGCATTATTGTCCTATTGTCGTTGTATAATCCGTAATCAAATTTTCTCGACCAGTGTTCTGTTGCAATATAGTATTTCTCGAGTTGCGGTTTATCTGCCTGAATACCCGTAACTAGCCTCAGATAATCTGCAAAGCTTTCATCTTTTGCCTGATATAGTGCCAACCCGCCGCGATAAAATTTGTGTATATCCGACATTTCAGGCTTATAATAATATGTATAAACAGAATATACACCTATCCCACCCAGTAATTTCAGCGTAAAAAGCAAAACGAACACATAAGGTTTTATTCCTTCATGCCTGAAAATTTTCAGAAAGTATATTCCTAATCCCAGTATTATTGCCGTCAATATTGCTGCAAGATAAATCATCAGTCAAATTTATAAATTGTCCTGTGTTCCTCCTGTAAATATACAGGTTTTGATTCGTTTAAATTATGCCCTGAAATAACTTTTTCGTATAATTTCAGATAATTTCCCGCCATTTTTGAAGAATTAAACTCAGTTACGGCATATTCTGAAATAAGTTTAGGATTATAATGTTCCAGATTTGTAATTGCGTTTGCTATTTCTCTGCTACTGTCCGACAAAAAACCTATATCCTTTTTAACAAGCTCCGGAAGTGAGCCATAAGGAGTCCCGAAAACAGGACAACCATAATACAAACTTTCAGGAATAGCAAGCCCGAAAGGTTCGTCCCACAAAACAGGGAATATCAATCCTTTGGAGGCATTTATCATATCAAATTTTTTATTACCACCAACCATGCCATAAAATTTAACAGAACTGCTGACAGTAAAGCGAAATCCCATTTTAAAATTTATCCTTTTACCACCTAAAACCGAAAGTTTTTCATCAGCCAATTTACAGACATTAATCGCTCCTTTTAGGTTTTTTACTTTCCATGCTGCATTGGCTAAAAAATGAAAATAAGACCTTTTATTGTTAAATTCAGGTTTAGCATAATCATCCCAATCGAGACCATTATACACAAAACAATTGGAATTGTGACGTTGTGCATGATTTGCGGAAACAAAAACAGTATTGATATCAAATTCCTGTCCGAGAGAGGAATTGCCATGAATTGTAGTGATATTTGGTTTGCTAATTTTTTCTCTTACAGGAAAGTTAAAATGAACTATTTCAGTATTTTCCGGAATTTGCTCATTGATTGGCTTCTGCGAATTATATATTTTAACATTTCCAAAATCACAGACCGAACCGGCTGCTACCAGATAAGTCAATTGATGCCCAAGTTTTGCCAATTCCTTTCCCAAATACCATATAACTCTTTCTGTTCCGCCATAAAGCAGTGCAGGAATTTTTGAAGGATTTACAATTGTAATGTTCATTTATAATAATTCTAGAACAAATTTAAGTAAAAGTTTTGATTTTATTCAAAGCTTAAATAAAAGTGGGGAGTTTAACATATACATGATGAAAATTGGTTGACTTGTAACTAAAACAAGGTATCGGGATTTATCTTTAAAAATTCTTCCACAGAGATACCTTCAGTGCCTACTATCATCATTCTTGATGAATTATTTTGTTTTATAAACTGTAACATGCCCTTGTTTTGTGATTTGATCCCGCTTTTCACTTCAATAGCAATGATTTGATCTCCTTTCTTCAAAACAAAATCAACTTCATTATCTCTTTCACGCCAGTATGACAATGATAAATCTGAATTTGAGGAACAGGAAATAAGATGAGCCCCCACAGCAGATTCTACCACCCTACCCCAGAGTTTAAAATTATTACGTGCTTCATCAAATAATTCCAACTTTTGAGATGATAAAAGTGCATTATTATAAACCTGAAATTTAGGGCTGGATGATTTACTCCTGATCAAATTTAATGTGAATTTATCCAAACCTCCCAGCAATCTACTTTCTGATAAAAGATTAAGATAATGAGCCAAAGTAGTTGTATTTCCGGCATCTTTCAGTTGACCTAGTATTTTATTGTATGATAATATCTGTCCTGAATATTCGCAACCTATTTCAAACAAGGTTTTCAAAAGAGCCGGTTTATCAACCCTTGTCAGCATTAAAATATCTTTGGAGATACTTGTTTCAATCAATGAGTCTTTTATATAATTCTTCCATCGCTTTTCATCAACTATCAAATCAACACTTCCCGGATAACCTCCAAACCACAAATATTCATCAACACTCCAACCAAATGCAGTATGCATCTCACTAAATGACCAATGAGGAATATTAATTAATTCAAACCTACCTGCGAGAGATTCTGTTAATCCCTTTTGAATAAGTAAACGTGATGAACTTAATATGATAACTCTGATATTGATCTTATGGAATTTATCAAAGTCCCATTGCAATTTGACTTCTTCGCTCCATTTGTCAATTTTCTGTATTTCATCAATAACAAGTAAATACTCCACACCTCCCGATGATTTCAATTTCAATCGAGCAGTTTCCCATATCTGTCTTATCCATAAATCACCAATACTTTGCTTTGCGTCTGCAGACTCAAAACTGTAAGGCAACTCTGTTTTTGACAATAATTGTGATATCATTGTGGTTTTACCAACCTGTCTTGGTCCAACAAGTACCTGTATGTTGCTGTTTTTATCTTTCAGCCGTTTCTCAACGACTTGCAAATAATACCTTTCGTACATAATGATACATTTTACTCAATATGGTGAGTATTTTTACTCAATATATTGAGCAAATATACAAAATAATACAATTACTTACAATTCTTTGAAAATATTTCTTATTAATCCCGAGATTAATTGCATTATTTTCTTGATTTGCTAATCTCCACCCCTACACTGCCAATATGTCCTCCCATTGGAGGATTTAATTTAGAAATTTTAATTTTTGCTTTAACAAGGGTTTTGAATTCTGCAAACAAAGCATTGAGAACATTTTCGGCAAGATTTTCTAACAGATTTGATTTTGTTCCGGTAACAATTTCTTTTATTATGGCATAAGCAGTCTGATAGTTTAAGGCATCATCAAGATTGTCAGATTTTTGAGCTTTTGAGGTATCCGTAAACAATACAACATCAACATTAAACTTATTGCCTGCCAACTTTTCTTCGTTATAATGCCCGTGAAAGGCAAAAAACTCCATATTAGAAATAAATATTTTGCTCATTTTTAGCATATCTTATTTTACACCGCAAAACTATATAAATAATCTTTATCAATACAGTTCATTAAGTTCAAAAATTAAAAATATGAAAATATATTAAAGCTTTATACACAAATTCATTTACGATAAAGTTCTTTAAATTCATTGTAATTCTTAATACTTTATAAATAAATGAGTGATTGATAAAATTCATACGCCACATAAAATTTTACTATATATTTGCAGCATAGAAAACCTGTACAAAATGGAAGAAAAAAAAGAATCACTAAATTTTATAGAGCAAATAATTGAAGATGATTTATCAACCGGAAAACACAAACAAATAATTACCCGTTTTCCACCCGAGCCAAATGGATATTTACATATAGGACATGCAAAATCTATTTGTTTAAATTTCGGACTTAAAGAGACATTTAATGGCAAAACAAATCTGAGGTTTGATGACACAAACCCTTCGAAAGAAGAAACTGAATATGTAGAATCCATAATTGAAGATATCAAATGGCTTGGGTTTAAATATGACAATTTGTTTTATGCTTCGGATTATTTTGAACAGTTGTATGAATGGGCTGTGATGCTTATAAAACAAGGGAAAGCTTATGTTGACGAACAAAATCCAGAACAAATAAGCGAACAAAGGACAAATCCTAGCGTTCCTGGTATAGAAAGTCCTTATCGGCATCGTAGTGTTGAAGAAAACCTGAAGTTATTCGGGGAGATGAAAGAAGGCAAATACGCTGATGGTTCGATGGTTCTTCGTGCAAAAATAGATATGAATTCGCCGAACATGCACATGCGCGATCCTGTTATGTATAGAATCCTAAAAAAGCCTCATCATCGTACAGGAGACAAATGGTGTATTTATCCGATGTACGATTATGCACATGGACAAAGCGATTATATTGAAGGTATTACACATTCAATCTGTACACTGGAATTTGAAGTTCACCGACCTTTATACGAATGGTTTCTTGAACAAATTGATACGACCGGTAAACGCCCTCGTCAGATTGAGTTCGCAAGGTTGAATTTATCTTATACAGTTATGAGTAAGCGCAAATTGCTTGAGCTTGTAAAAAACAATCTTGTCAATGGTTGGGATGACCCTCGAATGCCGACCATCAGTGGATTTCGTCGAAGAGGATATACTCCTGAGTCTATACGTAAATTTGCTGACAGAATTGGTGTTGCCAGACGCGAAAATATGATTGATGTCGGATTGCTGGAATTTTTTATCAGAGAAGATCTAAACAAGAAAGCTAACAGGGTAATGGCAGTATTAAATCCTTTGAAGGTCATTATCACTAATTATCCTGAAAATCAAACAGAGCAACTTGATGCACAAAACAATCCCGAAGATATTTCAGCCGGAAGCAGAAAACTAAGTTTTAGCCGTGAGATTTTTATTGACCAGGATGATTTTATGGAAAATGCCCCAAATAAATTCTTCAGGCTAAAGCCGGAGGGCGAAGTCAGATTAAGATACGGTTATTTTATCAAATGCAATGAAGTTATTAAAGACAGCGAAGGAAATATTACAGAATTACAATGCACTTATGATCCTGACAGCAAAGGCGGACAATCGCCGGACGGCAGAAAAGTTAAAGGAACTATTCACTGGGTAGATTCTAAAACTTGTTTCAATGCAGAAGTAAGACTATATGACAGACTATTTGTAAAGGAGAACCCTGAAGATACAAATGAAAATGAAACATATCTAGATTATTTGAATCCCGATTCTTTAAATACAATAACTGCAAAAGTAGAGCAATCCCTGAAAGATGTAAAACCTATGCAACGTTTTCAGTTCGAAAGAAAAGGTTATTTTTGTGTAGATAAAGATTCACAACTTGACAAAATTGTTTTTAACAGGATTGTAACATTAAAAGACTCATGGACAAAAATTTCAGGAAATGAATAAAGAAAAAAGAAATGCAATATTCCCGGGATCCTTCGATCCTTTTACGATAGGTCACGAATCTGTTGTAAAAAGAGCCTTACCACTATTCGATAAAATAATAATCGGTGTAGGTGATAATATTTCAAAAACCACAATGTTTGATTTAGAAAGGAGGATCGAGTACATTGAAATGGTCTTTTGTCATGAACCGAAAATAGAGATTCAGGTATATTCAGGACTTACTGTTGATTTCTGCAGGAAAAACGACTGCAACTATATACTTCGTGGACTGCGAACCTCAGCAGATTTCGAATTTGAACGTGCAATAGGCCAGACTAACAAATTGCTAAATAATAGCATAGAAACCGTATTCATTCTTACACTTCCCGAACATACATTCATTTCTTCAAGCATTGTGAGGGATATAATTAAAAACAAAGGAGATATACAGCATTTTATTCCATCATGTTTATCACCAAAAGATTTTTTTTAATTGTTGCCACAAAGACACTAAGACACGAGGTATCACTAAAAAACAATTAAAAATCATTTAATGTAAAATTTTTAACTGACTAGCTAAGCAATGTCTTCATCGTGTAACTTTTCTCTGCGGTTCTCTGCGTATCTCTGCGGTTCTCTGCGGTTCTCTGCGTAATTATTTCCTTTGCGTAACTTCGTACACCGTTTAAGTAACACAGAGTATCACCAAGTTAAACTGTAATTAGCAAATTTAATTTCATCAATTTTTCGCAACTAGTTTTCACCAGTTTT
>ENA-UOWO01006304-UOWO01006304.1-activated-sludge-metagenome-genome-assembly--contig:-NODE-6304-length-12160-cov-5.643371_pt1 | contig 12160 bp, 10 predicted proteins | sample MGYA00238148_ERZ761564 | MGnify/ENA primary metagenome ERZ761564 (study PRJEB28885, sample SAMN05720194) | activated sludge metagenome | isolation source: Anaerobic digester | place: USA...
GGCTTTTCCCGCACCACCCTGACCGAGGTCGCAAAGGCCGCTGGCCTGTCGCACGGGCTGGTGCTTTTTCATTTCGAGACCAAGGAAAAACTGCTGTCCGAAACGCTGGCCTATCTGGCCGACGAATATCACCAGAACTGGCAGGACGCGCTGGCCCGGGTGGGCGACGACCCCGCGGAACAGCTGAATGCGATGCTGGAAGCCGATTTCCTGCCGACGATCTGCACTCCGGCCCGGCTGGCCGCCTGGTGTGCCTTCTGGGGCGAGGCGCAGTCGCGCCCGCTGTATCAGCAGGCCTGCGCGCAGAAGGACGACGCCTACAAGGACAAGCTGGAGGAGATCTGCGCCCGGCTGTCCGACGCGGGCGGCTATGGCCGCAATGTCGTGCATGTCGCCCGCCTGCTCCGCATCTCGACCGAGGGCGTGTGGCTGGACATGATGACCCTGGCCGAACCCTATGCGCTGGACGAGGCGCTGGCGACCGTCCGGACCTGCGCCGCCCTGTGCTTTCCCGACCATTTCGACGCGACCGGGCCAAAGCGGCCTGGCTGACACGTCAGGGCTTGGAATTTACATTCCATGTGTCATGATCGCAGCCACACCGGCCAAAGGATCCCGAGGTGCCCGCCAAGCCTGTCTCTGCACCAGAGTCGATCGACGACCTGCTGACCCGCCTTCGCGCGGCAGAAGGCGACCTGCCCCGGCGGCTGCAGCAATGTGCGGCGCATGTGCTGGCCCGGTCCGACCGGATCGCCCTGTCCACCGTGGCGCAATTCTCGGCCGAGGCGGGGGTGCCTGCGTCCGCGATGATGCGGCTGTGCCAGGTGCTGGGGTTCTCTGGCTACAGCGAACTGCAGCGCCTGTTCCGCGAGGCGCTGTCGACCCGGCCCCCCGACTATGCCACCCGGCTGGCCCGGCTGAAGGAAGGCCCCGCCGGACATCCGTCGCAACTGGTCGCCGAATTCGTCGAAGCCGGTCGCCTGTCGATGGAGGCTTTGGCCCGCGATCTGGACGAAATGAAGCTAGAACAAGCAGTTGCGGCGCTGTCCTCGGCCCGGGTGATCCATCTTGCCGGGTACCGCCGGTCGTTCCCGGTGACCGCCTACCTGTCCTATGTCCTGCAAAAGCTGGAGGTTCCGGCGGTCCTGCACCACGGGGTTGGCGGCAGCGACCAGACGACCGCGCTGCAACCCGGCGATGTTCTTCTGGCCGTGACCTTCGCCCCCTATTCCGCCGAGACGCTGGCCCTGATGCAGGCCGCGCGCGACCGGGCGGTGCCAGTGGTTGCGCTGACCGAACCGCCCGGCACGGGGCTGACCGGCATCGCGGATATCGTGCTGGGTGTGACCGAGGTGGATTTCGGCGCGTTCCGGTCCCTGTCCGCGACCATCGCGCTGGCGCTGTCCATCGCACTGGCGGTCGCGGCGCGGCGGGAAAGATAGGTCTTTCCTGTTGGCCGATTTTGGAATATTCGTTCCATCACTCCGACTCATGCCCCGACCCGCAGCAAAGGACGCGCCATGGCCCCGCAGGCAAAGACGCTGGACGTCATCACCATCGGCCGCTCCTCGGTTGATCTTTATGGCGCGCAGATCGGCGGTCGGCTGGAGGATATGGCCAGCTTTCAGAAATACATCGGTGGCAGCCCCACCAACATGGCCGCCGGGACCGCCCGGCTGGGGCTGAAGTCCGCGCTGATCACCCGGGTCGGCGACGAACACATGGGCCGCTTCATCCGCGAAGAGCTGGCGAAAGAGGGCGTCGATGTGCGCGGCGTCAAGACCGACCCGGACCGTCTGACCGCCCTTGTCCTTCTGGGCATCCGCGATGACAAGCAGTTCCCGCTGATCTTCTACCGCGAAAACTGCGCCGACATGGCCCTGTGCGAAGACGACATTGACGGATCCTTCCTGGTCGAAGCCCGGTCCGTTGTCGCCACCGGCACCCACCTGTCGAACACAAGGACCGAAGCCGCCGTTCTGAAGGCCCTGACCCTGGCCCGCAAGCACGGCCTTCAGACCGCGCTCGACATCGACTACCGCCCAAATCTTTGGGGTCTGGCAGGCCACGGCGACGGCGAAAGCCGGTTCATCGAATCCGCCGCCGTCACCGCCAAGCTGCAAGCCACGCTGCACCTTTTCGACCTGATCGTCGGCACCGAGGAAGAGTTCCACATCGCCGGCGGCACCACCGACACCATCGCCGCGCTTCGCGCCGTGCGGGCCGTCAGCCCAGCCACCCTCGTCTGCAAACGCGGCCCGATGGGCGCTGCCGCCTTCACCGGCGCGATCCCCGACAGCCTGGACGACGGCGAAACCGGCCCCGGCTTCCCGATCGAGGTGTTCAACGTCCTTGGCGCGGGCGACGGGTTCATGTCGGGCCTTCTGAAAGGCTGGCTCGACGGCGAACCCTGGCCAGTGGCGCTGAAATACGCCAACGCCTGCGGGGCCTTCGCGGTCAGCCGCCACGGCTGCACCCCCGCCTATCCCTCGTGGGAGGAGTTGCAGTTCTTCCTGCACCGCGGCGTTGTCGAAAAGGCGCTGCGCAAGGACGCCGCGCTGGAACAGGTCCACTGGGCCACCAACCGCCACCGCGACCTGTCCACCATGCGCGTCTTCGCCTTCGACCATCGGATGCAGCTGGAACAGATGGAGGGTGCCACGCCCGCCAAGATCGGCGCCTTCAAAGAGCTGTGCCTGCAAGCCGCGCTTCGGGTCGCCAACGGCCAGCCCGGCTATGGCATCCTGTGCGACAGCCGCCTTGGCCGCGATGCCCTGTTTCAGGCGGCCGGGACCGGGCTTTGGATCGGTCGGCCGGTGGAATGGCCCGGCTCGCGCCCCCTGACGCTGGAACCCGAGCTTGGCCCCGACTTCGGCGGCCTACAGGAATGGCCGTTGGAGCATGTGGTCAAGGTCCTGTGCTTCACTCACCCCGACGACGACGCGGACACCAAGGCCGCGCAAGAAGACACCGTCCGCCGCCTCTTCCACGCCTGCCGCCGCAACCGGCTGGAAATGCTGTTGGAAATCATTCCGTCCAAGGTCGCCCCGACCGACGACCAGACCAGCGCGCAGATCATCCAGCGGTTCTATGACCTTGGCGTCTACCCCGACTGGTGGAAGCTGGAACCCTTCGCGACCGATGCCGCCTGGACCAACGCCTGCGCCGCGATCACCAGGAACGACCCGCATGTCCGGGGTATCGTCGTCCTGGGGCTGGATGCCTCGGAAGCCGACCTTGCGGCATCGTTGACCCTTGCGGCCAAGCAGGCCTTGGTGAAAGGCTTTGCCATCGGTCGCACGATCTTTGGCGACGCCGCGCGCGGTTGGCTGAAGGGCGACCTCACCGACGCCGACGCCGTCCAGATGATGTCAGACCGTTACGCCCGCCTTGCCGCCCTGTGGGACAAGGTCCGCGAGGGAGAGAAGAAATGACCACGATCCGCCTCACCGCCGCACAGGCCCTGGTCCGCTGGCTGTCCGTCCAGCAGGCTGAAGACGGCAGCCGCTTCATCGAAGGTGTCTGGGCGATCTTCGGCCACGGCAACGTCGCCGGGATCGGTGAGGCGCTGCACGCCCACAAGGACGTCCTGCCCACCTGGCGCGGCCAGAACGAACAGACCATGGCCCATGCCGCCATCGCCTATGCCAAGGCCAACCACCGGCGCAAGGCGATGGCGGTCACCTCCTCCATCGGCCCCGGCGCGACCAACATGGTGACCGCCGCCGCCTTGGCGCATGTGAACCGCCTGCCGGTCCTGCTGATCCCGGGCGATGTCTTCGCCAACCGCGCGCCCGACCCGGTGCTGCAGCAGATCGAGGATTTCGACGACGCCACCGTGTCGGCCAACGACTGCTTCCGCCCTGTCGTGCGTTACTTCGACCGGATCAGCCGACCGGAGCATATCCTGACCGCCCTGCCCCGCGCCTTGCGGGTGATGACCGACCCGGCGAATTGCGGCCCGGTCTGCCTTGCCTTTTGCCAGGACACGCAAGCCGAGGCCTATGATTACCCGGTGGAATTCTTTGAACCCCGCATCTGGACCATCCGCCGCCCCGAACCCGACCAGCGCGAACTTGACGCTGCCGTCGCCGCGATCAAGGCCGCGAAGACCCCGCTGATCGTCGCGGGCGGGGGTGTGCTTTATTCCGGCGCGGAACGGACGCTGCTCGACTTCGCCAAGGCGCACAACATTCCGCTGGTGGAAACCCAGGCCGGGAAGGGTGCTGTCGATTGGGAGGAACCGTTGCACTTCGGCTCGCCCGGCGTGACCGGCACCGGCTGCGGCAATGACCTCGCCGCCAGGGCCGACCTGGTGATCGGCGTCGGCACAAGGTTCCAGGACTTTACCACCGGGTCCTGGACCGTGTTCAGCGCGCCGGACCGCAAGCTTCTGTCGATCAACATCCACGGCTTCGATGCCGCAAAGCGCGCCGCACAACCGCTTGTTTCGGATGCGAAAGTCGCGCTGGAAAAGATCAGCGCCGCCCTTGGGACCAAGCGCTTTGCCGACCCGGATTTCAGCGCCCGCACCAACTGGTTCGCCACCACGGACGGGCTTTTCGCCGCGCCAAAGGGCAACGAGCTGCCGACCGACGCGCAGGTGATCGGCGCGGTGGCCCGCAACGCCGGGAAACAGTCGCTGATCATGTCCGCCGCAGGCACCATGCCCGGCGCGCTGCATGTCCTGTGGCGCGCGGCGCAGGGCGGCTACCACATGGAATACGGCTTTTCCTGCATGGGCTATGAACTGGCCGGGGCGATGGGCATCAAGATGGCCCTGCCCCAGCGCGACGTCATCTGCATGATCGGCGACGGCAGCTACATGCTGGCCAACAGTGAACTTGCGACCGCCGTGATGATGGGCATCCCCTTCACCGTCGTCCTGACCGACAACCGCGGCTATGGCTGCATCAACCGCCTGCAGGCCGCGACCGGCGGGGCGCCGTTCAACAACCTGCTGCGCGACAGCTATCACGTCAACGAGGCGAACCTCGACTTCGTCGCCCACGCGCGGGCAATGGGGGCGCATGCGGTCAAGGTCGCCACCATCGCCCACCTGGAAGCCGCGCTCAAGGACGCGAAATCCGCCACGATCCCGACCGTGATCGTGATCGACACCGATCCTTTGCCCGGCACCGGGGCGGGTGGCACCTGGTGGGACGTCGCCGTCCCCGAGGTCTCGGACCGCAAGGAAGTGAACGAGGCCCGCAAGGGCTATGAAACGGGCACCCGCGCCCAATGGCTGTTGAACTGAGAGCACCATGATCCAATTCGGAACCAACCCCATCGCCTGGGCCAATGACGACGACCAGACCATCGGCGCCGACATCCCGACTGCCCGCATCCTGGACGAGGCCGGTCGCCAGATCGGCTTTGACGGCATCGAGAACGGCCACCGCTGGCCGGACGACCCCGAGGCGCTGCGCGCCTTGCTGGCGGGCTATGGGCTGAAATTCATCTCGGGCTGGTATTCGACCGAACTCCTTACCCGGTCGGTCGAAGACGAAATCGCGAACGCCGCGCCTCACATCGCCAAGCTGCGCCACAACGGCTGCAAGGTGATGATCGTGTGCGAAACCTCGAACGCGATCCATGGCGATGCGAAAAGGCCGGTGAACGACCGCCCGCGCCTGACGCCGGCCGAGATGACCGCCTTCGCGGCCAAGCTGGAGGCCTTTGCCGCCCATCTGACCGCTCAGGGCCTGACCCTGGTCTACCATCACCACATGGGCACCATCGTGGAAAGCCCCGAGGAGATCGACGCGCTGATGGCCGCGACCGGCCCGCACACGCATCTGCTGTTCGATGCCGGGCATTGCAGCTTTGGCGGCGGCGACCCCGAGGCGGTGCTGACCAGACACGCCGCCCGCGTGCGCCACTTCCACGCCAAGAACATCCGCCCGGCGATCACGGCGAAAGTCCGGGCCGAGGGCTGGTCCTTCCTGCAAGGCGTGGTCGGCGGGGCCTTCACCGTGCCCGGCGATCAAGAGGGCGGGGTCGATTTCGGCCCACTTCTCAAGATCCTGAAAGCCGCCAACTATGACGGCTGGATCGTGATCGAGGCGGAACAGGACCCGAAGGTGCGCAACCCGCTCTTGTATCAGACGCTGGGCCTTGCGACGCTGAAGCGGCTGTCAAAGGATGCCGGTCTCATCTGACCAACCCCGGGGGTTTCACACCCCCGGACCCCCGTGGGATATTTGTCCCAGAATGAAAGCACTTCGGGAGAGCACGATGGCCGATCTTCTGCGAAAACCAACCGGCACGCGCGGCAAGGTGCATGACATCACCCCCGAAAGCGCGGGTTGGGGCTATGTCGGCTTTACGCTCTACCGGCTGGCGGCCGGCGATGTCGCGGAAGAGATCACCGGCGACACGGAAGTCATTCTGGTCCTCGTCGAAGGCAAGGCGCAGGTCCATGCCGCCGGGCAGGACTGGGGCGTGATGGGCGACCGGATGGACGTCTTCGAAAAGTCCCCGCCGCATTGTCTTTATGTCCCGAACGGCAGCGACTGGCGTGCGGTGGCGACCACGCCCTGCACCATCGGCATCTGCAAGGCCCCCGGCAAGGGCGGCCACCAGGCGCAACGGCTGGGGCCGGACGGCATCACCCTGACCCCGCGCGGCAAGGGCCAGAACACCCGCTACATCAACAACATCGCGATGGAGGCGCTGGACGTTGCCGACAGCCTTCTGGTGACCGAGGTCTTCACGCCCCCCGGCAACTGGTCCAGCTACCCCAGCCACCGGCATGACGAGGATGACTTCCCCCGGATGACCTATCTGGAGGAAACCTATTACATGCGGCTGAACCCCGCCCAAGGGTTCGGCATCCAGCGCGTCTATACCGAGGATGGCAGCCTGGACGAAACCATGGCCGTCAGGAACCACGACGTTACGCTGGTGCCCAAGGGTCACCACCCCTGCGGCGCGCCTTATGGGTACGAGATGTACTACCTGAACGTCATGGCCGGGCCACGCCGGAACTGGCGCTTCCAGAACGATCCCGACCACGACTGGATCGCCCAGCGCGACGCCTGATCAGGGGCACGGCCTAAGGCGGGGACGCGAAGAACACCCTGGAAAATATCTCCTCGCCATTGGCCGGGTGAAATGTCGTGACCCCGGCTGCGGTGATCGTGGTCAGCTCGCCAAAGACGATCCGGTGGCAATCGGTGTAGAAATCGACGCGCAGGTAGGAAAACCCCTGTGCCAATCGCGCGGCGTCAGCCATCAGCGGATCGAAGAACTCCCACGACTCCAGCTGGAACTCGATCAGCGGAAACACCAGGCTGACCCCCAACGGGCTTCGGTCGGGCAGATAGGACTGCCGGGCCTTTGTATAGCGCTGGACGATCGACACCACCTTGGGTACGCCGTCGCGGCAATGCACCGACCCTTCCAGCGCCAGGGCTTCGTCCAGCCAGGGCTCGACGATGACGCGGTGTGCCAGCCCGGCATAGTTGCGCTCCAGCGACTGACGAAAGTAATCGTGGTGCAGCCAGCCGACCAGCGTCGGTTCCGCCGCGATCCATTCGGCCTCGGAGCCGATCCGCAGCAGGCGTGCCGTGCTGTGTGTCGGCTTGACCGCAACCGGATAGACCGGCGGACGATACTCCGCGACGGCTTGCGGCGTGTCCAGCACCGCCAGCGTTGGCACGGCGCGACCGGGGCCCAGACGCTCGGCGATGACCTCTTTCGACAGGGCCTTGTCAGTGATCCGGCGGCGGAGGGGAGTGTCCAGCTCGGTGCTGACTTTCAGCCGCAAGAGATAGTCGTTGAACAACTCCTCTGGCCGGTCGGGCCAGCGCCCAAGCCAGTGTGCGGCCTCCAGCCGGGTATGGGCGCGGATCAGCTGCAACGCAAGACCGCGCAGCGGCGGCAGTTGCCAAAGCCTGTAGGCCAGGCGCCGCAAGGTGCTGCGCAGGGCTGCGGAAAGCGCCGGATTGTCACGCAAGGTTATCAACATATCCGCATGTTACGCGCTATACCCGCCCGCCGAAAGCCGAAGCTAGGCCGTCTTTACCGGCACGCGGGATTCAAGCCAGCGGAACAGGAACACGATCACCCCGGCAATTGCCATGTAGACCACCGCCAGCAGAAGAAGCGGTTCGTACACCACGAACGTGTCCTGCCGGATGCGCGATGACACGGCGTAGATATCCACGACGGTGATCGTCGCGACCAGCGGCGTCGCCTTCATCTGCAACACGGTCTCGCCGCCCAGGGTCGGCAGCACGCGCCGGATCGCCTGCGGCAGCCAGATGCGCCGGAAGATGGTCAGGCGCGGCATCCCCATCGCCTTTGCGGCCTCCAGCTGGCCATGCGGCACGCCCTTGAACGCGCCGCGCATCACCTCGCCCTCATAGCCTGCGACCGACAAGGACAGCGCCAGCACCGCATAGGGCCAGGCCTGCCGCAGGATCGGCCACAGGTCCGAGCCGCGGATCCACGGGATCGACGGGAACAGCGACCCCAGCCCGTAGTACAACAGCCACAGCTGCAGCAAAAGCGGCGTGCCCCGGATCAACCCGCAGAACAGCCGCGCCGGGGTCGCCAGCCACCAGGGCCCCGCCGCCTGCGCCAGCCCCAGCGGGATCGCCAGCGCCATCCCCAGCACCATGGTGACGACCAGGATCCAGACCGTTGTCCAGACTCCCTGCAGAAGCAGCCCCTGATACTTCGGATTGGCCAGCCAGCTCCAGTTCAGCGCCAGCACGCACCACAGCACGATCGCAAGGCCGATGCCCGCCATCACGATCCGCCTGGGGGCCCAGAACCCCTGCATCAGCTGCCCCCCGGCCTGACCTGGCCGCGCCGCGCCCAGGCCTCGATCCGGCCGAAAAGCAGCGTGGACAGGACCGAGATCGCCAGATACATCGCCCCGGCGGCCAGGAAGAAGGTGAAATAGGCCTTGGACGTGCTGGCTGCCTGCCGCGTGACCAGCGTCAGCTCGGCATAGCCGACCACCGCCAGAAGGGCCGTGTCCTTGGTCGCGATCAGCCACAGGTTCGCCAGCCCCGGAATGGCGGCGGCCAGCATCTGCGGCAGCGTGACGCGCCAGGCCAGCATCAAGGGCGGCATCCCCATCGCCCGCGCGGCCTCGATCTGGCCCGGCGGCACGGACAGGATCGCGCCGCGCAGCACCTCGGTCGCATAGGCGCCCTGCACCACGCCCAGAACCACGATCCCGGCGACAAAGCCAGAGATCTGGATCCGCTCGTAGCCCCAGGCCAGAAGCAGGTTGTTCACCGACGAGGTGAAGGCGAAATACAGGATCAGGATCAGGATCAGCTCGGGCACCGCCCGCACGATCGTCGTGTAGATCGCCAGAAGATCCCGCGCCACCGGCCCGCCGTAAAGCTTGCCATAGGCCCCCAGCGTCCCGATCCCCAGGCCCAGGCCAAAGGCCCCCAGCGCGATCAGGATCGACTTTACCAGCGCGACAACAAGCGTCGCCCCCCAGCCGGGAGGCGACCATGCCAGATAGTCCAGCGTGGATTGCAACAGCCCGCCAATCATGCACGTTTCCCCTGCAGGGATGCCGTCAACCGCTGACGGACGCGCAGCTGTCCTTTCCCGTGGGCAAAGGCGACGGGGGGCACCCGGCAAAGGCCGTGGGTTGCGGATCCGTCAGCCCGGCGCCCCCCACTCCCGCCCAGGCGGGAAAGGGAAAGCACGCGGCCTGAAGCGGGTGCGCCCCCTGCAAGCATCGCTTACCCGCCGTAGATCGACGAGGCGAAGTAGGTCGCGGTGATCTTGTCGTAGGTCCCGTCCGCGATGATCTTGGCAATCGCGCCGTTGATCTTTTCGCGCAAGGCGTCGTCGCCCTTGCGCACGCCCGCACCCACGCCCAGCCCCAGGATCGCCGGGTCATCGGCCACAGCACCCTTGCTTTCGCAGCAGGCTGTGCCCGCCTCGGTCGCCAGGAATGCGTCCAGCGCGATGCTGTCGGCCTGCGTCGCGTCGATCCGCTCCGCAGCCAGGTCCGAGTTCGCCTCGTCCTGCGTCTGGTAGATCTTGATCTCGGCCGCCGTGCCCGCGAAATACTTTTCGACATAGGCCGCGTGTACGGTGGACGCCTGCACGCCGATGATCTTGCCCGCCAGCCCTTCGGCGGTCGGGGCCATCTCTACGCCCTTGGCCCCCACGATCACGGTCGGGGTGTTGTAGTACTTGTCGGAAAAGTCGATGGTCTGGAGCCGTTCGTCGGTGATCGACATCGACGCCATGATCGCGTCGATCTGGCCACTGGTCAGCGACGGAATGATCCCGTCCCAGGCGACCGGGGTGATCACGCACTGCATTTCGCCCGCAGCACAGACCGCGTTGATGATCTCCACTTCCCAGCCGACCCAGTTGCCCGCAGCGTCGGGGCTGGCAAAAGGCGGATAGGCCTCGGCGGCGATGCCGATCTTGACCTCTTGCGCCAGCGCGGGGGCTGCCATCAGGCAGGCGGCGGCGAGTAGGGCTTTGAATGTCATGGTCGTCTCCTTCGTTGGTTGGTTCCGTCTGTTCAGGCGACGGATTTCAGGAACTGTTTCAGCCGTTCGGATTTCGGCGCGCCGAACAACTGGTCGGGCGGGCCTTGCTCCTCGATCTGGCCGTTGTGCAGATAGATGACGTGGCTGGCGACCTCACGCGCGAATTTCATCTCGTGCGTGACCAGGATCATCGTGCGGCCCTCATCGGCCAGGGCCTTGATGACCTGCAACACCTCGCCCACCAGTTCGGGGTCCAGCGCGCTGGTCGGCTCGTCGAACAGCATCGCCTTCGGCTCCATGCACAAGGCGCGGGCAATCGCCGCGCGTTGCTGCTGGCCGCCCGACATGAAGGCCGGATAGGCGCCTTCCTTCTCGGCCAGCCCGACCCGCGCCAGAAGCTTCCGCGCCCGGGCCACGGCCTCGTCCTTGGGGCATTTCAGCACATGGACCGGCACTTCGATCAGGTTTTCCAGCACGGTCCGGTGCGTCCACAGGTTGAACGACTGGAACACCATCCCCAGGCTTTGCCGGATGCGTTCGATCTGCTTGCGGTCCGACGGGCTGCCATCGGCGCGCATCGCCACAGCCTCTCCGGCAACGGTGATCTGCCCGGACGACGGCGTCTCCAGAAAGTTGATGCAGCGCAGCATCGTCGACTTGCCCGATCCCGAGCCGCCGATGATCGCCACGACGTCCCCCTCATGGGCGGTCAGCGACACGCCTTTCAGCACATGATGCGAGCCAAAGCTCTTGTGCAACTCGTCGACCCGGATCGCCTCGGGCCTTGATCGGTTGTCGTCTGCCATGCATCCCCCGCTTCCTGTTATCTGAACGTGCAATTGCCGCCCGCGCAAGCATTTCCTTTCGCCCCGCCGCATGCCATCGCGCCTTGAAGGCAATCTGCCGCTCGTCTAATCAGGATGTGGAAAGTGGGGACCCGAATGCGCATCCTGATCACCAACGACGATGGCATCAACGCGCCGGGGCTGCAGGTTCTGACCCAGATTGCCACCGAAATCGCCGGCCCGGGCGGCGAGGTCTGGACCGTCGCCCCCGCGTTCGAACAGTCCGGCGTCGCCCATTGCATCAGCTACACCCACCCGATGATGATCGCCGAGCTTGGACCGCGCCGCTTTGCCGCCGAAGGCAGCCCGGCCGACTGCGTGCTGGCGGCGATCTATGACGTGCTGGACGGTGGCAAGCCCGACCTGGTCCTGTCAGGCGTGAACCGGGGCAACAACGCGGGCGAAAACGTGCTGTACTCCGGCACCATCGGTGGCGCGATGGAGGCGGCGCTGCAAGGCGTCCCCGCCATCGCCCTGTCGCAGTTCTTCGGGCCGGACAATGCGAAGCTGGCCGATCCCTTCGAATCCGCCCGCGTCCACGGTGCCGCCGTCGTGCGCGCCCTTCTGGACAAGGGGCTGTGGACCCAGGACGACTATCGCATCTTCTACAACGTCAACTTCCCGCCCCTGCCCGCTGCCGCCACCCTTGGCCTCAAGGTCGCCGCGCAGGGCTTCCGCCGCGATACCGCCTTCTCGGTCGAGCCGCACCTGTCGCCCTCGGGCAAGAAATTCCTCTGGATCAAGGGCGGCCCGCAGCACACGCCCACCCTGCCCGGCACCGATGCTGCCGTGAACCTAGACGGATTCATCTCGATCACCCCGATGCGC
>ENA-UOWO01006308-UOWO01006308.1-activated-sludge-metagenome-genome-assembly--contig:-NODE-6308-length-12159-cov-4.692994_pt1 | contig 12159 bp, 17 predicted proteins | sample MGYA00238148_ERZ761564 | MGnify/ENA primary metagenome ERZ761564 (study PRJEB28885, sample SAMN05720194) | activated sludge metagenome | isolation source: Anaerobic digester | place: USA...
ACATCATGGACATTGCCGGCATTATTCAGCGGCTGGTGCCAGACGCGCGCATCGCAATCGGTCACGGGCAAATGCATGGCGACAAATTGGAGGACGTGATGCTTGGATTTATGGAGGGCGACTATGACGTGCTGGTTGCCACCACTATTATCGAAAGCGGCCTCGACATCAGCAATGCCAACACAATTATTATAAACGACGCGCAGAATTTCGGTTTGAGCGATCTGCACCAGATGCGCGGGCGTGTTGGCAGAAGCAATAAAAAAGCCTTTTGTTATCTGCTGGCGCCATCACAAATTCTACTGAGTACCGAAGCGAAAAAAAGATTAAAAGCCATTGTTGATTTCAGCGACCTGGGCAGCGGTTTCCAGATCGCCATGCGGGATCTTGACATCAGGGGAGCCGGAAATTTGCTGGGTGGCGAACAAAGTGGCTTTATCAATGACATGGGGTTTGACACCTACATGAAAATTTTAAACGAGGCTGTTGAAGAGTTAAAGGAAGAAGCCTGGTACAAAGAAGTGGTAGGCGAAGAGCAGGAAGTAAAAGACACCTCCGTTTTTTCACGGCAGTTTGTGAAAGAAACGGTGGTAGATACCGATCTCCAGCTGCTGATTCCCGATGCCTATGTGAGCAGCCTTACCGAAAGGTTGTTATTGTACCGGGAGCTCGATAACATTACCAAAGAAGAAGACCTCAAAGCCTTTGAGAAGAACCTTCGCGACAGGTTCGGTCCTTTGCCAACTGAAGCCATCGAGCTGATCAACGTGGTGCGAATGCGATGGAAAGCCATGAGGCTGGGTTTTGAAAAACTCGTATTAAAAAACAAAAAAATGCTTGCTTATTTTTTAAATAAACAGCAGAGCGATTATTTTTCGAGCCCCGTGTTCCAGGCATCTTTGCTCTTTGCGCAGAAATACCCGCGGCTATGCACTTTAAAGGAACAAAACAATAAGTTATATTTAACCATTGAAGATGTTGGCGCCGTAAAACGCGCCGAGGAAGTGCTGGCGCAAATTGAAGACCTGATCCGGTTTCCGGAAGTAGCCCATGATGAAAGCTAACAGCTTTTTCATTCCAAATAAAATGTCAGCTATATTTCGTATTTTTAAGCAGTCTAATGGAAAGAGTAGTTAAAATCATTTCTTTGAATGACCGAAGCACAGATTTCGCTTTTTGGTGCGGAAAGACAGACCTCGAAAGGTTGGAGGCCATTGAATTGCTGAGATTACAATATATAAAATTCAAATCGGATGTTGAGCCAGGATTTCAAAGAGTTTGTAGAATTATTAATAAAAAATAAAGCTGAGTATCTTATTGTCGGTGGTTACGCCGTTGGTGTAAACGGCCACCCAAGATATACCGGTGATCTGAATATATGGTTAAGACCAAGCGTTGAAAACGCAAGAAGAGTTTTTAACTGTGTGAACGAATTCGGGTTTGGCAAACTTGGAATTTCGGAATCAGATTTTACAAAAGAAGGAAATATTATCCAGTTGGGTTACCCGCCACATCGTATTGACCTTCTCACTTCTATTGATGGCGTTGGCTTTGATGACTGCTTTGCCAAACGTAAGGTAGTTGAAATTGAGGAGTTACAGGTAAATTTTATCGGGTATGAGGACTTGATTAAAAATAAAAAGGCGACCGGAAGGCCCAGAGATATTGACGAAATAGAACATCTTAAGTAACCAATCACTTCAAATTCAGTTCTGAAACCTAAATCACGCTCCATAATCATCTTGACCATTTTATTCGGTTATATCCTTTTGCAGTTCCTGTGGTGGGAATTTTTACTTGTAAAACAAAATGGTTTGATCATTGATGAAAAACAAAAATTAACGGAACTGGCATCTGCAAATGAAACCCAACTGAAGATCGATATCGCAGCCCTGCACCAGCGTAAAAAAATGCAAACGGTGATGATCGTGAGCGAGGGCACTGTATTTTTATTATTGTTGCTTTTTGGCATTTACAAGATCAAACAGGCGCAGGACAAAGAAACCGTGTTGAACAACCAGCAAAAGAATTTTTTCCTGAGCATCACCCATGAGTTAAAAACGCCCATCGCCGCCACCAAACTTCAGTTGCAAACCCTTCAAAAACAAAAACTGGATCCCGATACGCAGCAGGAACTGATAGGGAATGCCCTGCTTGAAAATGAAAGGCTGAACGTGCTCATCGACAATGTACTTTTTACCAGCAGGCTCGACGCCGGGGAATATAAATTCAAAAAGGAAAAACACAATCTTGGAGAATTAACCGAAGCCACCATGAGCCGCTATTACAAGCGTGAAATTGCCACGGGACAGGTTAAATTAAATGTTGAACCGGGAATCTACGCCGTAGTTGACACAGACTCCTTTCCCTCGGTGATCACCAATCTGGTTGACAATGCCATTAAATATTCGCCCGGAAAGAAGGAAATTGTTGTTGCATTAACTTTGAACAGCGGCAAAGCCGTATTAAGTGTAAGCGACAGTGGTTGCGGCATTGCGAATGCAGATAAGGAAAAGATCTTCTCCAAATTTTACAGGGCCGGCAATGAAGAGACCAGGAGCTCAAAAGGAACAGGACTGGGGCTCTACATCGTGAATTACATTGTAAAAAATCACAACGGCAAAATAAGTGTGAAGGATAATTTGCCTGCCGGCAGCATATTTGAAATCAGGTTGCATGTGGCTTAATTTTTATAGGATTGTATTTGTTTTCACCGCAGCCTTTTTATGCGCCTGCTCAGTCCCTGAGAAAGAAAAAAAAGCGTCCATGTCACAGTCAATACCTGATACCAGCATCAGGTACGCGAAACGGTTTTTGCTTTCTTACAGCGATGAACTCACAATTATTTATTTAAGGGGCAACCGTAACAGCAATGATACCACGGCGGTGTTTGCACTCTATAAAGATTCGGCGGCATTGCGGGGTCTAAGCGGCATCACCTATGCGGTGAAGGTTCCCTGTAAAAAAATAGCTGCCCTCAGCAGCATTTACGCCACCATGTTCTGCGAACTGGGCATGGTACAAAACATAAGCGCCATTGATAACATTGATTACGTTAACAACCATGAGATCATTTCCAAATTCAAAGCGGGAGGATTAAAAGAACTGGCAAGGGCACCCCAGGTAGACATAGAACAAACAGTGGCCCTGCAACCCGATATTATTTTCACTTTTGGCATGGGCGACTGGCAAAAAGACCTTGATAAAAAACTCGAACAAACAAAGATTCCCGTGGCCATCAGTGTTGATCACCTCGAAGAATCGCCGCTGGCGCGCGCCGAATGGATCAAATTCTTCGCGGCTTTTGTAGACAAAAAGCAACTGGCGGATTCCATTTTCGGGGCCATGGAAAAAAACTACATAGAATTAAAAGCCATCGCCGCGCAAACTATTTACAGGCCAACGGTATTCAATGAGATCAAGTTTGGCGATTCCTGGTACATGCCCGGTGGCAGGAGTTTTATGGCGCAGCTGCTTAACGACGCGGGTGCCGATTATTTGTGGAAAGATGACACAAAAGCGGGAAGTCTGCCACTGAGTTTCGAGCAGGTATACGCCAAAGCCAAAAACGCCGATTACTGGATCAACCTTTCGACACTGAGAACAAAAAAAGAATTACTGGGTTTTGAACCGCGTTATTCGGAATTCAGCGCATTTAAAAAAGGAAACTTATACAACAACACAAAAATAACGAACAGCTTCGGGTATAGCATTTACTGGGAAACCGGTATGATTTATCCCAACCGCATCTTAAACGACTTCATCCTGATCTTTCATCCTGAATTGAGCCAGAAACTTAAAAGTGATTTTTTTTATTACGAGAAGTTAAAATAATCCGCAACTATTTTTTAAATGCCAAACCTTCCTTTTTTAAGGCGGCTTGGAGTTTCGGTATTGAAGCCGGCCCCATGCCATGAAGCTTTAAAATACCAGCAATGGTGTTGATTGAAAGTTTTTTCAATGTTGTAATCCCTTCTTTTTCAAGAGCACGCCTGGCGGGTGCTGAAAGTAAAGACAAAAAGCCATCATTTGGTTTCCGCGCATCTTCGCAGAAAGGGCAGGTGGGGCAATCACTGCTTTTGTAATACTGGTGACCTTTTGAACAGGTGCGCAGGTTTTTTGTTGTAGTCATATTTTTACAAGGCAGTTTTAAACTCAGGCTTGTGAAATAATTTTATTCTCATAGCTCCTGCAATTTACTTACGGGATTATTCCTGACTTCGAAATTTACAGAATTGGCAATGTAACAAATGTCATGGGCTTTGTGGTGCAGCTCGATTGATTTTTCTATCATCGATTGTTCTGCTACCGTTACCACGGGATTTAAAGTAATTTCTTTGAACTGTCCGCCTCCTTCTTCATATTCCACCATGAGCCCTGTTGCATTATCCACATAGTCGGTAACTACAACACCTTCCATCGCGCAGATGTATAAATAAGAGAGCATGTGGCAGGAAGAAACAGCCGACACCAGGAGGTCTTCGGGGTTGAGTTTTGTTTTGTCGCCAACAAAAGGATTGTCAGTTGTAAGATCGAGGTTTGGCTTGTTCAGGATTGAAACTGTGTGACTCCTGTCATAAGCTTTTACACCGCTGGTGCCGCTGCCTTTATTGCCTTTCCATGTAGCTGTTAATTTGTAGTGATGAAGTTGATCCATAAATTTTTAAATAGCGGGATTTATTTATTACTTAGCGGCAATGATGATCAGGTCAATTACTTTTGTACCATCGCTTGCAGTAGATTCAATCTGTTCCTGGTACAACACCTTAAAGTGATTGGTTTCCAGCTCTTTATTAAGGAAGGCCGCAGTATAATAATGCATAAAGATCTCTTCACCCGAACTTCCTTTTTTAAAACCTGAGTTTTCATACTCATCTTCCATGGTGCTCAGGTAAACCAAACCTCCCGCATTCAGTGACCTGAAAATGTCGCTCAGCAGTTTGCGCACATCATTTTTTGAAAGGTAAGGAAGCGCGAAACCGCACATGACGCCGTTATAATTTCCACCGGCTTTTTCCAGATGTCTGCAATCCATCAATTGAAAATGCGCACCCGGATTGTTAAGCTGTGCCAGGGAGAGCATGTTTGGCGCGAGGTCAGTACCAAGAATATCAAAGTCGGGACGTTTATCAAGCAAATACCTGGTAATGTTGCCCGGGCCGCAGGCGATCTCAAGAATTCTGGCATTTTTACCGGGGAGCTGTTCACAAAAAAAATCAAATGAATCCCGGTACAGGCTTACGTCCATATACTTATCCTGGTAGCCGCTGGCATGTTTGTTAAAGAGGCCGGCTGCAATTTGTGTTTTGTCAATTTCCATTTCCGGTAAAAAAATGATGCCGTTTATTTATGTTCTAAATTTTGTTTTGTCTGTTCATGGTGGTGTTCAACATGAGTAATCGCGTTGTAAAGCATTTCACGCAGCGTGAGTTTGTCTAGCAGTGGATGCGGGATAAGCAGGCTGTCCAGTTCCTGTTCACTCAAACTTTCAATGCCCGAACAAAGATCTTTGATCAGGGCGGTAAGCGTGGCTGTGTCCCTGTTAGCGTCATCGGGCGCAGCCGGTCCAGGCACAAAACGTTCCGGTGCTTTTCCGCCGGCCAGCAATTGTTCAGTATAAAGGGAACTCAGCTTCTCCTGGCTAAGACCAGCGCGTTCGGTCTGGCCAAAATTCTGAATAATGAGGGGGACTCCCATTGCAAAAGCTTTTGAAAGGGATTTTGTGCAGAGGATCATGTGCTGCAATTGCTGGCCGGCGGTCCATTTGTTTTGGTAGCTGAAATGATAGTCTTCGGCGTTGAGTCCGCCCACAAATTGTGTAAATAACTGGTACTTTTCAGTAATCGTTTTAATAATTGTCTGTTTGTTCATGAACAGTTTCCTCTGGATTGTGACATGCTGTTTTGTATTGCTGCTAACAACCTCCCTTAAATGGAATGCTTACAAAAGCAGGGTGATCATTTTGTTCTTCATTTTTTTATTTTTTTTGGAAGGTACAAATAAACTTCAGCAATAAATTAGCGCCAAAAAAATAACAGATCACTGAGCTTCTATTTTAACATTTTTAATAAATGTTAACACGAATTTCAGCAAATTTATTCACGCAGGCGAAGATAAAAATCCCGGTGTTTATTTATGCAGGTCAAAATCAAGGTAACCTTCTTCAGCCCTCATTTTACCGCGGTTGATGTAGAAAAGCCTGTCAGGATTTGCATCTGTGCCAAGTCCGTCGACATAACGGTTACACAAACAAAAAAAGCCTGTTATCAAAACTGTGTCGTGGATCTCTTTGTCAGTGGCCCCGCATTTTTTTGCCCTGTCGACGTGCTCAGGGCTCACAAATTTTCCTCCCCGGGTAGCGGCTCCAGCAATGCCAAGCAACGACTTTAATTTGTCGCTCAAGGGCATGTTTTCAAACCCTGTTTTTACTTCATCGATAAATTTCATGTCGCATTGCAGGTAATGTTGTGCTATTGCTCCATGTGCGTTCTGGCAAAAAAAACAATCATTCAGGTAAGAAACGTAGGTGGCAATCAATTCCCTGTCGCCACGCGTTAGCGTGTTGTTGCTCCGCAACAGAATTTCAGCCAGCTCGTTGAGGTATTTTGCTGTATCCGGGCGAAAGGCCATCAGGCCGCGAATGCCGGGTAATCCATCTGGAATAGTGATGTGCGCCATAGTTTTTTATTTTTTAAGATGGTCATAACCTTGTGCCGGACGGTTATAACCCTTGGTTTTTAATCTTTCGGCCATCTCGCTGTAATATTGCGGGTCGGAAGGAGCGATGGTTGCCAGACCATCCACGTAACGGTTGTACAAACAAAATAAAGCAGCGATTAAAACCGTATCATGAATTTCAGATTCCGTTGCCCCTTCGGCTTTTGCTTTTTCAACGGTTTCTGTTTTAACACTTTTACCACTCTCCTGAACCTGCGAGGCGATAGTTAACAGGGCTTTCATTTTTTCACTCACAGGGGCAGTGTTAAGATCTTTTTTTACCATTTCCGAAGTCAGATGTTCATCTAAAAAAGCGTCGGCGGCAGCAGTGTGAGATGTGGTGCAATACACACATTTGTTTCTGTGTGAAACGATCGTGGCGATCAGTTCTCTTTCTGCCTCACTCAGGGTAGAGGGTCCGCGCAATAACAACTGGGTGAGCCCGCGCAGGGCATTTCCGGTTTCCTGGTTAAATTCTATCAGGCCGGTAACACCGGGTAAATGTTCTTCGATTGAGATATAAGGCATACCCCTAAAATAGTAAATTATTTAACTGCCTTAAAAAATAAAAACAGGTGATCTGCTGAAGGCAATTTCACATGAAGAAACGAATACAAAATTTGCCTGTCAGCTTCCCGCCAGTTTTTTTTCGTTCTCTGTTTGAGGTTTGTCTTTTCCGTTCGGGTTACCAATGCCATTGCTGATCAGATTTTGCAGACTCTTTTGAATATAAGTGGTCCAGGCATCGCGGCAAATTTCATAACATTCGTATTCGGGTACAAGACCCTGGTGGGTAAATTGTACCAGTGTTTTATTTCCCTGTTCAGAGATATCAAAAATGATCCTTGTGTTTTTCCACTCGCTTTTGTCTTTGGTGAACTTAAAATAATTGTCCATAACCAGCCAGGTAATTTTTTTGGCAGGAATCATTTCAATTATTTTTATCGCACAGCTGTGAACATCTTCATAATGGTAATTAAATACCGCGTCAGCATGATCAGTTGACCCTTCAATTTCTTCTGACCACCAGCCGCGAACATTGTTGATGGCTTCGAATGCGGCACTCGCGGTTTGTGATACCAAAAAGCTGCTTGTAAAATCTTTTGTTTTCATGGCGTTGTATGCAGGTAAAACTACAATCTAAAAACGGATTTGGCAGGGTGTAAAATGGACATTCTCAGGGGTTGATCCAGACAAACCTGTTTATTATTTTTACCCAAACAAACTGTGATATGAAACATCTAACCATATTGGTTCCCGAAGGAGAGAACAACCTGAGTAGTATAGTTGGGGCCTATAAAATATTCACCCGGGCAAATGCATATTGGAAAGATCAGGGCAAAAAGAATGTTTTCAGGATCCAGCTGGCCGGGCTTTCAAAAAAAGTAGAATTCCATGAAGGACTATTTAATGTGAAACCCCATGTCAATCTTTCGGCCATAACAAAAACCAACCTTGTGATTATTCCTTCTTTAAATCACAATTTTAAGCTGGCGCTCAAAAACAACAAAGTGGCGATCGCCTGGATTGCAAAACAATACAAAGAAGGCGCCGAAGTTGCGACCATCTGTACAGGTGCATTTCTGCTTGCCGCCACGGGCTTACTCAATGGGAGAAGTTGTTCCACGCACTGGTCCGCGGCAGAGAGTTTCAGAGCCTTGTTTCCTGAAGTAAATCTGCAGGCAGATCACCTCATCACCGATGAAAACGGCATATACACCAATGGTGGCGCTTATTCGTTTTTAAACCTGATGCTTTATCTGGTAGAAAAATACTTTGACAGGCCCACTGCGATTTTTTGTTCTAAAGTTTTTCAGATTGAGATGGACAGAACAAGTCAATCACCATTTATTATTTTTAAAGGACAGAAATCACATGGGGACGAAACCGTAAAAAAAGCTCAGGTTTATATGGAGAACCACCTGGCAGAAAAAATATCAATAGAACAGTTGTCATCTCAGTTTTCGGTAGGGCGGAGGAATTTCGACAGACGCTTTGTTAAAGCAACAGGCAATACTCCCGTTGAATATGCTCAGCGTGTGAAAGTTGAATCTGCAAAAAAAGCACTCGAAACCAGCCGAAGAACAATTAACGAGGTGATGTACCAGGTTGGTTACTCAGACGTAAAAGCCTTCAGGGAAGTATTCAAAAAAATTACCGGCATGTCGCCACTTGAATACCGCGCGCGTTATAACAAGGAGGCGCTGGTGTAAGCAGTAAAAGGAGGGGTTTAAAATTCTGTTATTTAAGCCGCTCAAGCTGACCTTTGCGTTTCACAATGTTTTTATAGTCCCATTGAATAGTAACACATTTTTTAAGCCAGCGTTTCAGCTCCTTCATATCGATTTGTTCTATAGCCGTGTAGCGTATTTCAGCAGCTTTAAAACTACCTTCATTTTGTAGATTGTTTTCTTCAAACGACTGACCGCTCCAGAACAACAACCTCACTGAGTCTTTCAGTTTGCTGTAGCCAACAACCGGATTGCCGTCTAAAAACCAAACAGGATGCCCATGCCAGATCTTGTTTTCTGCCTGTGGTAGCTGATGCATAATTTCTTCTGCCAGCGTATCGCAGATCTCCCGGTCTATTTTTGCCTGGGTCTTGTTATAGGCTTTAATGTCTTTATTCATAGATTGAGCTCTGTTTATCAATATAAAACTAAGATAAGGAATTTTGTAATCTGTTTTTATTCTAAAGGTAACTGTGATAATATTGTTAAACTTTAACTGACCGACAGTATTTTCAATGCTTCATCTCTTGAGTTTACAAAGTTGATGTGCCTCCCTCGATTGCTCTCTTCTATAAAACCGTTTAAGCTTTTGCCAGGATATTTTTTAAAATCGCCAACAATTGCGAGAGCAACCCGGTAATTTGAAAATTTCTGGAGGATTTCACCTGCCATTCCGTTTTTCAAATCAAAAAAATCGGGATGGAGATTATTTTCATTGATGATAATTTTGTCAAAGTCCTTGTAATAAAGATCACCTAATAAATTCAATCCGTCTTCGGCCGAACTAATGAGCCTTTCCGGAGAGATAATTTCTGCGATTCGGACATTTTTTATGTGATGGATTTCAATTTGCATAGTTGGGTAGTTGGTAAATTTTTCGTGTCAGCTTATCACCTGAACTGTTTTGGCTTCAAATGCTGAGCCGCATGCTCCGCTATCTCATCAATCCTTTTTTGCCTTGTTTCTTCACGTTTGGCAAGCACCAGCCATGACAGCATCATTTTCTTGACCGATTTGCTTAAACTTAAAAAAAATGCCTTTGACCCGGGCCGGCTCCTGAAAGCTTTTGCCAGGTCTTTAGGGATGATGAGCTCTTCAACTTCATCCAGGATGGTCCATGAACCATTGTTTTTAGCGGCAGCAATAACTGCAAGCCCGGCAGGGGTCATCAACTTTTCTTTACTGAGTCGCTCTATTTTTTCCTTATTTATTTTCGACCAGGTGCCTTTTGCTTTTCTTTTGCAGAAAAAATGTATGAATGTTTCGTCGTCCACCGGCCTGGCTTTGCTGTCTATCCAACCAAAACAAAGCGCCTCATCAACAGCATCGCTCCAGGTGATGGTGGGCATACCTGTGTTTTTTTTATAATATACCAGCCATACAGAATCTTTGACGGCGTGGTTTTTTTGCAACCACTTTCTCCATTCCTGGCGGTTTTTGGGATAAAAAGTTTCAGAGTTTTTTTCCTGCATGGTGTTGTTTGCTAAACAGGAATAAATTTAGCAAAAATGTACGTCAGTGTCAGCCTGCATTTCGGTGGAAATTTTTCAACGACCTTACTCCCTTCAGGATGCGATCGTTGTGCTCTTGTTTTTAGGAGTTTTTCTCTTCAGGATCAGTGAACTGATCAGGGTGATCAATATGCCAACAGGTAGAATTTCCATATAGGTGTACAGGGTAAAGAAAAAGGCACTGTGTTTATAATTATAGCTGGCGCTTTCTATGCGTTTAATTGACTCTTCAAGTTCGGGTCCTGATACCCCGCTTTCAGTCAATTGTTTTACCTGCAGGACCGCGTATTTATCCATAAAATCGGGCAAAAAGTAATGGTATTCCACCGCCCAGGTGATCACATACATGGTTGAGGCAATGAGGCTGATCATTAAACCCAGCAAAAAGCTTTTTCCAAAACTGATTGTACCCCCGTTTTGTTTGTCGCGGAAATTCTTAATGCCCACAAATACAAAGGAAAACGCTACTGCCATTGAGGCGTAGCCAATGATCATGCCACCGGTTGCCCCTTCCATGTCGCTGTTGTTTGAGGCCATTAAGGCCATAGAAATTGCCATAAAGGTGGAGACAATAACGCCCGAAATGGTTCCGAATACTAAAATGTTTTTTTTCATAGATTTTAAATTGTTTGTGCAAAATTAGTCCCGGCACTGTAGATTTCTTTCACACTTTTGGGTGATTTTGGTGCAATTGTATGGTTTCATACCAAAGGGTGAGTGCCGCTATGGTATGATTTTCAGGCGCTTGGCTTTTTCAGTGGCCTGGGTCCTTCTTTTAACATCCAGTTTTAAATAAATATTAGAAGAATGTGTTTTCACAGTATTTAAGCTCACAAATAATTTGGTGGCTATCTCTTCGTTGCTTAAACCTGATGCCATTAAAGTCAATACATCCAGTTCGCGTTTGCTGATGCCAAGTTTTTCGATGGCCACCTGGTTGATCTCAGTTGGGCCGGGATCGTTAATATAAATTTCCTTCTCGATGACACGGGTTTCCACTTTTGGTTTTACCAGTTTAAGAGCCAGCCAGATGCCCAGAACTGTGAAAATGATGGCGATGGCGCCAATAAAAAAATCGAGTCGGTAGTTAAACACAAGAAAATGTGCTTCCAGCCATTTAAGTAATAAAAACAGCATGGCCATAGACAGGCCATAAATGAGTATTTCTTTATGTTTTGCGCCGAACAGCATTACAAGACTAAGTTAATTATCTAACCAGCATTTTATTTTTGCTTTTCAAATGCTTTTGGATCAATGATCAGAATTTCTTTTTCAAGGGCTTTCATTTTTTCAAAATTGCCAAGCGCCATTTCAACATTTGTTTTAAGGAATAAACAATCTATGTCTTTGGGATCGGTGGCCAGGTATTTATCGGCAATTTTACCTGCTTCATTGAACTGGCCTGTTTTGTACAAAAGGAATCCCAGCTTTACCTGGTTTTTTTTGGTCTCACCATTTTTTTCAATTTCGGCCTTCTCAAATTGCAACTGACCGTGCGCCTCTTCTTTCCTTGCCCTTACTTTATAAAGCGCCAGCGAAGTTTTAACCACCCAATCGCTTTTGTCCGAAAGTTCCCACATCAGCTGCTGCTCTTTTTTTAGATTAACGGTATCGCCTAAAATATTGTATATGTATGCAATAACGATGTGGGTACCTACGCGGGTTTTGGTTTCGGGTGCTTCAGAGAGTTTGTTCACCAG
>ENA-UOWO01006309-UOWO01006309.1-activated-sludge-metagenome-genome-assembly--contig:-NODE-6309-length-12159-cov-4.352445_pt1 | contig 12159 bp, 12 predicted proteins | sample MGYA00238148_ERZ761564 | MGnify/ENA primary metagenome ERZ761564 (study PRJEB28885, sample SAMN05720194) | activated sludge metagenome | isolation source: Anaerobic digester | place: USA...
ATCTTTTACTTGCTCTTCTATTTTATCAATTTTCGCATCTGTATTTACAGCCAATTGGAAATCTGCCATGCGTACTACAAATCCAAATACTGGCGAATTCCAAACCCAATCATTCGTCAACATTATCATTTTTGGATGCAACATTAACAACACTAAAATATCTAAGAACGATTGATGATTAGCAATAATTATTGCTGGTTTCGAGAAATTTTCTTTGTATTCATTGATAATTTTTTTGTTGACATTTGCCATCACATACACCAAAGAACCAACAAACTTACTCATGATAAAATGATAAGCGTATTTTAATTTCTTACGTTGGAATGGAATTAATTTTGTCAGCACTACACCAATAATCGTTAGCAATAACGCACCAAAAACAAAATAACTAAATGCAAACAACGATTTTAAAAATCCGCTAAAAGTGATTGGAAAACGTTTATTATCTGTTTGGCTTTTTATGAATAGATTGAATAAAAATGGCTGTAAAGTTTGCGACATTAACCACACTGAAACGATACCAATAATAGATACTAATGCGATTGACCTCAATGCTGGATGTTTTGCAAAAATTAAAATACCTAAGCCCAGAATAGTAGTAATAGCTGATAGTAAGATAGAAATACGTACAGATGTACTCATCTTTTTACCAGTTGTATATTCTTGCTGCATGCTATCCATTGTGAAGATGCAGAAATCGTCGCCAAGAGCAAATACAAAGGTTGACAAGATGATATTAATGATATTGAATTTAACGCCAAATAATGCCATCAAACCTAAAATCCAAATCCAAGAAACTACCATTGGTATAAATGCAATCAATGCCAACTCAATTCTTCCATAAGACAACAGCAACATCACAAATACTATCAGCGTTGTAAAAATAGTAATGAAATTAAAATCTGAACCAACAGCTTTTACTAATTTATTAGTGATGTACTGTCTGTCGAATACCGTAATATCTCGATGTTTGGCAAGTTGTTGATATACGTTATCCGTATTTTCTTTACTTGTTTTTACGATATTAATTATTGAAGAAATATCTTTCTTTTCATCAATAAAATTATTGATGATGGCTGTTTTTAATGTCGTTTTATCTTCTAAAGTTAAAGGCTGATATACTTTGCCAGTTTGTGCTGAAAAGCCAGTAAATGCAGATGCATTGAAGTGAAATTTATTACCTTCATTGACTAGATTTGATAAAGTTTTTGCTATTTTTTCATTTGTCCAAAATTGATTCCATCTTTCAATTCTTGCTTGTTGCTCTTTTTCTGAAACCAAAATAGTGGAAACGTTTGTATATGCATAAATATTGCCACTTTGCTTCATGCTATCCAACAAAGGCATTATTTTTTCGTTGTTTGATAATGCATCTTCTAATGTTTTTCCTTTAGCAATAACAAAAATAGATTTTTGATATAAGCTGCTAAATTGGTTAAATTCTTTTTCTGCATTTCTTAATTGTGGCGTCATGTAGTTAATCTTCATCATATCATTTTCAAACTGTACTTTGCCTGCAAAATGATACAATACAGCTGTCAACAACAAAAAAACAAGCACTACATATTTATTACTTGGTAATTTGTTTAAAGCCAAATTAAACTTATCAAACAATACGCTTTCTATTTGTCTCGCTTTGTTTGGAATAAAATGTGGCAAGAAAATTAGCGTCGACAGTGCAGCGCCAATCAAACTAAAACCAGCAAACAAACCTAAATCTCTCAATACTGGAATAGATAGAAATTGTAAGCAAAAGAAACCGCCAATGGTTGTCGTACTACCAATAATCATTGGAAATGCCAAGTCTTTAATAGCACCTTCTTTATCTGGATGATATAGATAATGCGTTAAAAAATGTAAGGAATAATTGACAGCAATTCCTAAAACAATAGAACCAGCACCTACTGCGATAATGGAAATTCCACCTTTAATGAAATATAAAACAGTTAAACCAAATAAAGCACCAAACACTACTGGTATCATTACTAAAATTGGTGAAGTAATATTTCTAAAGAAAATAGCAATGAGTAAAACGAGCAATACAATGGTAAAGATTGAAGTCAGCATGCTGTCTTTCCTGATTTGTGCTGCATTGGCTGTGGCTACTGCTGTTTCACCAAAGTAAGATACTTTAATAGTTGATGATTTTGTAGTTGCATTTATTTCATCATCTAAATGATTGAAAAATTCTGCATTCTTTGCTGTTTCAGAAGACTTTGATTTGAGATGTAAAAATAAAAGTAAGTGCTTTCTATCTTTCGTGACAAAGTGACTATCAAATAATTCAATATTATCATCTAACTGAAAGCCTTTTAGTTTTTGATAGATTTTATAATTCAGACCTAATGGATCATGTACAATAAAATCTTTTAATGCTAAACCAGATGGACTGGTTAATGTATGAAAATTACTTTCTACTTTTTTGCTAATTGCTTCTTGAGTTAACAAAGAATCAATCGATGCATAATCTTTTTCTTCTAAGAAAACTGGAAGATTACTATTAATAACATTCAATACTTCATGAAACAAACTATCATTCGCTGTGTATTCAATCGATTTAATATCAGCACTCAATTTTGTATTAAGTTGTTCTACAAAAGCATCTGCAAATTCCACTAATGAATCCGGCACAACATCATTGGTATCTTTTGCAGAAATATTTACAATGATTCTTTCTGTAAACTTTGAATTTTCCAGAAACTCGTAAGCATTTTTATTGCCTTTTTCTTCAGGCAACATTTGAATTAAATCTTCTTTTAATTCAATTTTACTAGCAATAAACAACATTGCAGCAACACACATCAAAAACAAGGTAATTGTTACTGCAATTCTGCCTTTTAGCAACTTGTAAATATATAAGAACAAACTGCTCATTGCTGTATCATTCTTTTTTTATACGTCAATAAAATTAAATAGGTTGTAAGTCCAGCGAAAGCAGCCGCAACCGTTGCAAAAGTAATGGCACCAAGCGTATATTGAATGACATTAATTTTGATAGTATCTAAAGATATGTCTCTACTGAAAAAAACATGACTAGCACGGTTGCCCATCCAAATGGCACCAATTTTAAAACTTGCATAAATAATAAATGGTATCATTGGTGGTATGCTGATGTGTGCAAACAAAATAAACAACAATTTATTTAACCTGAAATAAACAGCCAATGCAATTCCTATAATGAGTTGAAAACCCCAAAGTGGTACAATACCCATAAAAATACCAAACGCAACAGAAAGTGATGTAACAATGTTAGATGTATTAGAATACAACACTTCATGTTTGATTTGCTGATACGTAGATTTTTTGAACCAAGGAACAATAAAATCTCTTGGATGAATATATAAGGTTGCTATGAGCACTAACACCGTATTTAAAATACTGATTCTTGTGAAATCTTTTAATGGACGAAAATGCGTGACGCGTATTTCTTTTGGTGCATAAAAAACAGAAACAGGAACTGAAGTAACTAAAATTCCTTTCCAAGATGCACGAACAATAGATTCAATTTCAAACTCAAATTTTTTGGTGAAGAACCTCATATTTTTCATTAATGCAACTGGATACAATCGATAACCAGATTGCGTATCAGGTACTTTTTTGAAGGTTTCTGCCCAAAACCAAAACGTTGAGAATTTATTTCCGAAGCTACTTTTTGTTGGCACTGATTCCTGATTCATGTTGCGTGCACCAATAATCAGGCATGGTCCAACTTCTTCTAACTTTTGAATAAACGCTGGTAAATCTTTTGCAAAATGTTGTCCGTCAGAGTCTATCGTGATGGCATAATCATAACCAAGTTGTACGGCTTCTTTAAAACCAGTGCGCAAAGCAAAACCTTTACCTTGATTTTGTTCATAGCTCACTATTTTAATGTTAGCATAATTAGAAAGAATTTGTGACGTCGAATCCGTGGAACCGTCATTTACCACTAATACATTTGTTGTGAAATCTAAGACGCTATCTATAACACTTTTAAGCGTTTGCTCATTGTTATAAGTTGGAATAAGCACACAAATTTTATGATCAATAAATTTTTGATGTATTCCTTGTTCTGACATAGCAATGGTCTAAAAATAAATAGCGTTTACAATCTTCAAAAATACGACTTCCTTTGAAGATATAATACTATTTATTTTATAAGATTTGCCTTCGATGTTTTCGTAAGTGATTTTAATATCCAAAGTTGGGTTTTGTGTTGGATTTACAACAGCAGTAAATTTTACATTTCCGATACTTTTTAAATGAACTGTTTTTTGCAATTCGTCTTCCAATAAATCTTTTACCATTTGCAACATACAAACACCAGGCACGACCGGATTTTGTGGAAAATGTCCATTAAAAATATCGTGTTTTTCATTAATAGAGATTGTTGCCGAAAAAGAATTTTCGCTGATTGTATTTTTTGACAGAATTGTATAAAAATCGTTGCGCAACATTATCGTTCAATTTGTTTTAGGTTAATATCGAATTTAAAAGTCTGGTAATTGATAGCAATTTCGTCAGCAATACCATTTTTCTCGCCTTTTAGATGCAGTAAAATTTTCTTTTTTTCGCCATCGGCAATTTCCATTCTTAATATTTTAGTACAGCCTGTATCAGTAATATAATAAGTTTGATCTTTTGCGCCATCTAGTTTATAGTATTTAACACTATCGGTTCTTACTAATTGATAAGCATTCAAATCTGTTTTATTCATTAAAATCAAACTAAAGTTCTTTTTTAGTTGGTTGATGATGATTTTCTTGTTCAATTTTTTCATGCAATAAATGACCTTGAAATTATTGGTTGTGAATTCAAAATCAAAGTATTTCAAACCCATTTCATTTGTAAAAACAACACGTGTGGTGTCGTCTTGCATTTTTTTCATCAACAGCAAACCACTTAAATGATGACTGGTGATATCCACTTGTGTATTAAATAAAACAGATTCAAATGTTGGCTTTAATGTACTTAAGCAATTATTGTGAACGCTTGTATTCACAATACTTTCCGATGTTTTGTACGAACATCCAAACAAAAATAATATGCTACTTAACCACAAAATTCGCATCTGTTACATTGGTATTGAATTGTTTGTTTGTAAATGTAATCACTGTATTATCGCCTGAAGCTTCTATCATATCAAACTTATTTACAGAATAATCTTTCTTATCTATAAAAATATTTATTTTCTTAAAGAAATCTTTAAACGCTTTAAGCTTTGGTGTTAATTCCAATAAATATTGTTTGTCATTTTCATAAACGACAGAAGTGAAATTTTTATTTTCTAAAGCAGTTCCTTGCACACAATCAATCATAATTTTATTGATGTTTTCGAATATTTTATTGCTTTTAGAAGAAAAAGAATTAGATTTTTGTTCATCTTTTATAAAAACTTTATCGCCATTAATCACCAATAAATATTTAAAAGGCGATGTGTATTCCATGCGCGTCCTATTTTGTTTCATAAACATGAATACACCTTTTGATTTTATTTTTTCAGATAATACACTTAGGTTTTTTTCTTGTGTAAAATCTGATTTGATGGTATTAACGGCTTTTGACGCTTCGGCAAATTTCTTTTTAAAAGAAGGTAAATCTTTTATAGCAGTGTAACCTTTTGGTGCTTGCGCAAAAGACATCCAAGAAAAAAAAGTAAAGAATAGTAACACATAGTTACGCATACGCTTCCAAATTTAATAGTTTATCTAATCGTACCATTTCAAATCCTTTTGCATTTATTGCATCAATTATTTTTTGTAAACTCTGTATCGTAATATCAACAGAATCATGCAATAACACAATATCGCCAGATTTTAAATTGTTTGTAATATTTAATAGCAATTTTTGTTCCGTTTTTGCAATCGTATCCATCGAACGAAGCGACCAACCGATAGAATGGTAATTTCCAGCTTTAATTGCTTTTGCCAAATTTGGATTGGTGACACCATAAGGTGGTCGAAAAAAGCGCATTTTCTTGCCAATTATTTGTTCCACAATTTCATCTGTTTTGGCTAATTCTGCCTGCATTACTTTTGCTGATTTTAAATCGAAGAAAAAATGATGCGAATAACTGTGATTGCCGATTATGTGATTTTCGTTGTGCATTCTTTTTATCAAATCAGGTATATTTTCCGCGCGATTTCCAATACAAAAAAATGCAGCTTCAATATTATTTGCCTTTAAGATATCTAACACGATATTTGTTTTACCATCAACTGGCGCATCGTCAAAAGTTAAGGCAATTTGTTTCTTATTCGTGTTTATTTTATTGATAGATTTTGTAAAAAAATTTGCTTTAATCTTTATTGCGCCAAATACTAAAAATGAAATATAAAGGATGACAATGGTTAGAAAGTAATACCACGGAAATGGAAAGAATAAATCAATCACTATCATAGAAACTAATAGCAAAGTAAAAAATAGCCTTATGAAGTTATAGTTTAACATGCTGATAGCAATATAAAAGAATGATTTGTTTCTGCGTAATGATTATAAATCAATACATTTTTTGCGTTGCCAATTTTAAAATAGTTTGCAGCTAAACCAAAAGCATATGCATTTGCAGTCGGATATTCGCCAGATAAATGTTTGTAGAAAACAGCTTTTTCTTCTAGTTGTAAAGCTTGTAAGATGACATTATCGTTTTGATGTAGCTGGTGTTCTTCGCTACCGATTACAATAGCGTCAATAGAAATATCTTTAGTAAATGCTTTGGCCTTCTCAATAGCTTCTTCTATTGTAATATTAGAAAAGAATTCAATGGCTTTCAGTTCTGCATAAGCATTTTCACCTTTTTCATTAGATAAAAAAAAGAAAGATGCACCTTCACCAGCAATGTTATTTTTATAATAGTTTAAACGTTTTAACAAGTCAAAGCTATCGTCGGTAAGTTCATCGATGCCGCCAACTAAAACATTATTCACTTCTTCTTCTTTCAATAATAAAAATCCATCCAACAATGCACTTTCAAATGAAAAATTTCGATGCGAGTAAGTGCTGTTATAACCATGTGTTTTTAACTGTATGGCAATTTGTGCAGCAATAGTATTATGTGTAGAAAATATAAATGGTGTTGGATTGAGTGTCTCTTCTTTGTTCGTAATCATTTTTCTAAGAAACAAAGATGTATCTTCTAAGCAACCGAAACCAGTGCCAACCACTACTGCTGCTGGTATTTCTACATTTGCTTCTTTGAGTGCTATTGTTGCTGCCGTTGAACCAAGCTTTACCATTCTGCTCATTCTTCTCAAAGCTCTGCTATCAAAAAAATGTGTGTAATCAGGTTCTTTACAATTCATTTTCTCAGCTACTGCATTTGTTGCAATATCATCCGTAAAATAATTTGGAGCAATGATTCCTATTCCTTTGATGTAGATTTTCAATTTATTATGTTTATATCAGAGAGTTACGCAAAGTTCTTTATAGAGTTTATATTTTATCAATGTTTAATGTTATGCATTTTGTCTTTTATTGAGAATAATGAGTTACAAACTCTGTGTAATGACTCAGTATTCTCTATAATATTTTTAATATTTAGAAAAAATCAATGAGCTGCAATTACCGCCAAATCCAAATGAATTGGACATTACATGCTGCACATCAACATCTTTTTGAAAGCTTGTTTCCGGAAAAATACCTAAACCAAGCATTGGTTCTTTGAATGTAAAGTTTGGAAAAATAATTCCTTTTGAAATTGCCATCACCGATAAAACGGCTTCTACTGCACCACTTGCGCCCAATGTATGACCTGTAAATGATTTCGTTGAACTCAACTTTGGATATTTTCCATTAAACACTTTCTGAATTGCCAAGCCTTCAGCGTTGTCATTGTTGCGTGTTCCTGTTCCGTGTAAGTTGATGTAACTGATATCACTTGCCTGCAAACTACTTTTTTTAAGTGCGCCTTGCATTGCTAAAAATGGACCATTGCCATCATCAGACAATGCTGTTTGATGAAAAGAATCATTCGCGTTATGATATCCAGAAATACTGCATAAAATTTCTTGCTTTAATGCTTTCGCTGCATTTTCGCTCATCATAACAATATATGCTGCGCCTTCACCAATATTTAAACCAGCTCTGGTTTCATCTAAAGGTCTGCATTGTTCGCTGTCTAATATTTGTAAAGTATTGAAACCATTTAGCGTAAAGCGCGTTAATGAATCAACACCACCAGCAATAACAATATCTAACTGATTATTTTTTATCATGCGCGCGCCAAGCATAATTGTATTTGCTGATGACGAACAAGCTGTACTGATGGTTGTTACCATGCCTTTCAATCCTAATTTTTTCGCTACAAAATCTGCAGTTTTGCCACAATCGTGATGCTGCACATTTTCTATATTTCCAGCATGTACATCATCAACATATTCATTAAAGAAATTCTCCGTTTTATCCATTCCACCAACAGTAGTTCCTGAAAAAAAACCGACTCTGTATGATGATGAAAAATGGTGTGGTAAATCTTTAATAGCTTCTTGCGTAGCTTTATAACTCAGCAATATTGAACGGCTCAAAGTATCTGGCAAATTCAAGTCTTCCGCTAATTGCGTATTCGTGAGTTTTACTTCGGCAACTGATAATTTGCCGGCATGTTTGGTTGGTAAAAAATGAATACCATCCACACCAGATTGATGTTTCTCGAATGCATCTAAACATGCTGAAACATTATTTCCGATGGCAGAAATGATACCAACACCAGTTACCACTACTTTCACTTATGCCGCTTTATGTTCTGTGATATATTTTGCGATGGTTGCTACTGAATGAAATATTTTTGGTCCATCTTCTGATTGGCTGATTTTCAATCCATATTTTTCTTCTAGCAACACAATTAATTCTAAAGCATCTATAGAATCTAAACCTAAACCTTTTCCGAATAAGGGTTCATCTGTTGCAATATCTTCTGGATTTACATCGTTTAAGTTTAATTGTTCAACAATCTGTTTTTTAAGATTCGCTTCTAATTCAGCTACATTCATTTTGATATAGTTTTATATAATTGGTTAATATTGTCGATTGTAAATGGCAAATCTGTTGTGTTATTTTTCTTTTCTACCAGAAACAAAAATGCTTCATAGTTATTCTCAATATAATCTATCCAGCCGCCAATACTTACTTCACAATTTTTATTTTCAAATAATGACGACATGTAATTGTATTGCAATTTTGTATCATAGTGATCAGAAACAAACAACAAATTATCACCTTGAATATGATGCTTGATACAAATTTCACCAATCATAATATTCGGTAACGAATATACAAATATTGCAGGACTGCTTGTGCCTTTTGCAATTAAATTATTATATCTGATATCTGTATCGATACTTGAATTTTTGTTTACGATATTGATGGCAATTTGCTGTGGTTCGTAGTTGCTGATATTCAAATTATTTAGCAACATTTCTGCACAAAGAAAACCTAGTTTCGATAAATTATCCATTTTATGAAATTTTGGATATTTTAAGTCGAGATTTTTATATGCGTTATCTGCAAAAACTTCAAAGTTATCTGTATCAAAATGATAGATTGATTTTCCATCTACATAAATAGAAGAATTTTTGACGTGGCAATATTGTATTATATGTGGCAATGAATTTTTCATCTATGGTTCATCTAAACTAAAAAAAGTCTCGAATTAATTCGAGACTTTTCTATTGTATCTTTATTTTGCTTATGCTAATTCTTCTTCAGAAATAACTACTGCGCTATCATCAACGCCAGAAATAATTCTTCCGCAATGTTCGCATGTGCTGATTTTTTTCTTAGTTCTAATTTCTGATTGTGTTTGTGGTGGAATAAAACCGAAGCAACCGCCGCAAGCATTTCTGCTTACTTTCACAACTGCTAAACCATTTTTGTAAGATTTACGGATTCTATTGAAAGCCAATAAGAATCTTTCTTCTACCTCAGCTTCCATTTCTTTCGCTTTGTCATTCAACTCTTTCTCTTCTTTTTCCGTATCTTTTATGATATTATCAAGTTCTTTTTTCTTGATTTCTAAATCTTTCTCTTTGCTATCTAAGCGTCTTTGAACTTCTTCTAATTGTTTTTTATGATTTTCAATTGTGAAGTTAGCTTCTTTGATTTTCTTCTCAGCTAATTGAATTTCTAATTTTTGTAATTCAATTTCTTTGTTCAACGCATCAAACTCACGGTTATTTTTTACGTTGTGTAATTGTTTATCGTATTTTGTAATTAAAGCTTGTGCTTCTTTCATCAACGTTTTTCTGTGCTCAATTTCTTCTTGAGCTTCGTCGATTTCTACTTGCACTTTACCAACGCGTTTTTTAGTGCCAGCAATTTCGTCTTCCAAATCAGCTACTTCAATTGGTAATTCACCTTTCAAAATGTGAATAGCGTCAATTTTTGAGTGTACAGCTTGTAATTCTTCTAATTGCTCTAATTTGTCAGCAACGGTGGTCAATTCTTTCTTACGTGCCATTTTTATATATAATTTACTGGATTTGTGTTAATTGTTGAAATTTGGACTGCAAAAGTAGGAAATTTTTCTGAGATTATTTTATTAAATAGTTGTGAAGTATATTGTTCGCTTTCATAATGTCCGACATCTGCAATAACCATTTGATTATCAGCATCAAAGAATTGATGGTATTTAAAATCACCTGTAATAAAGATATCTGCTTTTTGAGAAATTGCACTCGACAACAGGAAACTTCCTGCGCCACCACACAAAGCCACTTTTTTGATAGGTTTATTTAAAAGCTGCGTATGACGAATACATTTTGCTTGCATTTTATCTTTCAGTTGATGCAAAAAATCAACTCCTTCTATTGCGTTATCTAGTTCGCCAATCAAACCAGAACCAACATCTTGAAACGCATTATCCAGAGAAATTACTTCGTAAGCAACTTCTTCGTAAGGATGATTTTCTTTTAAGGTTCTTAGTATTTTTGCTTCCAAATAATTAGGAAAAATGATTTCAATTTTACTTTCTGCTTCTGTGCTTCTGATGTTTCTTTCGCCAACTTTAGGATTTGAATCTTCATTTCCTTTAAAAGTACCAACACCATCTACAGAAAAACTACATTCGCTGTAATTGCCAATATTTCCAGCATTTACTGCAAATAAAGCATTCAGTAAATTGTCTTTATTATCCTTTGGAACATAAGTGTACAATTTTTTCAAAATGCCTTTCTTAGGTTCTAAGACTTTTCGGTTTATCAATCCTAATTTATCGGCAATTATATTATTGACACCTAATTTTACGTTATCTAAATTAGTATGACAAGCATAAATTGCAATATCATTTTTTATGGCTTTGATAATCACTCGCTCGACATAATTTTTTCCTGTAATTTTCTTTAATCCAGAAAAAACAATTGGATGATGTGCTACTACCAAATTGAAGTTTTTGTCAATAGCTTCATCAATAACGGCTTCTATGGCATCTAAACAAATTAAAACGCCTGTACAATCTGCCAATTTGTCGCCAACAATCAAACCTGCGTTATCATAGCTTTCTTGGTATGATATTGGTGCGAAATCTTCGATAGTCTGAATTATTTCTGCTATTTTCATTTTTACAAAATTGATTTTAAAAACAAAATTAAAATTAAACAATCAAAATAGTTAATAAAACACATAGTTTCATAGTTTATAGATGGAAAAAGTTATTACACAAAAATATTTAGATGAGTTAACTTATGAAATAATTGGTGCAGCCATTGAAGTACATAAAATCATTGGAAAAGGATTATTAGAAAGTGTCTATCATCAATGCATGATAGAAGAATTAAAACATAGGAAAATAAATTTTTCATCAGAATTAAAAGTACCTCTTATATATAAATCTAAAGAACTGGATGTTGATTTTAGATGTGATTTGTTTATAGAAAACCTAATTGTAGTTGAACTGAAAGCTGCTGTTGAAATCAATGCTATCGTAGAAGCGCAGCTTCTTACCTATATGAATCTATTAAAAGCACCAAAAGGTATTTTAATTAATTTTTGTTGTAATAATATTTTTAAAGAAGGTCAAAAAACTTTTATAAATGAATATTTTAAGCAATTACCAAAATTATAAGAACTATGAATCTATGTGTTTAAAAAATGAAAATCATCATTAACATATTATTATTTCCGTTTGCAATCACTTATGGTTCTATTATTTGGTTGAGAAACTGGATGTATAAGACTAATTTTATTGGT
>ENA-UOWO01006311-UOWO01006311.1-activated-sludge-metagenome-genome-assembly--contig:-NODE-6311-length-12154-cov-36.833623_pt1 | contig 12154 bp, 8 predicted proteins | sample MGYA00238148_ERZ761564 | MGnify/ENA primary metagenome ERZ761564 (study PRJEB28885, sample SAMN05720194) | activated sludge metagenome | isolation source: Anaerobic digester | place: USA...
CCCCCACCGTCCCCGGCCTGCAGTTCGCCTTCGAGATCCATGCCGAAGTGAACGCACCGCTGACCGCCGGCGCCGGCACCAACGGCGAGCGCAAGCACATCGTGATCACCGGTGGCACGCTGCGCGGGCCGCTGCTCAACGGCAGCATCCTGCCCGGCGGCAGCGACTGGCTGTGGCAACGCCCCGACGGCACGGCCGAAATCCATGCGCACTACACGGTGCAGCTGGACGACGGCACGCCGGTGTACCTGCGCAACCTGGGCCTGCGCCATGCCGAGCCGGCGGTGCTGGCCCGGCTGCTGGCGCGCGCGCCGGTCGACCCGGCCGACTACTACTTCCGCACCGCGCCGGTGTTCGACGCCCCCGACGGCCCGCATGCCTGGCTGCGCAACCGGCTGTTCGTCGGCAGCGCCCGGCCCGGGCCGGGGCATGTGCACATCGCCGTCTACCTGGTGACCTGAGCGGCCAGGGTCAGTTGGCCGGCAGGTTCAGCCCCCGGATGAACGGCACCCAGCGTTCACGCTCACGCCGGGCGAAGGCGTCGGCCTGCTCGGGTGTGCTGGGGCCCAGCATCTCGCTGCCACCCGCGGCCAGCCGGGCCTGGATGGCCGGGCTGGCCAGCGCCTTGTTGAGCGCCGCATTCAGCGTGGCCAGCACCTCGGGCGGCACCTTGGCGGGGGCGAACAGGCAGTTCCAGGTGGTGGCCTCGTAGTCGGCCAGACCCTGCTCGGCGAAGGTGGGCAGCTGCGGCGCCACGCGGTTGCGCTGCGCACCCGAGATGGCCAGCATCTGCACCTTGCCCTGCTGGGCCAGCGGCGCGGTGGTGTACAGGCCGTCGAACACCAGCGCCACATGGCCGCCGGCCAGATCAGCCATGGCCGGGCCGTTGCCCTTGTAGGGCACGTGCAGCAGCTGCACGCCGGCTGCACGGGCGAAGGCCTCGGCCACGATGTGGCTGATCGAGCCCAGGCCGGCCGAGCCGTAGCTCAGCGTGCCGGGCTGCGCCTTCGCCTGGGCAATCAGCGCCTGCAGCGTCTTCGGCCCCGCCGCACTGCCCGCCAGCAGCATCGGCGTGCGGCCCACCAGGCCGATCAGCCGCAGGTCGCGGTCCACATCGAACGGCAGGCTCTTGTGCACACCCACGTTCATCACCAGCTGCGAACTGGTGCCCAGGCCGATGGTGTGGCCGTCGGGCGCGGCCTTGGCCACCATGTCGGTGCCCAGGGCGCCGCCGGCGCCAGGGCGGTTTTCCACCACCACCGGCTGGCCCAGGATGTCGGTCATCTGCTGGGCCAGCTCACGGGCGATCAGGTCGTTGCCGCTGCCGGGGCCGAAGGCCACCACCAGCTTCACCGGCCGGCTGGGATAGGCCTGGGCCGCCACCGGGCCGGGCCAGGCCACCACGGCCAGGCTGGTTGCCAGGGCCTGCAGCGCCAGTCGGCGGGGTCGGTTGCGCTGGGTGGGCGTCGTCATCGGGACACCTGGCGGGGCGGGCGTGCCGGTCAGCGCGGCGCCATGCGGATGGCGCCGTCCAGCCGCACGCACTGGCCGTTGAAGTAGCTGTTGCGGGCCATCTCCATCGCCAGGCTCGCGAACTCGTCGGGCTTGCCCAGGCGCTTGGGAAACGGCACCGACGCGCTCAGGCTGTCCAGCACGTTCTGCTTGGCGCCCAGCATCAGCGGCGTGGCAAAGATGCCCGGCATGATGGAGTTGACGCGGATGCCCAGGTCGGACAGATCGCGCGCCAGCGGCAGCACCATGCCGTTGACACCGGCCTTGGCCGACGCGTAGATCACCTGGCCGATCTGGCCGTCCTGCGCGGCCACCGACGCCGTCAGGATGATCACGCCGCGCTCGCCGTCCTCCAGGGCCTCGGCGGCGGCCATGCCCTCGGCCGACAGCGACGCCAGCCGGTAGCTGGCCACCAGGATGCCCTGCACGCCGTAGTCGAAATCGGCCGTGGGCAGGCGCTTGAGCCTGCCCTCTTCCTTGTTGAAGGCCAGGGTCTTGCCGCGCCGCGATGTCATGGCGCAGTGCACCAGCACCCGCTCCTGCCCGTGGGCGGCACGCGCCTTGGCGAAGCCGGCCACCACGCTGTCTTCACTGGTGATGTCGACCTGGCAGAACAGGCCGCCGATGTCTTGCGCCACCTGCTCGCCCTGGGCCTGGTTGACGTCGAAGATGGCCACTTTCACGCCGGCCGCGGCCAGGGCCTGCGCCGTGGCGCGGCCAAGCCCGGAGGCGCCGCCGGTGACCACGGCTGCGGTGCTGGAATTGATGATCATGGGGTGCTCCTCAGCGTTGGTTGGGGTGCGGAGATCATTCTTGGCCAACGCACCGGTCGCGGGCTGTCGCCCAGGTGGCCAGCGCCTGCTCCAGCCGCAGCGCCACGCCCAGCACCTGGGCGTCGGCACCGTGCGGCGCCACCAGCTGCAGGCCGACCGGCGCGCCATGGTCGCCCAACGCGCCCGGCACGCTGACGCAGGGCACGCCCAGCAGCGTCCACAGCCGGTTGAAGCTGGAGTCGCCGGTGCTGGCCAGGCCCGGCGGCGCCTCGTCGGGCGCGCTGGGCATCAGCAGCGCATCGAAGCCGCCCAGCCAGGCCTGGGACTGGCGCCGCACCTCGCTGCACAGTTGCTGCGCGTCGGCATAGTCGGTCGACTGGATGGCCTGCGCGCCCTGCAGGTAGCCGCGCAGCACTGGCGACAGGCGGTCGGCGTGGTGGTCGAACTCCCAGCCCAGGCAGCGCCAGGCCTCGTGGCCCTGCACCACCGCATGGGCATCGAAGCCGGCGCCGGCCCAGGCCGGCAGGTCACAGGGCCGCAGTTCGACACCAGCGGCCTCCAGGGCACGGCAACCCAGCGCCACGGCGGCGGCCGCGTTGGCGCTGAGCCCACCCCAGGGGTAGGCCCGCGGCACGCCCACCACCAGGCGCCGCGGCGCCGTGGTGGCTGCGGTGGCCGCAGCGGCATCGGTCAGTGGCCGGCCGGTCAGCGCCTGGGCGAACCAGGCCATGTCGGCCACGTCGCCGGCAAACAGGCCCACGGTGTCGAGCGACCAGGAGAAGCATTTCAGCCCGACGGTGGGCAGCCAGCCGAAGCTGGGCTTGTAGCCGACCACGCCGCAGTACGACGCCGGGCGGATCACCGAGCCGCCGGTCTGGGTGCCGATCGCCAGTGGCACCAGGCCGGCCGCCACCGCGGCGGCCGACCCGGCCGACGACCCACCCGGCGTGCGGCCCGGCGCCCGTGGGTTGTGGGTGGCCGTGGGGTGCAGGTAGGCGAACTCGGTCGTGCTGCTCTTGCCGATCACCAGGCCACCGGCGCGGCGCAGCACCGCCACCACCGCCGCATCGGCCAGCGCCGGCCGCGGCGGGTAGATCGGGCTGCCGTAGCCGGTGGCCAGGTCGCGGGTGTCGAAGATGTCCTTCACTGCCACCGGCACCCCGGCCAGCGGGCCGCCGGCCTGCTGCAGCTGGCGCGCCTGCGCGGCGGCAGCGTCAGGCCCTGGCAGGCAGACGAAGGCGCCCAGGCTGCGGTCGGCTTCGGCGATGTGGTTCAGCGTGGCACGCGCCACCGTGTCGGCGGCCAGGCGGCCCTGCTGGATCAGCGCCGCGGTGTGGCGGGCCGTCGGGGTGGATGGCGTGGCAGACATGGCAGGGGTGTGGGTGGTGGGTGGTCGTCGGCACTGTAGCCGTGCACGGACCGCGCCCAGGCCATCACCGCAGCCGCCGCCACGCCCGTCAACGCCGCGCTGCAGCGGGGCTCAGGCATCGCGCGACATCGCGAACTCCAGCAGTTCCCGGTCGGTCACCTCGCCCGGCCACAGCTGGGTGGCCAGCCAGCGGTAGAAGCTGCCGGCAGCAATGCGGCTGTGGATGCCGTCACGGCGCCAGGCGCGGGCGATGGGCGCGGCCAGTTCACCCAGGCGCTGGGCATCGAACTGCGCCTGCCAGCGGGCCTGGTCGGCGTCAGGCATCTCGTCGAACAGCGCGCGCGCCTGCAGGGTGCGGTGGTGCTCCCATTCGTCGCGCAGGCGCTGCAGCCGTTCCACCGGGCTGGCGCGCTGCACCGCCGGCGTGGCCGGGCCACTGGCCGCGTCGTCGCCCTCGCCTGCGCCGGCGTACTGCTTCTTCAGCGCGTCACGCAGGTAGGCCGGCGGCGATTTCAACGGTGGCAGGGCGGGGTTCTTCAGGCGCTGCTCGGTGTGGTCGACGGCCGCGCGCAACACGCCCTCGTCAGTGACGGCGTACAGGTCCTGCGCGTCGGCGCGCTTGAAGCCGATGGTGACCAGCCGGTCGACCAGGGCGAGGTCGAACACGTTCCTGGCCGAATCGGCCAGGCCGGCCAGGCTGGCCTGCGGCTTGGGAATGACGCGAAACTGCAGCTCCTCGACCTTGCGGCCGCGCTTGTGCGGAATGGCTTCCATGCGGAAGCCGTCGCTGAGCGTGTCGAGCTCGACCAGCGCCTTCTTGATGGTGTCGCGGTGCAGGATGCGGTAGTCGACCGTGGTGATGTCGCTGCGGCCGGTGAGCACCGACGCCCACCAGACGAGGTCTTCGCGCATCGTCAGCCCGCCCGGTGACGTGAGATAGCGCGCACCCAGCTCATAGAGCACCGACGCGGCATAGCTGCGCATCTGCGAGCTGATTTCCAGCAGCACCCGGGTGTACTGCGCTGGCTTGAGCAGGCGCTCGCGGATCGGCTCGGGGTAGGACCAGGAGATGGTGCACGCCTGGCCGCGGCCGGGCTCGTCGATGCGCACCGGGCCCAGCAGCTGGGTGGATGTCCATTGGCGGGCGTTGCCGGCGCTGGTGTGCCACTCGATGGTGGTGGCCTGCATGTCGCGGATGTGCGACTTCAGCAGCTCGGTGTTGTGCGAGGTGAAGCGCGCGTCGTCGATCAGCTCGGACAGCAGGATCGAATAGCCGGGGTTGTCGACGCCCTGCCGCTGGGCGTGGTACAGGAACACGTTGTAGATGCGCCGCGACAGCAGTGTGAGCTTGCCGCGCTTGGGGCGGATGGCGATGGCCTCGTTCGCCTTGGAGACTGCCTGGTCGGCCTTGGCGGCGGCTTCGTCGGTGTGCCGGGTGCTGAGGGCCCTGACAGGGTGCTGGGCTGCGGCAGGCGCTGCAGGAGGATCGTCGTGTTGCCGCATGCTTGCCAGTTTGCAGGTGTGCAGTTCTGCATCTTGTTCTTGAGTTGTGATTCTGTCAATTCACATTTCAGAACAGGCTGTGGCTTGAAGACTTGAATTCAGACACTTGAAGCATTGAAGAGTTGGTGTGCCGGAAAAGTGATGTTTGACAAGAACTTGCGATGCATCAGCGGTGTGGACATGGGCATCTCGGTGAGAAGTTTTGGGGAACTCGGCGTGTGGACTTGGGGATCCCGCGTGGTTTGTGGAGAGAGTTTGGGCATCTCGGGCTGTGGGTTTGGGGATCAGGCGCTGCCGCAAGGGGGTGCCGCGGCTGCGGCACGTCAATGCTGCCCCCGTGGCGGCCCCAATGCGCCGCCGGCCGGGGGCGGATGGTCCGTTTGCGGTGCCCCGGGCCTGCAGGACGTGGCGCTGGCAGTGGTTGGGCTGGTGCGTTCCCCATTTGCTCTCACAATTCGCGGCGCGCTGAATGGGGGTTCCCCAAGAACTCTCACAGATGCGAGGCCGGGTGGATCTGGCGTTTGATGCGTCTTCTGGCGATTCGACGGTTGCCGGTAAACTATCTGGATTCCATCGAATCGGAGCGCAAATGGCAAGCGACGAGCAGGCCCTTCCCCCCGCGGCACGGCCTGGAAACCAGGTTTCCACCCCGGTGACACCCGCCGCAGCATCTGCCCGCATGCCCATCGACATGGCGCGCATTGCGGCGCTGGCAGCACGTGCCGGCGGCATGGTCGAGCAGATCCGGGCGAAGCTGCTGGCACCCGAAGTGCGCAAGATCGCGCCGCACTATTCCACCGCGCAACTGGCCACGCTGTGCGGCGTGGACAAGGCGCACATCAACTACCGCATCGGCAAGGGCGATCTGCCCACCGGCAAGCTGTCACCCAGCGGTGGCAAGCGTGAATTCGAACTGGCCGACGCCCGCCGCTGGACCCGCGCCTACCGCCAGCCCAAGATGCGCCCGGCCGGCCAGAAGGCCATCACCGTGGCGGTGGGAAACTTCAAGGGCGGTGTCTCGAAGACCACCTCGGCGATGATCCTGGCGCAGGGCCTGAGCCTGCGCGGCCACCGTGTGCTGGCGATCGACACCGACCCGCAGGGGTCGCTGACCACGCTGCACGGCATCCTGCCCGAAACCGAGGTCGACGCCGACATGACCATCGGCCCGCTGTGCGAAGGCAGCGAGACCGACATCCGCCATGCCATCCGGTCCACCTACTGGGAAGGCATCGACCTGATCGCGGCGGCGCCGTTCCTGTTCTCGGCCGAGTTTGCACTGCCGGCGCGCCAGATGCGCGACCCGAGCTCACGCTTCTGGGACGTGCTCAACGCCGGGCTCGATTCGGTGCGGGATCTGTACGACGTGATCGTGATCGACACGCCGCCTTCGCTGTCCTACGTGACCATCAATGCGCTGTGGGCGGCCGACGGCCTGGTGGTGCCGGTGCCGCCCAGCGGGCTGGACTTCGCCAGCTCGGCGCAGTTCTGGTCGCTGCTGTCCGACCTGGGCGCCAACCTCGACAACCAGGAAGCCGAGGGCAACCGCAAGACCTTCGACTTCCTGCATGTGCTGCTGAGCCGGGTCGACCAGGCCGATGCGGCCGCGCCGGCGGTGCGCCAGTGGATTGCCGCCACCTACGGCGAGTACATGCTGCCGGTGGAGATTCCCAAGACCACCGTCACCAGCAACAAGGCGGCCGAGTTCGCCACCGTGTACGACGTGCAGAAGTACGACGGTGCGGCCAAGACCTACAAGCGCGCCGCCGACGCCTACGACCGCTTTGTCGAGCTGGTGGAGGAGTCGGTGGTCGAGACCTGGCGCAACCGCGCCGGCCAGTCATGAAGCCCGCCCGGCACCCGCCCCGCTGGCCATGCGGTCGGCCTGCCCGCCTGGCCGGTCAGCCATCCAGCCCCCATGACAGCGGCACGTCCAGGAGCACCCGATGAGCACCCGCGACAGGCTCTCCCGATTGACCGCCGACCTGGTGGTTCCGCCCGTGCCCGGCCCGGTCGCGGCCTCGCCGGCGTCCACCGTGCCTGCCACCGAGCCGCCCGGCGCGGCACCGACGGACACACCACCGCTGGCGGCTGATCCGGTTCCGCTGGAAACCAGGTTTCCAGGCGTGACACCGCGGCAGCCCGGCCGCAAGACCGGGCCTGGCGAGATGCTGGCCTTCCGCGGCCAGATGCTGGCCGCCGAAGGCGAGGTGGCGCGCCTGCGCGACGCGCTGCAGCAGTTCGACGGCTCCTTGCCCACCAAGAAGCTCGACCCCGCCACGGTGGTGCCCAGCCGCTGGGCCAACCGGCACGACGCCAGCTTCTCCACGCCCGACTTCATCCGCTTCAAGGCCGACATCGAGCACGCTGGCGGCAATGTGCAGCCGATCGTGGTGCGGCCGCTGGATGCCGACGGCCAGGGCTACGAGATCGTCTTCGGCCACCGCCGCCACCGCGCCTGCCTGGAACTGGGTCTGCCGGTGCTGGCGGCGATCTGGACGGCGCCGATGTCCGACCTGGAGCTGTTCGCCGCGATGGACCGCGAGAACCGCGAGCGCGCCGATCTCTCGGCCTGGGAGCAGGGCACGATGTACCGCAAGGCGCTGGAAGAGCAGATGTTTCCGTCGCAACGCCGTCTGGCCGAATCGCTGGGCGTGTCGCACACCTGGGTGCGCAAGGCGATTGCGGTGGCCGACATCCCCGAGCCGGTGGTGCAGTGCTTCCGCAGCCCGCTGGAGCTGCAGTTCAAGCATGCCGAGCAGATTGCCGACGCGCTGCTGGCCGACCGCAAGGGCGTGCTGCGGCGCGCCGAAAAGCTGCGCCAGTCCGAGCGTTTCTCGGCGGCAGCCGTGGTGGCCGCACTGGTGGGCAAGCAGCGCATGGCAGGTGAAGCGGCGCGCGAGATCCGTGTGGGTGGTGAACTGGCTGGCCGCATTGCCTGGGACGAGCGCGGCCAGGCCACCATCCGCCTGCTGCCGGGGGTGGTGCATGCCGACAATGTCGGCGCGCTGGTCGACGCGATCAGCGCGGTGGTGCAAGCGCCGACGCGCCGCAAGTAGCACACCGTGCCTCGGCCTGGAAACCCGGTTTCCAGGCCCCCTTGCCGCAGCCCGACCAGGGCCGTGCCGATGTGCTGGGGTGGGCCCGCCACGCACGTCCAGCGTCGTGCGCCGCCACCCTTGCGCACCGGAGCAGCAAGCCGCCCCTACCGTACCCCCGGGCGCTGCCATGCCGCTGACGCGCTGCGCCGCCGAAGTGCAGCGCACTGGCGCAGCCCCCTCCGTGCACGCTGCGCAGGCGCCGGCCTGCAGCGCTGCAGGCCGGCGTTCATAGCCGTGATAAGTATCCTTATCATGATGCTGAATTATCGGTGAAAATGAACCACTTCACCACAGCACCTCACGCAAGTCATTGATCCGCATGGACAACGCCGCGGCAACCGACCCTGGCCACGGCGCGCCTGTCAGCCCCCGGCCAGCAGTCGCGCGGCAACGCAAGCTGCATGTCGGCCACTTCGCCTTCATGCGCGCGGTGGTGCAGGGGCTCGACGCCCGCGACAGCTGGGAGCGCTACTTCCGCGTCGATGGCGAGGCAACCGACCAGCGCACCGTGCGCGCCACCATCGCCTGGATCCGCGACGCGTTCGCCGCCGCCGCCAAGCGGCACGACCGCTTCGGCACCGCCCGCCTGGTGCGGCTGGACGCCACGCGCCTTGCCGACCCGTCACAGGCGCTGCCCAGCCTGGATGCCTTTGCGCAGGCCCGCGGCCTGCAGGACGAGCGGCAGGCCGACCAGATCGCGGCTTATGACGCCGAACACGGCCGTGCCACCCAGCGCCTGCGGCGCCGTGCGCGACTGGTGGCGCGGCAACTGCAGGCGCTGCGCTGGCTGGAAACCCTGGTGGCCCAGGCACCCGCGGCGGGCGATGCGGTGGCCGCCTGGCTGAACCCGACGCTGGCGCAGCGGCTGGAGGCCGTCGGCATCGTCACGCTGGCGCAGCTGGCCGAGCGCATCAACGGCATCGGCCAGCGCTGGCATGCCGGCATCCCGGCGCTCGGTGAAGGCAAGGCGCTGCGCATCGTCGACTGGCTGCGGGCGCATGTCGCGAGCACCGGGCTGGTGGTGGGCGCGCATGTGGCGCTGCCGCGCAGCCAGCTCTTCGACCATGAGCTGAGGGCGGTGGTGGCGCCGGCCACCGCCATCCGGCCGCTGGAGAAGTTCATCGTGCCGGCCGCGCTGGACGGCAGCCAGGGCCTGTACCGCCGGCCGCAGGCCCAGTGCCTGCTGCAGGCCACCAACGACCACCAGGCCATCCTGGCGTGGCTGCGGTCCAAGCACGGCCTCAGCCCGGCGCAGACGGCGCAGCTGCAGGCCCGCCGGCGCCAGCGTGACACCGGCGTGGTGCAGGGCCTCGACTGGCTGCAGGCGCTGTCGCACACCCAGCGTGCCTACCGCAAGGAGGCCGAGCGCTTCCTGCTCTGGGCCATCCTCCACCAGGGCAAGGCGCTGTCGTCGATGACCAACGAAGACTGCGTCGCCTACCGAAACTTCCTGGCCGACCCGCAGCCGCGCAGCCGCTGGTGCGGTGACCGCGGCCGCGAGCGCTGGTCACCGCTGTGGCGGCCGTTCGAGGGGCCGCTGTCGGCATCGGCCCAGCGCCATGCCGTCACCATCCTGAAGAACCTGTACGGCTTCCTGGTCGACCAGAACTACCTGATGGGCAACCCCTGGTCGGCGGTGGCCGTGCCGCGCAGTGCGGCACCGCGCATCCAGGCCGGGCGCAGCTTCAGCCCGGCGCAGTGGCGCTTCATCGACACGCAGCTGGACGCACTGGCCCCCACATCGGCGCACCAGCGGCTGGCCTTCGGCCTGCGCCTGCTCTATGCCACCGGGCTGCGGCTGTCCGAACTGGTGGCCGCCACGGTCGACGACCTGCAGTGGGTGGAGTTTGCGGCCGAGTTTGCGGCGGACGGCGCGGACGACGCGCCGCTGCAGGGTTGGCTGCTGCGGGTGACCGGCAAGGGGCAGAAGCTGCGCGAGGTGCCGGTGCCGGCCGCGGTGATCGCCGCACTGTCGGGCTACCTGGTTGCACGCGGGCTCGACGCCGACCCGCAGAACATCGGCAACCAGGGCGCGCACCTGCTCGGCCAGGCCAGCGATGCTGCGCTGCGCGCGCCGGGCCTGAACGCCGGCAGGACCATTGACCCGCGGCAGGGCATCGCCGCCAGCACCTTCCATGACCAGGTCAAGGCCTTCTTTGCCACCTGCGCGCAGGTGCTGCAGGCCAAAGGCGATGCCCGCGGTGCCGACCGCTTCCTGCGCGCCAGCACGCACTGGATGCGCCACACCCATGCCAGCCATGCCATCGCTGGCGGCATGCCCATCGAGATCGCGCAGCAGAACCTGGGCCACGCCTCGCTGGCCACCACCACCGTCTACATCACCACCGAGAAGCGGCGCCGGCTGCAGGCGGTGGAGGCGTTCTGGAAGCGCTGACGCGCGGCGCTCAGCCCGCTGCAGGCGCCGGCGCCGCTGCAGCGGGCGCCGGCGCCAGATGCCGCCGCACCGGCTCGCGCATCAGCACGAACTCTTCGGCCGCCGTGGGGTGCACCGCCACCGTGCGGTCGAAGTCGCGCTTGGTGGCGCCGCAGGTCAGCGCCACGGCCAGGCTCTGCACGATCTCGGGTGCGTCGGTGCCGATCATGTGCACGCCCAGCACGCGGTCGTTCAGGCCGTCGACCACCAGCTTCATGCAGCTGCGTGCCGTGCCGCCGGCAAACGCCGTCTTCATCGGCCGGAAGTCCGACAGGTAGACATCCACCGGCCCCTGCTGCGCGGCGTCGGCCTCGGTCAGGCCGACGGTGGCGATGGGCGGATCGGTGAACACCGCGCTGGCCACGGTGCGGTGGTCGACCCGGCTGGGCCGGCGGCCGAACTCGGTGTCGGCGAAGGCCCGGCCCTCGGCAATCGCCACCGGGGTCAGGTTCATGCGCTGGGTCACGTCGCCGATGGCCCAGATGCCCGGCGCGCTGGTGCGGCTGTCGGCGTCCACCGCGATGGCGCCGCGCGCATCGAGCGCGACACCGACCTCGGCCAGCCCCAGGCCGGCGGTGTTGGGGATGCGGCCGGTGGCGTTCAGCGCTGCCGCCGCGCGCAGCACCGAGCCATCGCTGCGCAGCAGGCTGAAGCCGTCGGCCTCGCGCACCAGCCGCTGCAGCCCCACGCCGCCGGCCAGCGTCAGCCCGCGTGCCTGCAGCGCGTCGGCCAGGCGCTGGCGCATGTCGGCATCGAAGCCACGCAGCGGCAGGCTGTCGCGGAAGGCCAGCGTCACCCGGCAGCCCAGGCCGGCCAGGATGCTGGCGAATTCGACCGCGATGTAGCCGCCACCCACCACCAGCAGGCTCTCGGGCAGCTGGCGCAGGTCCAGCAGCTCGTTGGAGGTCATCGCCGCGTCCAGGCCGGGCAGGGCGCTGGTGGCCGGCCGGCCGCCGGTGGCGATCAGCACCCGCCGGGCCTGCACCGTGCGCGCGCCCACCGCCACCGCGCCACCGCCCAGCAGCCGTGCATGGCCGCTGGCCAGTTCCACGCCCGAATCGGCCAGCAGCGTGCGGTAGATGCCTTCCAGCCGCTGCGTCTCGGCGGCCTTGGCATCGGCCCAGCGCGGCATGTCGAACTGGCCGGCCACGCCCGTCCAGCCGTAGCCGCGGGCTTCGTCGAAGGCCTGGGCGAAACCGGCCGCGTACATCATGAGTTTCTTCGGCACGCAGCCGCGGATGACGCAGGTGCCGCCCACGCGGTCGGCCTCGGCGATCAGCACCCGCGCGCCATGCGCCGCCGCCCGGCGCGACGCGGCCACGCCGCCTGATCCTGCCCCCAGCACCACCAGATCGAAGTTGTCGGACATGTCTGCCTGTCGCCATGGAAAGGCGTGGATTGTCGGCTGCGGCCGTGCCGACAATGCCGCATGCCCCAGGATCCCCCGCCCGGCTGGACCTAC
>ENA-UOWO01006314-UOWO01006314.1-activated-sludge-metagenome-genome-assembly--contig:-NODE-6314-length-12151-cov-6.826141_pt1 | contig 12151 bp, 10 predicted proteins | sample MGYA00238148_ERZ761564 | MGnify/ENA primary metagenome ERZ761564 (study PRJEB28885, sample SAMN05720194) | activated sludge metagenome | isolation source: Anaerobic digester | place: USA...
CCGGGATGCTCTCGGCCTCGATGTGCTCAATGACGTGGCATCCGGTGGCTTCCGCTGGGTCACGCTCGGCAGCGGCGAGGGCACCGAGATCGTGCTCTCCGAACCGCACGCCGGGCGCTCGCAGGCCGACGGCGACACCATCCAGGAGCTGCTCACCAAGGGCGTCATGCCGATCATCGTCTTCACGACCGACTCGCTCGACGAGACCTTCGAGCGGGTGCAGTCGTCGGGCGCCGAGGTGCTGCAGGAGCCGATCGTGCAGCCGTGGGGACCTCGCGACTGCGCGTTCCGCGACCCGTCGGGCAACACGGTGCGCATCAACCAGGCCTAGGCGAAGTGCGCGAGACGGGGGCAGCCCACTAGCGATATCCTCGGGCCATGGCCGCACCCGTCGACGTCGACAGTTACCTCGCGGGGTTCCCGCCCGAGCAGCGCGAGATCCTCGAGCGCGTTCGGCGGGCGATCCGTTCGCGCGTTCCCGACCCGGTCGAGAAGATCAGATACGGGATGCCCGCCATCATGCTCGGCGGACGCTACGCGCTGCACTTCGCCGGGTGGAAGAAGCACCTCGGGCTCTACCCGGTGCCGCGTCTCGACGACGCGCTCGAGCAGCGCCTCGTCCCGCACCGAACTGAGAAGGACACCGTCGCCTTCCCCTGGACAAGGCCCGTTCCCTACGACCTCATCGAGGACGTGACCGAGGCGATCGTCGCCCTCCGCGGCAGTGGCGGAGGAGGAGGAGGAGGCACCGGGAGGTAGCCATGGACGATCGCTTCAACACCACGCAGGCCATGCGCGAGGCCGTGTTCTTCGACGGCCCCGAGGCCAACCGCCGCTACAGCAGGTTCTGGCTGCTGCTGATTCTGGCCGCGGTCATCGCCTCCGCCGGTGTCGTCGCCGACTCCACGGCCACGGTGATCGGAGCCATGATCGTGGCACCGCTGATGACCCCGATCCTTGGCACGATGCTCGCCACGGTGCTCGGCGACCACGCCAACCTCGTGCGATCACTGCTGCTCGTGCTGGCGGGCGCGGCGACGGCCATCGCTGTCGGGTACCTCGTGGGCAGTCTGGTCGCCGTCGACGTGCTCGCCGAGACCAACCCGCAGGTCGCCGGAAGGGTCACGCCCGGGCTCATCGACCTGCTAGCCGCACTCGGCACCGGAGTCGTGGGGTCCGTGGCGCTCGTGCGACGCGACATCTCCGACACCCTGCCCGGGGTGGCCATCGCGATCTCGCTCGTGCCGCCGCTCGCGGTCGTCGGACTCGCGCTGGAGTCGGGTTCGGTCATCCAGGCGCTCGGTGCACTGCTGCTCTTCCTCACCAACTTCGTGGCGATCATCGGCACCGGCATCGTGGTCATGTCGATCTACGGCGTGAACCGCCTCGCCCGCGTCGACTCGGCGGGCAAGCCCCGGCGGCTCGCCCGCCCGATCGCGCTGCTCGCCGTCATGCTCGTCATCATCGGCGCTCCGCTCGCCTACACGAGCCTCACCGTGGCCGCCCGCTCCATCGTGGAGAAGGGAGTGTTCGACACCAGCGAGAAGTGGGCCCAGTCGGTGGGCTGGGAAGTGCAGGACGTCACGACCCAGGGCGAGAAGGTGCACGTGCGCCTCGAGGGTCCGTTGCCGTTGCCGGAGACATCCGAGCTGAAGAGTGCCCTGGATGCCGCGGGGGTAGACACCTCGCTGGTGATCGTGAACCTCGTACCCATCTACACCGTGGACCTCGATGCGATTGAATGAGCGGCTGAGCTCGCGCACCCCGCAGGCCCTGCTGCCGCTCGTGCAGCAGCCGGCGGTCGACTCGTTTCTCGACTGGATGTTCTTCATCGTCGGCGGAGCGTCAGCTGTCTGGCTCGCCGCGCTGCTGTTCGGGGAGAGCTTCACGCTCGGGTGGGGTCAGATCTGGTTCTTCCTGGTGTTCTGGGTGCTGCTGGCCTACCTCGTGCTCCCGCGGCTGCACCGCATTCTCACCCGCATCTACGTGCCCGAGTACTTCATCGGGCGGGCCCGCACCAGCGACGGCCTGCTGGGGGACCCCATCAATCTCGCGCTGCTGGGCAGTGAGCCGCAGGTGCACGACGCGATGACGGCGGCGGGGTGGACGAGAGCCGATGATCTGGGGCTCGCGACGGGGTGGCGGATCGTGGCATCCACGCTGATGCGGCGCAGCTATCTGGAGGCCCCGGTCAGCCCGCTGCTTCTGTTCGGGCGCAAACAGGACTTCGCGTACCAGCAGGAGGTCAACGGCACCCCCGGCAAGCGCCACCACGTGCGGTTCTGGCGGTGCCCGCCGGACTGGCTGCTGCCCGGGGGCATCCGGGTCGATTGGCTCGCGGCTGGCACCTACGATCGGGCGGTCGGCTTCTCGCTGTTCACGCTGCAGGTGACGCACAAGATCGACGCGCGCACCGACGTCGAGCGCGACCATATCGTCGATACTGTGACCGCCGCCAGTCGACGGGTGCGGGTCAACGTCATCCGGGACTTCTCGACCGGATATCACGCGCGCAACGGCGGGGGAGACGCCATCGTCACCGACGGCGACCTGCCCATCATCGACATCAGCCGGGTGCGCACGGTCGGAACCGAGATGGTGCCCACCGACAGTCGAGACAAGAGGCCCAGTCCGACGATCGTCGGGGCGCTGCTGGTCTTCTCCCGAGCCCTGGTCACGCTGGTCGCGGCCGCGGCGGTCTTCGTCGATCGAGATGCTCTGGACATCGCCCCGGGCAGCGACCCGCAGGCCGTCGAGGTCGTGCGCTGGGTGATCGTGGGCGCTCTGCTGCTGTTCGCCGCGGCCGACATCCTGTTGGCCTGGTTCGTGTTCCTCGGGCGCAACTGGGCTCGTGTTTTGGTGATGACCCTCAGCACACTGGCGATAGTCGTGCAGGCGGTGGGCTGGGCGACCGGCACCACGACCCTCACCCTGGCGACGAACCTGCCGGGGCTGTCGGTCGACATCCTGCTGATCCTGGCGCTGTCGAGCGAGCGTGCACTGACCTACGCCCGCCGCACCCGCAAGGCGCCCAAGCGCATCTCCGGCAGGCCGGGCGACTCCGCCGCCATCTAGGGCTGGAGACGCTCCATCGTCCAGCCCGCTCCGGTGTGGGTGAACTTCAGGCGGTCGTGGAGGCGCGACGATCGGCCCTGCCAGAACTCGATCGACTCGGGCACGACTCGGAAGCCACCCCAGGTGTCCGGTCGGGGCACGTCGCGCCCGTCATACTTCGCCTCGAGCTCCACGACCCTGCGTTCGAGCTCGTCGCGGGAGGCGATGGGCCGCGACTGGTCGCTCGCCGTAGCCGCGATCTGCGATCCTCGCGGACGGCTGGCGAAGTACGCCTCCGAGACGGCGGGATCGACCGGTGTCGCAACCCCGCGCACGATGATCTGGCGGTGGATGAGGTACCACGGGAAGACGATCGAGACCTCGGGATGCGCCAGCAGCGCCCTGCCCTTGGCCGACGTGTAGCTCGTGAAGAACTCCAGGCCCCGCTCGTCGAGCGATCGCAGCAGCACCGTGCGGCTGGACGGAAGACCGTCAGGATCGATCGTCGACAGCACCATCGCGTTCGGCTCGTAGACGTTCGACTCGGCGGCCTGGTCGAGCCACAGCCGGGCCTGCGCGATCGGATCTCTCAGAACATCGGACTCGTTCAGCGGCGTCTGCCCGTAGTCGGTGTGCCTGCTCAGTGCGTCGGTCATCGTGCTCCCATGGCGTCGTATCGTGCGAGTGCATCGGCGTCCTGCGCCAAGGTCACCGATCTGCGGATCGTGTCGAGGGCCTCGACCGGATCGGCGGCGGCCTGTGCGATCGTGAACTGGCGCTCCGCCTCCGCAAGCCGGGTGCGTGCCTCGACCGATCCGCCGTGGCCCGCAATGAATTCCCGCGCGGTGGCGATCTGGTTCGTCGCGGAGACGACGGTGCCGAGGTAGGCGGTGCGGGCGTGTTCCAGGCGTTGCGCCTGGTTGCGCGCGCTCGCGAGGGCGAGGTCGAGTTGTGCGACGGCATCGCCGATGCGATCGAGGTCGGCAACCGGGTCCTTCGTCGTCTCGGCGAGCGCCTTCTCGACCACGCCGACAGCATCGAGGATCGCCTCGCCGGTCTCGGCGTCGGGTGCCTTCAGGGCCTTGGCCTCCGCGACGTCAGCCGTGCTGCGGGTGCGCAGATCGGCGAGCGCCGTGCTCGCGGCAGCAAGATCGCGAGCGGTGCGGTCCACGGCGTCGAGAAGCTGGTCGGCCCGGTGGGCCGCCTGGGATGCCTCGGCCAGTTGGGTTGAGACGTCATTGACCCCGGTCTGCGAGATGGCGGGGGCCGCGGCATCCGCGCCGGTCGAGGCGACCGTGAGCGCCTTCTCGGCCTCGGCGGGGTTCGCCGTGACTGCCGCCAGAGTGCTGGGGGCATAGGTCTTCGCGAGATCGGCGAGCAGGGCCCGGGACGTGGCGAGGCGACCGGTCGTCGTCTCGATGCGGCGGAGGAGGTCGTCGAGCGTGCCCGCGGCGTTGACTTCTTGCGAGCGCAGTTCGGTGAAGCGGGTGGCCTGATCGGCCAGGGATGCCTCGGCCTGCTCGCACAGCGCGATGATCTGCAGGGTCCACTCCCGCCGCTGCCGGTCGGAATCGGGCACGGCGTCGTCGAGCGCCTGCTTGAGCCGGAAGGCCTCGGTCACCTTGGCGCGCGCGTTCGCGACGGCATCGCCATAGGGGCGGGACTTCTCGGGGCCGAACTGCGCCAGCGCATAGCCGATCTCGTCGTCGGCATCGCGCACCGCGTCGTCGAGCTTCACGAGCAGCGTTCCCGCCTTGCGGTTCAGTGCGTCGATGCCGCTGGGGTTCGAGCTGCGGATGCCGCGATCCCCCCGACGCCGGAACAGCACGACGAAACCGACCACAACCAGCCCGCCGCCGACCACCACGAGTGTCACGATGCCCGTAGCGAGCCCTGCGAGCACGTCCATGGGTCTCATTCTACGACTGGCCCGGTTCGCGAAACTCGGCCCGTTCTCCCGAGTTTCCGCTGGTCACGCGCTTAAGGTTGCGGTGTGTGGCGTGCCGATCGAACCTCCCGCGACTTCAGTGTCGACCCGGAGCTCGTCATGCCCGAAACCGGCCCGCTGGACACTCCGATGCAGGTGACGGCGCCACACACGCTCAGCTTCGGCGAGGCGGGTCTGGTTCCCGGCAACGCGGGTGAGCCGGCCTGGGCGGCCTGGCGCGCGGAACTCGCGGCCCTCGGCGGTCGCTCGCCACTGCTGCACTTCGTCGACTCCCCGCGCACGCGCATCGAACTGTCCACGACGCATCCCGGCGGTCTCGCCCAGTTCATCACCGGCAAGTCGACACTGCTGTCGAGTCTGATCCGCGACGAGATCGCGCTGCGCAGCGCCAAGATCGCAGCCTCAGCGGTCGAGGCCAAGGGTCTCGAGCTCTCGACGGCGCGCGGCATCGACAGCGTGCACCTCGGCATCGGTATCGCCGACTGGACTTTCGGGGGAGAGGAGTTCAGCGCCCCCGTGCTGCTGCGTCCCCTGGCCATCCGTCGCCACGGGCGCGACTTCGAGCTCAAGCTACGCGGCACGGCCTACCTCAATCCCGCGTTCGCCCAGGCGCTCGACGAGCAGTTCCAGCTGCGCCTCGACGCCCAGGCATTCGTTGCCCTCACGGACGACGACGGCACCTTCAAGCCCAACCCCGTCATCGATCGGCTGCGCGGCCTCACCTCGCACCTCGAGCACTTCCGGGTGAGCCCGCGCCTGGTCGTCTCGTCGTTCGCCGAGGTTGCAGGGGCGCTCGTCGCCGATGCTGCCGACCTGACGCATCCGGTGCTCGATGCGCTTGCTGGCAATGAAACGGCCGAGCGGATGCTCTCCGAGGCCTACGCGCCCGTGCAGGCTGTGCCCTCCGACGAACGATCGCCGCAGACCGACGCGCTGCTTCTCGACGCGGACGCCGAGCAGGAGAACGTGATCGCCCAGATCGCGGCGGGCAACTCGCTGGTCGTCAAGACCCTGCCGGGAACCGGCGGCACCCAGACGATCGTCAACGCCATCGGAAGTCTCGTCACGCAGAACAAGCGCGTTCTCGTGGTCAGTGCCCGGCGGGCATCCCTGAACTCGATCGCGCAGCGGCTGACCGACGTGGGCCTTCCGGGACTCGCGGTCGCGCCGCGGTCGCTGCGTCGCGACATCATCCGCTCGATCGGTCGTAGCGAGAAGGCTCGCCAGCCCAATGTCGGCGAGGTGGATGACGCCCTCCTGCGCCTGCGTAAGGTGCTGCTGGACTACCGCGGTGCTCTCACCCGCGTCGACCCGCAGCTCGGGGTCTCGGTGCTGGACTGTGTCACCGAACTGAGCAGGCTCGCGCTTCTGCCCAGTCCGCCGTCGACGACGGCCCGACTGTCGAGGTCCGCCGTCGAGCGGCTCACCGCCGACCGCACGCGCGCGACCGAGATCATGGTCGCTGCCGCCCAGCTGGGTGAGTTCAAGTACGGCCCCGGCGACTCGCCCTGGTACGGGGCCCAGTTCGCCAACGGGGATGCCGCGTTGCGCGCGCACGAGATCGCCAAGCGCCTGGCGGCCGATGAACTGCCGCGCCTGCTGCCCATGGCCCAGCAGCTGGTGGCGGGCACCCACATGCGTCCGTTCACGACGATCGCGGAGCTGGGAATCTACCTGCGCCTTCTCGTCGACCTGCGCGACACTCTCGACAAGTTCCTGCCGATGGTCTTCGACCGTTCGATCAGCGAGCTGATCGCGGCAACCGCGCCGCGCAAGGACTTCCCCGACATGTCGAACGGCAACCGGCGTCGGCTCAAGAAGCTGGCCCTGGAGTACGTGCGTCCGGGTGTGCGGGTGGGCGACCTCAATGCCGCCCTCATCCGCATCCAGCACCAGCGCGTGCTCTGGCATCGATTCGTGGCCGAGGGTGCGATTCCCGAGGTGCCAGTTGGCATCGGCGACGTGCAGGTCGCGTTCCAGCAGGTCTCCCAGGATCTCGCCGCCCTCGACGAACCGCTCGGGCTCACCGGACGGGACTCTCAACTCGACTCCGTGCCGATCGAGTCGCTGGTCGCCAAGATCGAGGCTCTTGCCGCCGAATCGGATGTGCTCCACAACCTGCAGGACCGCACGGCCCTGATGACGGCGCTGCGTGACCTCGATCTCGACCCGCTCATCGACGACCTCGCCCGGCGCCATGTGCCGGAGGAGCAGGTTGCCGCCGAGCTCGAGCTGTCGTGGTGGAAGTCGGCTCTGGAGTCGCTCCTCGAAGCCGACCGTGCCCTGCTGAACGCGAACACCTCGGTGCTCGATCGTCTGGAGGCCGACTTCCGTCTCGTCGACGAGGCGCACGCCGCGGGCAGCGCCCAACTTCTGGCGTGGCAGCTCGCCGAGAACTGGAAGATCGGTCTCGTCGACTGGCCCGACGAGGCGAACCTCCTCAAGCGCCTGCTCTCCCGCGACTCCGTCACCGCGTTCGACCTTCAGACCACGGCGCCGCACCTGTCGCGCACCGTCGCGCCGGTCTGGCTCGCGTCTCCGTACGAGATCGACCGCATCATCGACACGATGCCGTTCGACACGGTGATTCTCGTCGACGCCGGCGCAACCACTGTCGCCGAGAGCGCCGGCGCGATTCGCCGGGCCAAGCAGGTCGTCGCGTTCGGTGACCCGGTCACGCAGACACCCGCAGCTTTTGCGATTGCGGTCTCGACAGGCTCGACCACCGCGGTCTCGACGGGCGGGGTCTCGACAAGCTCGACCACCGCGGCCGACGACATCCATTCGCAGTCGGCACTTGCCCGGCTCGGAGCACTCCTGCCCACGCTGACCCTCACGCGCAGCTACCGGCCCGGCGGCGAGGACCTCGCAGAGCTCGTCAACCGCCGGTTCTATGGTGGGCGCATCCAGTCGCTGCCCTGGGCCGGCAGCTTCCTCGGTCACGGCAGCCTCGCCCTCGACTACGTCGCGGACGGGCACGGCATGCCCGACCCCGATTCCGGCGCGGTCGAGAGCCCGGATGCCGAGGTCGACCGCGTCGTCGATCTCGTACTGGACCACGCCTCGAAGCGCCCCCACGAGTCGCTCATGGTCATCACCGCGAGCGAGAAGCACGCGGTACGGGTGATGCAGGCGGTGCTCGGTGCCGTCGGATCGCGGCCCGAACTCGTCGACTTCGTCATCGGTGACCGGCCCGAGCCCTTCGCCGTGACGACCATCGATCAGGCCGTCGCGCAGAGCCGGGACCGGGTGATCTTCTCGATCGGCTACGGGCGCACCCCGCACGGCCGGGTGCTGTCCGACTTCGGCGCCCTCGGTGAGCCCGGGGGCGAGCGGCTGCTCGCGGTCGCCATGACGCGCGCTCGGCGTTCGATGGTGATCGTGACATCCTTCGAGCCGGAAGACCTCGACGACGGTCGCATGAAGCACGGCGCGGTCGCGCTCGCTGAGATTCTCGGGGAGGTCGGTGCTCGCCAGATCGAGCAGCCGGTGCCCGACGACAGCGAGCCCATGCTGGTGGATTTGGCCCAGCGACTCGAGGCCCGCGGGCTGAACGTCGCGCTCGGTCACCGCGGAAAGCTGGGCTTGGTCGCGTCCCGCGGCGGCATGTGCCTGACCATCGAAACGGATGCGGTGCTCAACCGCGGCACGCTGCGCGAATCGCTGCGCCTGCGTCCCGAGCTGTTGCGCCGTCTCGGATGGCACTACCTGCGGGTGCACGCATTCGATCTGTTCAGCGATCCCGATGCCGTCGCCGCCAGGGTGGCGACGATGCTGGGGGCGGACGCCGCGCCGATCAACGAGCCGATCACCATCGTCGCGTCGAATGCCTGACCACCGGGCCGAGGATCACGACCACATCGCGCCATCGCCGCGGCGCACGCGGGGTGCACGCCGCGTGACCACCCCGGCGCCCGAGGGATCGGATCCCTCTCCGGCACCAGAGCCCTCCCGGCACCACGTCGACGAGAACGACGAGCAGCTCAAGCGCGACAAGCCGCCGCACTGGGGCTAGCGGGAGTTTCTGACATCCCTTAAGCCCTGCCGTCTCCTCGCAGCCCGTCTCGGCGCGCATCTGGAAGGCCGGTCGTGGCGACTCCCCGAACTCAGGACATTAGGCAGGGTCGCGAACAAATGTCCTGAGTTCGGGGAGCGTGCCGGCTAACAGCGCCCGGTGAGCCGTCGGGCCGGGGCGGTCAGGCAGGAGCGGACGGGCCGGGGCGGACGGGTCGAGGGCGGACGGGCCGAGGGCGGACAGACCGGGGCGCGCGACGGCCGCTGACAGGCATCATGCTCGACACGAAGCGCGGGTCCGCCGCTGCACTGGGGGTAGCGGGCGATCAGTCCTTGCGGCTCGCGAGCAGGTCGCGGATCTCGGCGAGCAGCTCCAGCTCGGTGGGCGGTGCGGGCTCGGCCGTGGCATCCGGTTCGGCGCGACGACGGAACGACACGCGCTTGACGTAGTTGATCGGCACGATGAGGCCGAAGTAGACGACCACCGCAACCAGCAGGAACTGGATGATCGCCGCGATCACCGCACCGAAGTACATGGTGGCAGTGCCGCCCGACACGGTCGGGATGTTCACGGGCAGCGCCTTGGCGAGGTCCTCGGCGTTGAACAGGGCGCCGAGCGCGGGGTTCAGAACGCTCCCGACGATCGCGGTGACGATGCCCGTGAACGCGGCACCGATCACTACGGCGACGGCGAGATCGATGACATTGCCGCGGAGGATGAACTCCTTGAAGCCCTTTAGCACGACGTGCTCCTAACTGCTGGTGCCCCCTGAGGCGGATCCCGAGGAGGCGGGGGTGGACGACTTCTTCTCGGTCTTGGCCGCGGCCGGCGCGGGAGTCGAGCTCGAGCCGGAGTCGCTCGCTGAGGCACTCGAGGCGCTCGACGAGCTGCCCGACCCCTCGCTCTTCGCGGGTGCGCGGGAGTCGGTGCGGTAGAAGCCAGACCCCGAGAACGTCACGCCCACCGGCGAGAAGACCTTGCGCAGCACGCCGCCGCAGGTCGGGCACACGGTGAGGGAGTCGTCGGTGAACGACTGGTGGATGTCGAAGGCGTTGCTGCACTCGGTGCAGCGGTACGAGTAGGTGGGCACGGTGTTCCTTGGTGTGGGCAGCGAGTGGAGAGCTAGAAGGCGACGATGCCAGAAGGGGTGACGACCCCGTCGACGCGCTGGTCGTGCCGTTCACTCGGCACGGTGTCGACGAGCTCATCGTCGAAGATCACAGCATAGACCGGCGGGCAGTTCTCCATGCTTCCCAGGGTCTTGTCGAAGTAGCCCCGGCCCCAGCCCATGCGCATACCCGAGCGGTCGACGGATGCCGCCGGCACGATGATGAGGTCCACCGAGTTGATCGCGATCGGGCCCAGCACCTCGCTGGTGGGACGTGGCATGCCGAAGTCGTCCACCGACTCCGCCTTGCCGTCGTAGGGGGCCCAGTCGAGCAGGCCATCGGCCCGCGAGATCGGCAGCAGCACCTTGATGCCCTTCGCGCAGGCCCACGCGATGAAGTCGCGGGTGCCCGGCTCGTCCGGCAGCGAGAGATACGCGGCGAGGGATTGCGAGTGCAGGTCGTTCGTCAGCTGGATGAGGTGCTCGGTGATGGCGGCATCCGCTGCCTGACGGTGGTGATCGGGGGTGATGCGTCGGCGCTCGCGCAACTCGGCGCGCAGTGCGCGTTTCTGGTTGGCGACCTCGTCGGGCATGGGTCAAGTCTGGCATGAAGCGGGTTTGGTGGGCCTTCGCCCGCTAGCCTGTGGCTATGGCATTTCGCATAACGAAGGCTGTCATCCCCGCTGCGGGCCTGGGGACGCGCTTCCTGCCCGCCACCAAGGCGATGCCCAAAGAGATGCTGCCGGTCGTCGACAAGCCGGCCATCCAGTACGTCGTTGAGGAGGCCGTCGCCGCCGGACTCACCGACGTGCTCATGATCACGGGGCGCAACAAGAATGCGCTCGAGAACCACTTCGACCGCATGACGGAGCTGGAGGCGACCCTCGAGGAGAAGGGGGACGTCGACAAGCTCAAGAAGGTGGAGTACTCGAACGACCTCGCCGACATGCACTACGTGCGGCAGGGTGATCCTCGGGGGCTCGGCCACGCGATCCTGCGTGCCCGGATGCACGTGGGCCGCGAACCGTTCGCCGTGCTACTCGGTGACGACCTCATCGACTCCCGCGACGTGCTCTTGTCGCGGATGCTCGAGGAGCAGGCGCTGCGCAACGCCTCGGTGATCGCGCTCATGGAGGTGGAGCCGGCATCCGCCCACCTCTACGGCATCGCGACCGTCGAGAAGACGGGAACCCCCGACGTTGTGCGCATCACCGGACTGGTGGAGAAGCCCCCTGCCGGAACCGAGCTCTCGAACTACGCGATCATCGGGCGGTACGTGCTGCAGCCCGACATCTTCGACGTGCTCGAGCACACCGAGGCGGGCAAGGGCGGCGAGATCCAGCTGACGGATGCGCTGCAGGAGATGGCCGAGCACGGCATCGCCGGCGGTGTGTACGGCGTCGTGTTCCGCGGCCGTCGCTATGACACCGGGGATCGCGTGGACTACATCAAGGCGATCGTGCAACTGGCCGTCGAGCGCGACGATCTCGGCCCCGAGCTGCGACCCTGGCTCAAGCAGTTCGCGGCCGACCTGGACTGAGCGTGGCGTCGACGATTCCCACCCTCAGCGAGGGGCACACGACCATACGGCCGATCCGGCTGCGCGACGCGCGCACCCTCGAGCGCGAGCTGGCGGAGAACCGCGGCTGGCTGCGCAAGTGGGAGGCGACCAACCCGCACGGCCCGATGAGCTTCGACGTGCGCGCGAGCATCCGCAGTCTGCAGCAGAACGCCCGCGCCGGGCTCGGTCTGCCGTTCGTGATCGAGTACGACGGCCAGATCGCGGGGCAGCTCAACGTCTCGTCGATCGCCTACGGGTCGCTCTCATCGGCGACGATCGGGTACTGGGTGTCCGAGCGCTTCGCAGGCCGGGGAGCGACGCCGACGGCGGTCGCGCTGGCGACCGACCACTGCTTCTTCGGTATCGGGCTGCACCGCATGGAGATCTGCATCCGGCCCGAGAACGAGCCATCGTTGCGGGTCGTCGAGAAACTCGGGTTCCGCTACGAGGGGCTGCGGCGGCGCT
>ENA-UOWO01006315-UOWO01006315.1-activated-sludge-metagenome-genome-assembly--contig:-NODE-6315-length-12151-cov-6.298528_pt1 | contig 12151 bp, 7 predicted proteins | sample MGYA00238148_ERZ761564 | MGnify/ENA primary metagenome ERZ761564 (study PRJEB28885, sample SAMN05720194) | activated sludge metagenome | isolation source: Anaerobic digester | place: USA...
CCAGGTCCGGCTCACGCTGTACGACGCCAACCAGGGCACCGGCGTGCACGGGGCGATGCTGGCGCCGGTCCTTGGCCTGCTGCCGAACCAGATCGAGGTGATCTCGCCGTACGTCGGCGGTTCGTTCGGCACCAAGGGCTGGCCGCACCCGCACCTGGTGCTGGTGGCGATGGCGGCCAAGCTGCTGCCCGGCCGGCCGGTGAAGTACGCGATGACCCGGCAGCAGATGTTCCGGACCACCGGACATCGTCCGGCCAGCATCCAGCGCATCCGGGCGAGCGCCGACGAGACCGGCCGGCTGATCGCCGTGGACCACCAGAGCTGGGCGCCCACGTCCAAGGTGAAGCGGTACGTCGACCAGACCCTCTCGGCCACCCGCATGCTCTACGCCGTGCCGAACCTGCGCACGATCCATCACGCCGTCGAACAAGACAGCGCCCCAGGGGTTTTCATGCGGGCACCGGGGGAGATGACCGGGATGTTCGCGCTGGAGACGGCGCTGGACGAGCTGGCCGACCGGGTCGGCGTCGACCCGATCGAGCTGCGCATCCGCAACGAACCGGACCGCGACCCGGAGTCCGGAAAGCCCTTCAGCACCCGCAATCTCGTGGCCTGCCTGCGCGAGGGGGCGGAGCGTTTCGGCTGGTCCGGGCGCGGCCCGGTCGGCGGGCACCGGGACGGGGAGTGGCTGGTCGGGATGGGGGTGGCCGCGGCCACGTTCCCCAGCTTTTCGCTGGTGCCCAGCCGGGCCGGCATCGCCTTTCACGACGGCCGGTACCGGGTGGAGTTGCAGGCCAGCGACATCGGGACCGGAGCCTGGACGATCCTGCCCCAGATCGCGGCCGACGCCCTCGGCGTGCCGATCGACCTGGTCGAGGCCGACATCGGCCGGTCCGGGCTGCCCTGGGCGATGCCGGCCGGCGGGTCCGGCGGCACCTACGGCTGGGGTGACGCCATTGCCGCCGCGGCCCGCAAGTTCCGGCGCAAGCACGGGGACCGGCCGGCCGAGGGGGATCGGGTGACCGCGTTCGGGCACCTGCCGCGCGGCGCCCGCAGCTACGCGCGGCACGCGTTCGGTGCCCACTTCGCCCAGGTGCGGGTCAGCGAGGTGACTGGCGAGGTGCGGATCGAGAAGATGTTGGGCGTCTTCGCCGGTGGCCGGATCGTCAACCCGCGCACCGCACGGAGCCAGCTGATCGGCGGCATGACCATGGGCATCTCGGCCGCGCTGCACGAGGAAGGCTATGTGGACGAGCGGTTCGGGCACGTGGTGAACGGCGACCTGGCCGGCTACCACATCGCCGCGCACGCCGACGTGGTCGGGCTCGAGGCGATCTGCCTGGAGGAATTCGATCCCTGGTTCGGCGCGACCGGCGCCAAGGGCATCGGCGAGCTGGGCATCGTCGGGGTGCCGGCCGCGATCGGCAATGCCGTCCACCGGGCCACCGGGATCCGGCTGCGGGACCTGCCGTTCACCCCTGATCGGCTCTTCGCCGCCTGGGAGTGAGGACGGCGGGCCGTCGGCTTCCTCGGCGCGGCACTGAACCGGGGCCGGCGCCGGCCTATCAGTCCATCGGCACGGCCTCGCCGCTGACCCGGATGCCGCCGCCGGTCGGGATGTCCACGGTGAGCAGGCTCGGCCGGCCCACATGCCGTCCCTGGTGGATCAGCACCGTGGCCGGCGGCCGGACCCGACCGAGGTGACGCAGGTAGGCGCCCAGCGACGCGGCCGCCGAGCCCGTGGCCGGGTCCTCGGTGATCGTCCCGACCGGAAACGGGTTGCGGGACTCGAACTCGATCGGGCCCTGGGGGACCGTGACCGGGACAGCGACGGGGACGGCGACGGTGACCGTGCCGGCCCAGTCCTCCCGGTCCATCAGGGCCCGCAGCAGGTCCGGGTCGAAGGTGAGGCGGTCCAGGCGATCCTGGTCGGCCAGCACCAGGATGGGGTGCCGGTTGCCGGCGAAGGAAATGGCCGGCGGGTAGTCCGGGTGCAGGTCCTGGGCGGTGAGGCCGAGCAGTCCGGTCAGCTCGACCAGGGTGCCGGCCGGCATCGACACCACCCATGGCTCGACGCTGGTGAAGCCGGCCCGGATCCGGCCGTCGACCTCGGTGGTGTCGATCACGATCGGGCCGGCCGGGGTCCGGAACCGGAAGGGCCCGGCGCCGTACTGCCGGGCCAGGGCCACGGCCGTGGCGATGGTGGCGTGGCCGCAGAACGGGATCTCGGCCACCGGGGTGAAGTACCGCAGCGTGAGCGCACGCTCGGCCGGATCCCCGCCGACCACGAAAGCCGTTTCCGAGAAGCCGATCTCGGCGGCGATGGCCAGCATGGCGGCGTCCGACAGGCGCTGCGCGGCCAGCACGATCCCGGCCGGATTGCCCCCGTCCGGCGTGGAGGTGAACGCGGCGTACCGCAGGGCCGAGGACTCTCGCGGGCTGCTCATCTCGCCGTCCACGGTAGCTCGCCGGACGGCCGATCGGTACGCCCGATCGGGCCGTCCGGGGGCCGTAGGGTGCCTGTTCGTGAACGTACTGCTGCCTCCGTCGGAGACCAAGGCCCCCGGCGGCGACGGGCCCCCGCTGGCGCTGTCCGCGCTGGGCTTTCCCGAACTGAACCGGCGCCGCACCGAACTCATCGCCGCGGTGATCGCGCTGTGCGCGGATCCGGTGCTCGCCCGGTCCGCGCTGGGCGTCGCGGCCAGCAAGGACGGCGAGATCGTCGCGACCGCCCGGCTGCGCACCACCGGCACCCGGCCGGCCCTGCACCGCTACACCGGGGTGCTCTACGACCACCTGGACGTGGCCGGGCTGCCGCCGGCGGCCCGGGCCCGCGCGGCCGAGCGGCTGGTGATCACCTCGGCCCTGTTCGGCCTGCTGCGCGGCGGCGACCCGGTGCCCGCCTACCGGTTCTCGGCCGGCACCCGGCTGGCTGGCCAGCCCACGGTGGCCGCCGGATGGCGCCCGGTGCTCTCACCGGTCCTGGCCGGGCTGGACGGATTGGTGGTGGATCTGCGGTCGGGGGCGTACGCGGCGTTCGCGCCGGTCCCGGCCGCGGTCACCGTGCGGGTGCTGTCCGAGGCGGTACCCGGTGACCCGAGCACCCGCAGCGTCGTCAGCCACTTCGCCAAGGCGGCCAAGGGCCGGCTGGCCCGGGCCCTGGTCGCCACCCGGGCGCAGGTCGACGACGTGCCCGCGGTGATCCGGGTGGCCCGGCGGGCCGGCCTCCGGGCCGAGCGGACGGGGGAGCGCTCGATCGACCTGATCACCTGATCACCTGAGCACCTGATCGCGCGGCCGCGGCCGTTGCTCAGGGCGGGTCGGTGCCGCGGCGGCGTTCCTGGTCCAGCAGCGCGTCCAGGTCGGCCAGCCGGTCCAGCCCGCGCAGCGGCTGGGCCATCCGGTGGTTGCCGGACAACTCGCCCCGGTGCCGGTGCAGGAAGTTCCAGTAGCCGGCGGTGAACGGGCAGGCCTGCTCGCCGACCCGCACCGTCGGCCGGTACACGCACGGGCCGCAGTAGTCGCTCATCCGGTTGATGTAGGCGCCGCCGGCGGCGTAGGGCTTGGTGGTGATCCGGCCGCCGTCGGCGAACTGCGACATGCCGACGACGTTGGCCACCATGACCCACTCGTACCCGTCGACGAAGCACCGGTGGAACCAGTCGGTCAGCTCGGCCGGATCCCACCCCTGCTGCAACGCGAAGTTGCCCAGCACCATCAGCCGCGGGATGTGGTGGACCCAGCCGTGGTCGCGCAGGTCGGCGAGCACTCCGGACAGGCAGCGGGCCTGCACCGCGTCCGCGTCCAGCTCGGCGAACCAGTCCGGGAGCCCGCGCCGGGCCCGTAACCCGTTGCCGGCCGGGTAGTCCGGTCCCAGGTACCAGTACAGGTGCCAGACGTAGTCCCGCCAGCCGAGGATCTGCCGCACCACCGCCTCGGCCGCGGCGATCGGCGCCTGCCCGCCCCGGTAGGCATCCTCGACCCGGTGCACCACCTCCAGCGGGTCCAGCAGGCCCAGGTTCAACGGCGCGGACAGCAGCGAGTGCGCCATCCAGGCGTCGTCGGCCAGCATCGCGTCCTCGTAGCGGCCGAAGGCGGCCAGGCGGTGGGCCACGAAGTGCTCCAGCGCCTGTAGGGCCTCGTCCCGGGTGGCGGCGAACCGGCGCGGGCCGTCCCGGCCGACGAAGCGGACGTCGCCGTCGCGCTCCCACCGGTCCAGATCGCGGCGCACCTGCTCGTCGATCTCGTCCTCCTGCGGCCACCAGGGCTCGGGGACACCCAGCGTCGGCGGCCCGGACCGGCCGCGGCGGGGCTTGGGTGGCGGTTCGCGGTTGTCGGCGTCGAAATTCCACCGGCCGCCGGCCGGTTCGTCGCCGTCCATCAGCACCCCCTGCCGGCGGCGGGCGATGCGGTAGTGGTCCTCCATCAGCAGCCGGCCGCGGCCGTCGGCCCAGGCGGCGAAGTCGGCCATGCCGGTGACGAACCCACGAGCCGGCAGCACCTGCACCCCGGGCAGTCGCTGCACCAGGGCCAGCGCGCCCCGGGTGGTCGGGTGGCACACCGTCAGCGCCCGGTCGCCGGCCGCGTCGGTGTACCGGTCGACCGCGCGGAACTCACAGCGGTCGGCCAGCTCGGCGGCCCGGTGCCGCAGCGCGGACAGCACCAGATGCGCCTTCTGCCGGTGGAACCGGCGGCGGGCGAACGCCCGGCGCGACTGCACCAGCAGCACCGGCTGGTCGTCGGTGTCCAGGAAGTGCGGCCCGAGCTGGTCGGCGAAGAGCCACCGGCGGGCGACCGGCGCGGATGCGTTCACCCGGGCAGGTTTCCCACCCGGGTCCCGCGGCAATCAGCCGATCAGGACGGGTCGACCAGCACCAGGGTCAGGTCGTGGTTGCCGGCCAGCGCCCGGCTGTAGGGGCAGCGGCCGTGCGCGCCGTCCAGCACGCGTTGCCCGGTTTCCCGGTCCACGCCCGGCATCTCGGCCTCGATGGTGATGGCCAGCCGGAAGCCGTCGGTGGCGGTGCCGCCGATGTGCACGGTCACCGACACGGCCGAGTCGGTGACGTCGACCTTCTCCTTGCGGGCGACCGAGCGCAGCGCATTGTGAAAGCACGCCGCGTACCCGGCGGCGAACAGCTGCTCCGGGTTGGTGCCCTCACCACCTTCGCCGCCCATGCTCTCGGGCATGGACAGCTGGTAGTCCAGGGTGCCGTCGGACGTGGCCACCCGGCCCATCCGACCGCCCCAGGCCGTCGCGGTGGTGGTGTAGGACAGTGCGGCCATCGTCGGCCCCTTCTGCTCTGGTCGCGGGAGGTGTCCCGATCAGCTTGCCGGAGCCAGCACCGCGGCCGAATGCGGGGGCAGCGTCAGGGTGGCCCCCGGCTCGGACGCCCGGTCCACCCGCACCCCGTCCCGCGTGGCCAGCAGCAGCGCACCGGCCGGGCCGCCCAGCGGGATCCGGCGCTCCTGGTCGGACAGGTTGGCGGCGATCCGCACGCCGGACCGGTCGACCAGCAGCCAGCGGGCCTCGTCGTCCCCGGTCGCGGTCAGGTCACCGAACCAGGGGTCGGTCAGTTCCGGCCGCGCCCGGCGCAGCGCGATCAGGTCCCGGTGCAGGGCGAGTAACCGGGCGTGCGGTTCCCGGCCGAGCTCGGACCAGTCGAGCTTGGAGTCCAGGAAGGTCGACTCGGCCTGCGGGTCGGGGACCAAGTCCTTGTCCCAGCCCATCCGCGCGAACTCCTCGAGCCGGCCCTCCCGGGTGGCGTCGGCCAGGAACTGGTCGGTGTGCGAGGTGAAGAACTGCCACGGCGTGCCGGCCGCCCACTCCTCGCCCATGAACAGCATCGGGGTGAACGGGCTGGTCAGCACCAGCACCGCGGCGATGGCCAGGTCGTCCGGGGACAGCTGGGCGGTGAGCCGGTCGCCGACGGCCCGGTTGCCGACCTGGTCGTGGTTCTGCGCGTACCCCAGGAACCGCCAGGCCGGCGTGGTCAGGGTGTCCACCGGCCGGCCGTGATCGCGGCCGCGGAAGCTGGAGAACGTACCGTCGTGGAAGAAGGCCCGGCTCAGCACCTTCACGATGTCCGACATCTTGCCGAAATCGGCGTAGTAGCCGTCGGTCTCGCCGGTCAGGGCGACGTGCAGGACGTGGTGGAAGTCGTCGCTCCACTGCGCGGTCAGCCCGTAGCCGCCGGCCTCGCGCGGAGTGATCAGCTTCGGGTCGTTCAGATCGGACTCGGCGATCAGCGACAGCGGCCGCCGCGCGTGCGGGGCCAGCGCGTCGACCCGCTTGGCGATGTCCTCGAGCAGGTGGGTGGCGTGGCTGTCGTTGAGCGCGTGCACCGCGTCCAGCCGCAGCCCGTCCACGTGGTAGTCCTGGAGCCACATGACCACGTTGTCCAGGATGTAGCGGCGGACCTCGCCGGAGTCCGGCCCGTCCAGGTTGATGCTGTCGCCCCACGGGCTGCCGCCCGCGGTCGGGTTGAGATACGGCCCGAACAGCGGGATGTGGTTGCCGCCGGCGCCCAGGTGGTTGTAGACGACGTCCTGGATGACCCCGATGCCGCGCTGGTGGCAGGCGTCGACGAACCGCTGGTAGGCCCGCGGCCCGCCGTAGCTGTCCTGCACGGCGAACCAGAGCACCCCGTCGTAGCCCCAGTTGTGGGTGCCGGCGAAGGCGTTGACCGGCAGCAGCTCGACCATGTCCACGCCCAGGTCGACCAGGTGGTCGAGCTTGCCGATCGCCGCGTCCAGGGTGCCCTCGGGGGTGAAGGTGCCCAGGTGCAGTTCGTAGACGACGCTGCCGGCCAACCGCCGGCCCGTCCACGCCGCGTCGCCCCACTCGTACTCGGCCGGGTCGAACGGGCGGGTCGGCCCGTCGACGCCCGCCGGCTGCCAGCGTGATCGCGGGTCGGGGCGCACCGTGTCGTCGTCGTCGAGCCGGAACCCGTAGTCGCCCAGCTGGTCCGGCGTCGCGATGGTCCACCAGCCGCCCTCGGCCGCGGTCATCGGCGCGTCCGTGCCGGCGGTGACCAGGGCGACCCGCTCCGCGCGGGGGGCCCAGACACGGATGGTCTGCGACATCATCACTTCCTGGTTGACTCGTCGGTTCAGGTCGGATCAGGTCGGTCGGATCGTTTTGGCCGGATCGTCTCGGTCGCCCGGCGTTCAGGACACGGCGCGGACCAGCAGCGCCACCGGATAGCGGTCGAGCAGCTCCACCACGGGGACGTGCTGGCTCTCGACCGGCCGGCCGGTCAGCTCGTCGTGCCAGTCGCCCGGGGGCAGGTGCAGCACGGTGTCCCGCCACCCACCGGCGGCGGCCAGGCCGACCGGCAGCCGGGTGGCCACGGCCAGGGCGCCGCCCCGGTCGAAGGCGAACAGGTGCTCGGCGGCCGCGCCGTCCACGTCGACCGGTGCGTAACCGTCGAACAGGTCGGCCCGGTCCCGGCGCAGCCGCAGCGCGCGGCTGGTGACCAGCAGCTTGGCCGCGCCGCTCTCGTCCACCGGCGGCAGCCAGCCCTCGTCCAGCCGGGCCAGCAGCTCGATCCGCCGGGCGTAGTCCACCGGCCGCCGGTTGTCCGGGTCGACCAGCGACCGGTCCCACAACTCGGTGCCCTGGTAGACGTCCGGCACCCCGGGTGCGACCAGCTGGATCAGTTTGGCCGACAACGAGTTCGACCAGCCCGGCCCGGTCAGCCGGGCGGCCATTGCCGAGACATCGGCGCTGAGCTCGGCGTCGTCGTAGACGGCGTCGACCAGCGCGTGCAGCCGCTGCTCGAACGCGGCATCCGGGTCGATCCAGGCGGTGGACACCCCGGCCTCGCGGGCCGCCTTCTCGGCGAACGCGTGCAGGCGGTCCCGCTCGATCGGCCAGGCGCCGACGATCGCCTGCCAGAGCAGGTTGGCCAGGGCGCCGTCGCCGAGCGGGGCGAACCGCTTCCAGCGGCGGACCGCGGCGCCCCACTCCTGCGGCAGTTCGGAGATGACCGAAATGCGGGCCCGCACGTCCTCGGCCCGCTTGGTGTCGTGGGTGGACAGCGCGGTCATGGTGGCGGGGGAGCGGACCAGCCGCCGGGCGTGCAGGTCGTGCAGATCCGCCGGGGTCAACGCGAAATCGCCCGGCTCGCCGCCCACCTCGGTCAGGCTGGTCAGCCGGCTCCAGCGGTAGAAGGCGCAGTCCTCGACCCCCTTGGCCATCACCATGCCGGAGGTCTGCTGGAACCGGGTGGAGAACTCGGTCCCGACGTCCCGGAGCCGGCGGTCCAGCTCGGCCAGCGTGTCGGCCAGTTCCGGACGGGCGGTGACGGCCCGCTGCACCGCCTCGGTGAGCTGGTCGCCGCCGATCGGCAGGTAGGTGCGGTAGACGCCCAGCGAGGCGAGCAATTCGGCGACCCCGTCGTCGGCGCCCGGTACGTCGGGCACCAGCCGGGCCAACCGCAGCACCTCCGAGCGCAACGGCCCGTCGGCGACCGCCCGCTTGGTCGACCGGGTCATCGCGTGCCAGTCCACGGTCAGGCCGCCCCGCAGCTGGGTGTCCAGCACGTCCAGGGCCGGTTCGCCGGCCGGATCGACCAGCAGCCGGTCGACGGCGGCGAGCGCGTCGTACCCGGTGGTGCCGGCGCACGCCCAGGACGCCGGCAGCGTCTCGTCGCCCTCGAGGATCTTTTCCACCAGCACGTACCGGCCGCCGGTCAGCTCGGCCAGATCGTCCAGGTACTTGCCCGGGTCGGCCAGCCCGTCCGGATGGTCGATGCGCAGCCCGTCGACCCAACCGCGCTCCAGCCACCGGCCGATCTCGGCGTGCGAGGCCGCGAACACCTCGGGCAGCTCCACCCGGATCGCCGCCAGGTCGTTGACCACGAAGAAGCGGCGGTAGTTCAGCTCGGAGTCGGCCCGCCGGTAGTTCATCAGCTCGTAGTGCTGGCGGGCCAGCACCTCGCGCGGAGTGCCCGAGCCGGTGCCCGGGGCGATCGGCAACCGGTGGTCGTAGTAGCGCAGCGTGCCGTCCTGCACGGTCACCGCGTCGAGTTCGTCGTCCCCGTCGCCCAGGATGGGCAGCCGGACCTTGCCGCCGGAGACCGCCCACTCGATGTCGAAGTACTGGGCGTAGGGGGAGTCCAGGCCATGGGTGAGCACGTCCCACCACCAGACCGAGGCCTCCGGGGTGGCCACCCCGACGTGGTTGGGCACGATGTCGACCAGAACGCCGTGCCCGGCCCCGTGCGCCGCCTCGGCGACCCGCCGCAGGCCGGTGTCGCCACCGCGATCCGGGTCGACCTCGCCATGGTCGACGACGTCGTACCCGTGCCCCGATCCCGGCTCGGCGGCCAGGATCGGGGACAGGTACACCCAGTCCGCGCCCAGCGCGGACAGGTAGGGCACCAGGTCGGCGGCGTCGGCCAGCGTCCAGTCCGCGGTGACCTGGAGCCGGTAGGTGGACACCGGAACGGCCGGATCACGATCGGTCACGCCGCCGCCTCGCCCTCGTGTGTCGCTGCGCAGACCTGGCTCATGACGACTCCCTCGCTTACGACTTCTTCTTGCGCGGGCTGCGGGAAGGGCGCGGCGCCGGCGGCTCGGCCGCCGGCGCCGGGGCCGCCTCGGGCTCCGGCGTCTCCGAGACCTGCTCGGTGGTGCGGGATTCGGCCGGACCGGTGGCGGACTCGCTACCGGTCAGGGCCTCCGACCGCATCGGCACCGGAACCGGCGCGATGGTCGGCACGGCCGCCGCCGCCTGGACGTTTCCGACCGGCTCCTCGGCCCCGGCCAGGGCCTGCAGCACGACCAGGCCCTTACTGGCCACCGGCACCGACCCGCCGCCCGGAATCGCGTCCAGATGCTCGGGCACGCCGGAGGTGTCGACCACCAGCCGCCAGGCCGGCGCGAACTCCTCCGGCGGCAGCACCCAGTCCATGCCCTCGTCGTGGGCGTTGAACAGCAGCAGGAACGAGTCGTCGACGACCCGCTGCCCGCGGGTGTCGGTGCCGCGGATGCCGTTGCCGTTGAGGAACATCCCGACCGACCGGCCGAAGCCGGCGTCCCAGTCCTCGGGCTTCATCAGCGCGCCGCCGGGCGTGATCCACACGATGTCCGGCAGCGGCTCGCCGGCCGCATGCCCGACCGGGCGACCGTCGAAGAAGCGGCGCCGCCGGAACGTCGGGTGCTGGCGGCGCAGCCGGGCCACCGACGCGGTGAACTCGATCAGCGCCTCGTCCGACTCCAGCCAGTGGATCCAGGTCAGTTCCGAATCCTGGCAGTAGGTGTTGTTGTTGCCCAGCTGGGTGCGGCCGAGTTCGTCGCCGTGCGCGATCATCGGCACCCCCTGCGAGAGCAGCAGGGTGGCGATGAAGTTGCGCTGCTGGCGGGCCCGCAGGGCGAGCACGTGCTCGTCGTCGGTGGGGCCCTCGACGCCGCAGTTCCAGGACCGGTTGTGCGACTCGCCGTCGTTGTTGTCCTCGCCATTGGCCTCGTTGTGCTTCTCGTTGTAGGACACCAGGTCCCGCAGCGTGAAGCCGTCGTGGGCAATGACGAAGTTGATGGAGGCGACAGGGCGCCGTCCCGAGTACTCGTACAGGTCGGCCGATCCGGTGAGCCGGGAGGCGAATTCGCCCAGGGTGGCCGGCTCCCCGCGCCAGAAGTCGCGAACCGTGTCCCGGTACTTGCCGTTCCACTCGGTCCACTGCGGCGGGAAGTTGCCGACCTGGTAACCGCCGGGACCGATGTCCCACGGCTCGGCGATCAGCTTGACCTGCGAGACCACCGGGTCCTGCTGCACGAGTTCGAAGAACGTGGACAGCCGGTCGACGTCGTAGAACTCGCGGGCCAGGGTCGCGGCCAGGTCGAAACGGAAACCGTCGACGTGCATCTCGGTCACCCAGTAGCGCAGCGAGTCCATGATCAGCTGCAGCGAGTGCGGGTGCCGCACGTTGAGCGAGTTCCCGGTGCCGGTGTAGTCCATGTAGTACTGCTTGTCGTCCTCGACCAGCCGGTAGTAGGCCCCGTTGTCGATGCCCTTGAACGACAGGGTCGGACCCAGGTGGTTGCCCTCGGCGGTGTGGTTGTAGACGACGTCGAGGATGACCTCGATGCCCGCGGAGTGCAGCGACTTGACCATCGCCTTGAACTCCTGCACCTGCTGGCCGCGTTCGCCGAACGCGCTGTAGGTGTTCTGCGGGGCGAAGAAGCCGATCGTGTTGTAACCCCAGTAGTTCGACAGGCCCTTGTCCATCAGGGTGCTGTCGTTGACGAACTGGTGCACCGGCATGAGCTCGATGGCGGTCACGCCGAGCCGGGTCAGGTGGTCGATGACCGCCGGATGGGCCACGCCCGCGTAGGTGCCGCGCTGGCTGGCCGGCACCTCGGGGTGCATCGCGGTCAGGCCCTTGACGTGCGCCTCGTAGATGATGCTGTCGGCGTAAGGGATCTTCAGCAGCCGGTCGCCGGTCCAGTCGAAGAACGGGTTGATGACGACGCCGTGCATCATGTGCGGCCCGGAATCGGCGTCGTTGCGGCTGTCCGGCTCGCCCATGTTGTAGCTGAACAGGGCCGGATCCCAGTCGATCGCGCCGGACACGGCCTTGGCGTAGGGGTCCAGCAGCAGCTTGTTGGGGTTGCACCGGCTGCCGTGATGCGGCTCGTACGGGCCGTGCACCCGGTAGCCGTAGCGCTGCCCCGGCTGGACCGTCGGCAGGTAGCAATGCCAGACGTATCCGTCCACCTCGGGCATCTTGATCCGGGTCTCGCCGCCGCGCTCGCCGATCAGGCACAGCTCGACCTCGGTTGCGGCCTCACTGAAGATCGCGAAGTTCGTCCCGGTTCCGTCGAAGGTCGCACCCAGTGGATAGGGTCGTCCCGGCCAAATCTCCATCGGTGCTCCTACCTGCAACTTTGTTCAGATGTCCGTCACCGTTGACCGGCTGGGCGGGCGCCGCGGACGGCGTCCCACGACCGGTAACCCTAGCCGGGACGGCCGCCGGAAGCCGTGTCGGACGACTGTCAGGATCGTCTCCGATTGGCCGCCCCGCCCCCGGGGTACCCGCCGACTTCGGCCTCGCGCGGGCCCGCGGCAGCAGCCCGGACGCCGGCCCCGACGGACTGTCGGCGGGTTCGATTACCCTCGCCGATGTGCCGGATCCAGCCGTCTATCGCC
>ENA-UOWO01006316-UOWO01006316.1-activated-sludge-metagenome-genome-assembly--contig:-NODE-6316-length-12150-cov-5.767838_pt1 | contig 12150 bp, 10 predicted proteins | sample MGYA00238148_ERZ761564 | MGnify/ENA primary metagenome ERZ761564 (study PRJEB28885, sample SAMN05720194) | activated sludge metagenome | isolation source: Anaerobic digester | place: USA...
TAAATCACATGAAAAAAGATTCAAAAATATATGTTGCCGGACACAAGGGACTTGTTGGTAGTGCTATTACAAGAAAGCTTCAAGAACTTGGCTATACTAATCTGATTTTTCGGACATTTGAAGAATTGAATTTGATGGATCAAAAATCGACCGCAGATTTTTTCGCAACAGAAAAACCGGAATATGTTTTTCTGGCTGCCGCCAAAGTCGGCGGAATAAAGGCTAACGATGACTTCCCTGCTGATTTTATTTATCAAAACCTACAGATCCAGAATAATATTATTCAAAATGCTTATAAAAATGGAGTGAAAAAACTTCTGTTTCTTGGAAGTTCCTGCATATATCCAAGAGACTGTGAGCAGCCCATCAAGGAAGAATATTTTATGACTGGACCATTGGAAAAAACCAATGATGCCTATGCAATTGCCAAAATTGCCGGCATTAAAATGTGCCAATCTTTCAATAAGCAATATGGTACAAAGTTTATTTCCGTGATGCCGACAAATTTATATGGTCCCAATGATAATTTTGACCTTGAATCATCCCATGTTCTCCCTGCTCTGCTTCGCAAATTCCACGACGCAAAAACCAAAAACAAAGATGAAGTAGTCATGTGGGGCACAGGCTCGGCAATGCGGGAATTTCTCTATGTTGATGATTTATCTGACGCCTGCGTATATCTCATGAACAATTATGAAGACAGTGAGATTGTAAACATTGGAACTGGCGAAGACATTTCCATCTCCGAGTTAGCCGAACTAATAAAAAAAGTGGTTGGTTTTGAAGGCAAAATAGTTAATGACACAACCAAGCCCGATGGCACTCCCCGTAAGCTTTTGGATGTTTCAAAATTACATAATCTCGGCTGGAAACATAAAACGAGCTTGTTAGATGGGATCAAAAAAACACATGAGTGGTTTTTGAAAAATAAAGCGTAATAAATTATAATGAAAATTTCAATCATCACTCCTTCATATAACCAAGCGCGATTTATCGAACGCACAATCAAAAGTGTGCTTGATCAAAATTATCCGGATTTGGAATATATTATCATGGATGGCGGTTCAACCGACGGCACAGTCGAAATCCTGCAAAAATATTCAGACAAAATTACTTGGAAATCGGAAAAAGATAATGGCCAATCAGACGCAATTAATAAGGGGCTCAAAATGGCTACTGGTGATATTGTTGCCTATCTCAATTCTGATGACACCTATGAAACAGGATCTCTTCAAAAAGTTGTCGATTTTTTTGAAAACAATAAGGAAGCAAAATGGGTTACCGGCAAATGCAAAATTATCAATGAAAAAGATGAAGAAATCAGAAAACCGATCACTTTCTACAAGAACCTTTTCCTCAAAAACTTTAGCTATTCCAAGTTGCTCAGCGAGAATTTTATTTCCCAACCGGCTACATTCTGGAAACGTGAACTGCTGAATGAAATCGGGTATCTGAATGAAGAAGAACATTTTTGTATGGATTATGAATACTGGCTTCGCATTGGACAAAAATATCCAGCCGGAATTATAGGTGCATATTTGGCCAATTTTCGCTATCACACCCAAAGCAAAAGCGGCAGCGTCAACAAAAAACAATTCCAAAATGAACTCAGAATCGCCAAAAAACATGCCAGCAACCACCCCCTGTCTATTTTTTTACATTATTTAAACTATTGGAAAATAACAACAATATATCAAATACTAAGAATGCTTAAGGAAAAATAATTTCTATAGGCCCTAAATGCAAATCGCATCACAAAAGCAAGCCAAAGAATTTGACATTTCTAAGTCAGTAGAAAAGATGGATAATATTTAAAAGACAAAATTATAAAAAATAAAACTGCCAGCAAATGACAGGCACGGCGCTACAAAAAATATAACCATCAACTAGCACATTTATTTTTTATTTTCTTCAGAAGCAACATAAAAGATCCAGCCTGAATTCCAGCTTCGAAAATAAGGAAACTCAGAAAAACACCCACAATAATATGAGTGTTTTTTTGCAAAAAATTTCTATTAGCAGAAAATGCCACACGAAAATTATTTGTAAAACTAAGGATTGCCCGCACAGGATGAACACCGGCTTTATGGAATAAAACGCCTCTTTTTCCATTATTAAATTGATATTTTATAAACTCTGCTACATTTTTTCTGTTATGATGATGCTTGCAGGTCGTTTCCGCACAAACTGAAAGATGTTTGGATGTTTTTTTTGATATTTCATTAAAAAAAATAACATCTTCATTAACTGCCGCGTCTTCCTTGAAAAAAACATCTTTTACATATTCATATTTTGTTAAAGTGGCTCCGGCGCCAAGCCATTTCCTATTTGATACACTTTCTTCCATCTGCAGCCACCAAAAATTAGAATAATCAATAGTTTTTGTCCAAAAATTAGCAGGAAATGAATTTATCCTGCCCATAGCAGCGCAGGCATTATTTTTTTCTAGGAATTCTGCTAGTGTTTTTCCATATTTTTCCGGCAATATAATATCATCATCGACGAATAAAAGATATTTCGCCTCTATTTTGTCGCCAAAAACATATCTCAATCCATCATTTCTGGCTTCTCCCGGCAAAATAATTTTTTTGTTTTTGCTTTCAGTTACATGAAGCGTTCTGTCTTTAAATTTATCGATAATAAAATTTTTAAAATCCAAATCAGACGTGCTTTTGCCTGCTACAACAACAATAACATTTTCAAAACCACTTTGATTAAAGGCAGACTCAATTGTAGGAATTGACTGCATCCCCCTTGTCACAGGAATAACAACTGCAAGACTTTTATTTTGCTTGTTCATTTTTTTGACTTTCTAAAAATAAAATATTTTTTTCAATTTCATTTTTTTGCTTATTAAACATTTCCGTTATTTTATCCTTTTCCGTGGGTTTGGCCATTTTCCAGAATAATCCATGCAAAATTTTAAGAAAAAATGACTTGCTTTTTTCTGCTTCCATTTTTTTTATAATATATTCAATAAAATAAACCGCATAGGGAGTCGGACGAAAATTATTTATTTTTTTGCGGTGAATTCTGGCAAAAATTTTGGCGTGTTCTATGAATCTTAAGAAATTTCCTGAACTTGTTTTAGCCTCATCATGAATTCTTGCCACAGAAACAAAATCACTAAATCTTTTGAATTCAAGATTGGAATTTTCAAGCCTGAGAAAAAGATCATAATCCATTGTCCAATTTAAACCAACATCTAAACCACAATGCCTGTCCCATTCTTTTTTTAAAATGCATGTTCCTGGCTGTTGGATAAAAAGCCTTTTTTTCGACAATTTTCCTTTTTCGTAGGTTTCTGTTCCAACAGCCGGAACTAATATTTTATCCTTAAGAAAAACACAGTCTCCATAAATAATATCAAGATTATTTTCTTTATTTAATTTATTGAACATATCAACAAATTTATCCAAAAACAAATCATCCGCACAGAGCCAAGTGACCCATTTTCCTTTGGCTTTCTTTATGCCCCTATTTATGGCATCACTCTGTCCTGAATCTTTTTCTCTGTGATGAAAAAAGTTTCCGTGTTGAAACACACATTTTTCAATTATTTCGGACGTTCCATCTGTACTTAGAGCATCCTGAAAAATAACCTCAGTATCAATTTTTTCACTGATACGAACCAATGATTGTATTGTATTTTTTATATATTTTTTTCCATTAAAGACAGGCACCACAACAGATAATTCCGGCATAGTTTTATTGTTTATTTTTTATTAAAAAATCATTTTCTTCTTGTATTAATAAGTCCAAAACTTCAAAAAAAGATTTGCCATATTTCCACCCCAATTCTTTTTTAGCTTTCTCATTGCTTCCATAGATATTTTGAATATCATTCGGACGGAAAAGCGATCGATCTACTATTATTTTATCTCGACTAATTTCCAATTTATCAAAAACGTAGTTGGCAATTTCCCTGAGAGAAACCGATTTTCCTGAACAAACCAGAAAATCTTTTGGTTTTTTTTGTTGAAGCATTAGCCACATTGCTTCTATGTAATCTGGCGCATAGCCAAAGTCCCTTTTAAGATCAATGTTGCCGACTTTCAATTCACTTCGTTCGCCGTTTTTTATTTTGATAGCAGTTTGAATCACTTTTTTAACAAAAAAATTGTTTGTTCTCAAATACGATTCGTGATTGAAAAGAATTCCGCAACAGGCAAAGAGGCTATAACTCTCGCGATAATTAATAGCCATCCAATGGCCTGCGGCCTTGGAAATTCCATATGGACTGGCCGGATGAATAACTGAATTTTCCGTGACTGGCAATTTTCCGATATTGCCAAACATATCACTGGAAGATGCTTGATAGAAGCGAATGTTCTTGTCAGTTTTTTTAATGGCTTCCAATAAATTCAAAACTGAAAGAATGTTGAAATTTATTGTTTCATGCGGCTTTTCAAAAGACAAACCAACAGCGCTTTGAGCGGCTAGATTATAGACCTCGTTCGGCTTGAATTTTTCAAAAATAGCCGTGATCTCAGCCAGATTCAAAAGATCGCATTTTTCAAAATCAACCTTGTTTTTTATTTTCATATACTCCAATCCGAAAAAATTCTCTTCGGCATCTTTCCTGATCAAACCGATGACCCTATATCCTTTTTTCAACAAAAAATCGGACAGATATGCTCCATCCTGACCAGTTATTCCTGTGATGATGGCTGTTTTTTCCATATTAATTAAGGTTTTTTTATAAACTCAACGATTCTAATTTTTTCCTTTTCCCATTGCTCATATCCCTTTTGCATATATTCGTATGCGTTTTTCTGCACTTCTTCAATATTGGACAGATCTATTTTGCCAGGTTTTTTAAAATCAAACAAATAGCCATTTTTGCCATTCTCAATATATTCATTCATAGTCGGATTGTTTACTGCAATCACAGCTTTGCCCATAGCCATGGCCTCCAAAAAAGACATTCCTATTCCCTCAAATTCCCGGGGAGCAACATAAATTCCTTTTTGTTTGATGACATCCCACATTTCTTTCCTGCTCTCAAACCATTCGGAATAAGTTATTTGATATTTTCTTTCATCTTCTTCGCTTGGCTGAATAAATTTCTGATACGGATCAACTGCTTTATGAATATGGATTTTTTTATTTTCGCTTCCAAAAATTTTTGCAATTATATTAATATTTATTTTTGTCAATCTTTGCCAGAAAAAAACCTCGTTTTTATCGCCAGGAATAAATTCATCGGGCTTGGTAAAATATTGAACAAACATCGATTCAAATCCCCATTTTGCAAGTTTCTCATGCAAAGTTTTGGAAAAATTGATTATTTTTAAATCTCGACAATTGTTCCAATATCCAAAATCTAATCTCCCGGATTGATCATACATAGGAAAAAAAATAATATTATCATTTTTTATATTTCGTATAACATCTCTCGAAGGTAATAGTTGAAAAAATATCACTCCCAAATAGCTTTCATCAATAAACGACAAATCAGGAAAAGGTTTCCCGATCCAGCTTTCATCCAAAACTTCTTCGACATCAAAAAATTTTTTCAAATATTCAATCAAAAATACGGTGGATTTAGTTTTATTATGATAAGAATGACCAATAAAAACTAATTTTCTGGAATTTTTGTTTATTTTTCTTTTTTTTCTTGGTTTTAATTTAATAAAATAATTTTTGCATTGTAAAAAATATCCAAAAATATTACTCTTAATCCTGATTATCACTTTTATGAAATCTATAGCAAGAAAAAACACAGAAATTGCCGCTTTTCTCCTTGATGTTTCTGGCGGTAAAAGAAAATTGATAAATTTTTGAAACAATAAATTTATTCTCCAAGAATAAGAAGAATGGATTTGTAATAATTCATTATTGACTGAGTCTAATTGGGATTTAGTTGAATCTAATTGAGTCTTGACCAAATTAAATTCTTTTTCTTTATTGTCTTTCTCTTCTATACCCAAATAATCATCTATGGATTTATACAAATCGCTAAGAGGAACTTTTTGTGAAAAATAATTATCCAAAAAATTTTTTTCCCATTCCAAAAAAAATCTCAATTTATAAAAATTAGTTTCTTTGCTGTCATTATCGGAAATATTCAAAGAACTTTTCCGCCAATAAGCCCGCGCTTTATTAGTAAAAACCACCCCATTATCTTTTGCTAACATCAAATATGTAACATCGTCGCTTCCGCAAGCTCTGGGAAAATTTACATAACCCCCAATTTTATTGAGAGCTTCCTTTTTGATTACAAATTCAGAAGTCGACTGTAGCCTTTTTGTCACGTTTCTTCCAAAAAGCATTTGGTCCCAGGTTTCAAATTCAGGCAAATCATTGCCTTCTAAAATTTTCTTATTTTCTTCATCAACCCTTATTACCTTGGTTCTGAATAGAGATACTTTTGGATATTTTAAAATCAATCTGTTTATTTCCTCTAAAAAATTTTCCGCTATATAGTCATCATCACCCAAAAGACAAATGAATTCGCCCTTGGCCATTTCTAACATTTTATTCCAAGTTCTCGTAGGATCTTCTTTTCCTATATTTTTTTCGCCTTTCACATATCGTATTTTAGAACTTTCATACCGTTTGACTATACTATCAATGTCATCAAGAGAACAATCATTATAAAGCACTAGTTCCCAATCAGAAAAAGTCTGCTTCAAAACAGAATCAATGGCCACACTAAGAAACTTGCCTTTTATAATTGGAATTAGAACTGAAAATTTTGGCATGTTTAAATATTATTAAATATTTCTTAAGAAATCATTTTGAACTAAACAAAACTGATTTTATTTTATTTATCACATAAACATAAAGAACTGCTAATCTCCAGGCTTTAGTTTTTCTCATAGCATCTATTTCTTTTTCTTTTTGTTGAATTATTTCATTTTTCTGTTGAATCTCATTGCTTATGCTTTTATAAGGTTTCCATTCTGTTAAACCAGCGAAATTAAAGGTATTTTCAATGTTATCATCACTACACACAGCAATTATATACTCGCTCTTTTTAAAAATATTTGCATCAATAAATTCTATTACACTTCTTTCCTTAGCACCATTTTCAGACATTATATAGCTAGCCGCCACATCGTCCTGATAAAACATTTCACTTTTTTTAAAATTTTCATTGATAATCTGTCGGAATTCCTGCGGATTCATTTCATGAATATGAAACTTATTTCCTTTTGGATAAACAAGAGAATTTGGAGTAGAAACTATGAAGACCCCCTTGTCCTTTAGTACTCTTTTGACTTCCTTTAGAAAGTCATGCTGGTTTTTTTTATCAACATGTTCAATTGTTTCAAAGGAAACCACAATATCTACTGAATTATCGCTAACAGGTATTTTACTTACTGACCCACGAATAAAATCTATTTTTTTATCATTAAAATTTTCCTGGCAATGCAATATTGCTTCCTCGGAAATATCCACACCAAAAACTTTTTCTGCTCCTGCTTCTGAAATCATCTTGCTGCCGTAACCGCTCCCGCACGCTATATCAAGCACATACTTATTTTTAACAAAGCGGGAAGCAAAAAGGTACCTGGCCATGTGTTCAATATATGTTACCCCACCCTTATTAACTTCTGGCATCATCCTTTCCCCTGTAAATTCCATAGATTTATTTCTTTATAAATATATTATGTTTAAAATCCACAATGCCATTTGACGCGTATTCATTTAAAACAACAAAGGATTTCATATCATGCTTCCAATCAAAATAAATTTTTGCATCTTTATCTGCAATAGCAGGAGAAATAGAATATGTTCCATTAGCAAATGCATTTTCAAATTCAAAATCAACCTGAATTATTCCTTTTTGAAACAAACCTGTTTCTATTTTTTTATACCATGTATTTGTGATAAACAAAGACTTTCCGCTTGAATCTCTGACCGTTATTCCAAAAATTGGATCTTTTGTTTCTTTTTTAAATTCTATTTTTATCTCTGCCCTTATTATCTCCCCACTTGCATATACGTTTTTTTCAATATTCTTTTGGTTAAAAATTTTCACTTCTAGAATATTTGCTATTTTTCTGTCAAATTTTCTTCCAGCATCATCTACATATTCAACCTCATATTCTATATTGTCACATTCTTTTTTTTCATTCATTTTTTCAATCCTTTTCTCTTCATCAATAATATTTTCACGTAAATATTCATCCACAATCTCATTTACATTTCCAATTTTTTTTATTTTTCCAAAACGTATTAGCATTGCCCTATCACAATATCTTCTTACAGTTTCGACATCATGAGAAACCAAAACAATGGTCCTTCCTAAATTACGATATTTATTGAATTCTTCTATGCATTTAGATTGAAAATTGCTGTCCCCTACTGCTAAGACTTCGTCCATCAGCAGAATGTCGCGATTGGCATGAATGGAAACAGAAAAAGCTAAACGCACCTGCATGCCGGAAGAATAATTTTTAAGCTTCTGATCAATGAATTTTTCCAGTTCGGAAAATTTCACTATGCTGTCAAATTTTTCGTCTATTTGTTTCTTAGTAAGACCAAGCACAGTGGCATTAAGATAGACATTATCCCGCCCGGAAAGTTCCGGATTAAAACCGATCCCCAACTCCAAGAAAGGTGAAATCATGCCATCGATTTGAACTTTGCCCTTGTCAGCCTTATATATTCCTGCCAAAATCTTAAGCAGTGTTGATTTGCCGCTGCCGTTCCGCCCAATGATGCCGAAAAATTCCCCTTTTTTCACTTCAAAAGAAACGTCATCCAAAGCTTCAAACTCCTCATATGTCTTCTTTTTAAACACATTCAAAGCCACGCCCAAAACAGAATTGATTTTTTCATGTGGAATCTTGAATTTTTTGGAAACTCCGACAACTTTTACGGCATAATCAACAGCTTGGGCATTTTTGCCCTTAATGCCAATGTTTTTATTCATATTGCTCATTATATTCTATTTTTGCTTTGTTTTCAACCTCTCTACTACCCTTATAGTCTTTTTGCAATAATCCGGCCAAATGCTATAATTTAATCGGAAACATGAAAAAAATACATATAAAAATCATTATCTTATTGATTGGATTTTTTTCTTCTTTGCTGATAAAAAAAGAAGTATCTTTTGCTGCCGGCAGTTACCAATATGAAAGTTGCAATGTTGCCCAGGCGGTTACCGGCGACTGGAATAATGACGGAATATCTGATATTGGTGTTTACTACGGAGGATCATGGTATTTGGATAAAAATAACAATGGTGCATGGGAAGGAGAATCTGTCGATACGTATATTTCTAATTTTGGAAAAGGCTTTCCTACAAGCTGTCCTGTGGATAATTCTTCCATTGGCCCTGAAATTGCAGTTGGACTTTGGAATTATGGATCCAAAAACGCATTAAAGGATAATCCATTTAAAATTACTGCCAACAAAAACTACAACATAAAAAACAAAGACGGAGCAATTGTTGGTCAGGTGAGTGGCGGAACCGCAACTAGAGTGACTTACGATGGCGATTCGTATCTCAAGGCTTACGATTCAATTTCTGGAACCAAATCTAAAAAGGTTTTCTATTTTGACGCAGCTGACGGCGATAATTCGACTTTGATTTTCGATGTCAACCGTCCAGATTCCACATATGACCAATACCGCGGAAAAATAAAAATTCAATATACCGACAGTTCGAATCTTTGGGTTATTAATACCCTGCCATTGGAACACTATGCCTGGGGTGCGGGAGAATTTACCGGAACAGGAGCATTTGAACATACTAAAACCATGTCTACCATTTTCCGAACCTATGGATATTGGTACATTAAATACGCAACCAAATACAACGGCTACGGATTTAAAATCAAGAGTGATTCGGGAAATCAGATTTACCGAGGCTATGATTGGGAAAAAACTTATGCTAATGTCAAAAAAGCAGCTCAGGAAACTAGAGGAACAATTGCAACTTATGACAATGACGTCGCCCTCACTCCCTACAGTTCATGGAGCGACGGACGAACCAGAAGCTACGAAGAACGCTGGGGCTCAACTGACTATCCATGGTGCAAATCAGTCTCTGATCCATATGGAAAAAATTCAACAATGACAACTGCTCAACTTGAGGCCGCCGGAAACCATATGGTCGGACTTATTGCTCACGGATCGCTTCATTTGGCTGACGAACATGATTGGTCATATAATAAAATATTAAAATATTATTATACGGGAATTTCACTTAATCCAAATTACTAATTATGAAATTTAAAATTGCGACATTCTTTTTTATCATTGCGCTTATTGTCATTGGATACTTTGCCTATCCGATTTTAAAGAATCGCTATTTTTCCGATACTCAGACTGCAAAAAATGTTTCTGATTCCACCCAGCAAATGAATGTTGCTTCTGATCCTGGCGAATCTCCCGATGAATTGCCCGCTTCAGATGACGGACTTTCCATTATGAATAATTCTGCAGAAAATCCAGAGGGAGATGATGAGGGACTTTCAATTATGAATAAATCTATGGAAAATTCCACAAAAGACAGCGCTCCGATAATGGAAATTGAAAAACCAAATGCAAATAAAGAAAAACAGCATCTCAGAATAACAGCAGAATATTGCGACGGAGAATGCGAATTTTTTGAAAATAATCCTATTGACTTTAAATATTGCCAGGAAGTCTGCGGTCTGACTCAGATTCAAAAACCAACCGGCGGATGTGAAACCGAACAAAACCTGGAAAAAGATTACTGTTTTGAGCACTTGGCAATTACAGAAAAAAATTCTTCCTTATGTGAAAAAATTGAAGATACTAATATTAAATTAACCTGTAAAAACAGGATCCTTCAAGATATTATCGAAAACCAATAAAAAAACAGCCTTCCTACTTTTATGAGGTTTAACCTCCAATATTGGGCTGTTGCGAGTTTGGCTAATCCGATATTAAATATTCTCCGCGACTTTGGGAATCAGTTTTCGATATGAAAATATGCCTAGAGCAAATCCGGCAACCACAGTAGCAAAAAAAACAAAAACGTATTGCGGTGAAATGGCAAAGTGATTATGAATCAGGGCTTCCTTTGTATAATGAACAATAAAAGCCAAAGGATTTAGCAATAAAATTATGTGATATTTGGCCGGAAGCGCAGACAATGGATAAATTATCGGAGAAGCATACATAAGAACCATCAGAAGCACCTCCCATATCATGGACAAATCACGAAATCTAACAAAAAGCGGCGCTGTTATTAGAGAGAAAGACAGAATTATGATGTAAAGAAAAACGGAAAAAACAAGGAAAACTAAAACTGAAGTCAAGCTTGGCAAAAATCCCTTAATAGCAAAAAAGAAAGCAATGACAATCAAATTCATCAGAAAAATCATCGTGGCATTAATTGTTGAAGCTAAAATTATTGCCCAACGCGGCACATAAATTTTGGTAACCAACTGCGCTTTTGACATAAGTGAGGCCATGCCGGCAGAGGTACCCTCTGTGAAAAAAAAGTAGATCATCAGCCCAACCAAAAGTTCCAGAGAATATGTGCCACTCTCACTAAACATGGTGGAAAAAACAAAATTTAACACGGCGAAAATACAAAGAGGTTTTAGAAGCACCCAAATATATCCCAAAACAGATCCGTGGTAACGCAACTTGAAATCGGTTTTAGCCAAAGTCCAGATTAGTTCTTTGTAATTTTCGTGTTTTTTATTCACAAAAAATTCTTTAAAAAAATTATTAAACCCTCTCCATTTTCTTATACCACTCCGGCATGAGTTGGAAAATTTCCACCTGTCTCCTGATTCCCTTTTCTATATCCATTTTAGGTTCATAGCCTAAAAGTTTTCTGGCTTTGCTAATGTCAGCTGAAGAAGCCACATCGCCCTTGTCAACCTCTACAATCTTATATTTTACTGGTTTTCCCAAATATTTTTCAATAATTTCCATGCAAGTTTTGATTGATTGCGGATTGCCGGTTCCAATATTGAAAACATCAAATTGAGTTTCATAGTCAAGCATTTTTATAAATGCATCCACTTGATCATCGATATAGGTGCAATCTTTGGCTGACTCCAAGCCTTTGCGCCCAAAAATTGAAAGTTCTTTGTCATTATAAGCATAATTTATGGCTCGTGGATTAAACATTCCATATAATCTTTGAAGCGGTCCATATATTGGACCAAAAAGCCTGTTGACAACAATATTTGTTCCATAGACTTTTGA
>ENA-UOWO01006318-UOWO01006318.1-activated-sludge-metagenome-genome-assembly--contig:-NODE-6318-length-12150-cov-4.895907_pt1 | contig 12150 bp, 11 predicted proteins | sample MGYA00238148_ERZ761564 | MGnify/ENA primary metagenome ERZ761564 (study PRJEB28885, sample SAMN05720194) | activated sludge metagenome | isolation source: Anaerobic digester | place: USA...
TGTAAAGTAGCGGGGTATGTGGGGGGAGTAGTTATAACTGGAGGCGCTGCAGGGGGATTCGCAGCAGCCGGAACACTGACACAGGTAACTACGATGGTCGTTGGAGTCGATTTAGCCTTGGAGGTAACCGAAGATGGGGCTCAAATTGCCTTAGGGGATAAAAATAAAGTATCCTCTTTTGTTAAAGATATTAGAACCGTTACTGAACCGATTGCTAGTGTTTTAACCATAACCAATATTCCCAATAATCTTGGAACTGCCTATGGTAAGTTTGAATCGGTTATGGTCGGATTGGAGCAATTTAGAGAATCAGCACAGGAAGGAAAGGTTATCGGAGTTGATTTGAGAAATTTTCAGTATCATAGGCCATTCCAGGTCATACGCAAAACTCAATATCCAGGGACTGTAACTGTAGCGGAAATGGAAAAAGCTGAAGTCGAAGATTGGTTGCAGAGTTTGAATAAAAAACTTGAACCCATGTCCCAAGGAGAAATTGAAAAATTCTTAAGCAGTTCAAAGTCTGAAGTTAAGGAGGAGAAAAAGGTCGTTGAGGAAAAGCCTAAGACAAATGAAGTTAATAAAGATACTCCTAACCAAATCATCAAAATTGTAAATGTTAGTAGTGATTCTTATATGATGGACTCCTGTTTTTCCTCTACCTGTTGGGATAATTTGGCAGCTAATCCTGCAGAAGATAGAGACTTAGGCGGCATCTACACCATGGGTAAAGTTTTTGGTAATGGAGAAGGTTATAAGACAGGTTTCAGACCAGCTGATTTAAAAGCCGATAATCGATTGCCAGATGATCGTTACAAAATCACCCTTTATTTTGCCATTGCCCCTTTTGAGGGCCCCAAAAATAAAACGATTAACTATGGAACTTGGATCAGCCAATCTGTGGAAATTATTGCAAAGTTTGGAGACGAACCAGTAATTGAATGGGATGGGAATAGTTTAAAACAAGCAAAGTAAAGAACGTGGTTATTTTTCTGGAAAGAATGATCCTGCTTTTTTAATCCCCTTATCTCCAATATTCCACTTACCATACTCAACAGCAGACGATCCAAGATTAACCTTTTTCTTGCCTGAATTAGTTTTAAAATAAACGTAATAAGTAGTCACACCAGATTCATCATCAGTATCTTCTTTTTTGTTTACAACTACTCCCTCCCAGGATGACTTTTTTTGTTTAAAACTAAGATAACTAAAGAACGCCGTCACTCCAATTACAAAAATCACTGTATAAACTACTTCAGTCATAAGGTTTTCCTTAAAAATAATTTTCCTTCCGCTAGGATAAATAATCCAATACAAATCAGGACAGTAGTAATGACCGGAGGGTATTGGCTGGCAAAGGTAGATGTGTGTTTAATCCAGATACCAAAATATGCCCAAATCAATACTAAACCATAGGCTTTACTACTATCTTTAAGCATTCTTACAAGACCTATAGCAGCACCGACCAAGAGGATGATCACCATCCACTGTTGATTGGTCAAACCAATGCCGTTCCAATTAATACTCACTAAAAACGTCGTAATGTTGGCAATGGTAGCTACCGTAATCCACCCAAAATAGACGCTAAACGGCACCCTAATAAGAAAGTTTTCCTTTGTTGATAAGTGCAGTTGTTTGGTAATATCAGCAATTTTTATCAGACAATAAAGAATCACCAGCATGAAGATCACTGAAATACCAATCTGGTGATAATGCCAGGAGAAAATCCACAGTATATTTGCAACCGAACTGGTAATGTAATAGCTATTAATATCTGTAAATACCCTGCTTGTCGAAGTCAGGATCTTCTTTTGAAATATACCTGTCTGATAAATCGTGTAAGCCGCCAGCAGTGCATAGATCACCCCCCAGATTGAAAAGGTAAGGGCAGCGGGGGCAAACAGATTTGGATACGCATTAGACACATCGCCGGTAGTGGTGTTATTGATGGGCAAAATATTCGCCAAGGCATTAACCACGACCATGCCTAAAAAGGTTATGACTGCCAATATTGTTTTTGCCTTATTGTTCATAAACTTCTCCTCAGACAGCTAAAGATCTATTATTATAGCTCACGGATTTGCATATGAAGTCCTCTGGTTATGGAACACTTTTAGCCTGAAAAATTACATTAAAAAATCCAGGTCTATTATATTTAGCCTGGATTTTTTGATTTGTGACCCCATGGGGAATCGAACCCCAGTTAGCGGGATGAAAACCCGCTGTCCTAACCACTAGACGATGGGGCCGTCTATAACCTTTATAACGTACTTTACCTGCACCAGGTAACACTCTTCAAGTGGCTGATATTATCGCCGATGATGCTGATGATGTCAAAGCGAAACGGGATGTGGGTAAGGCGGTGCCGGCGCCGGTAGGCGCCGGCCACATAACTCATCGATTTGAGCTTCTCACGATTGACGGCATAGCTTGGACTGCCGTACTCGCCACTGAGTCGCCTCTTGACTTCAACAAACACTACTTCATTTTGATGAGGATCATGGAAGATTAGATCAATCTCAGCGTGGCCGTAGGCCACATTGGAATCTAGCAATCGATAACCGAGGTTTTGCAGGAACTGACAAGCTTTGTCTTCCCCTTGATGCCCAAAAACGAAATTATGCCTGACTTGCTGTCTTGGCGAAAGTACTCTTTTCTTTAGTTTTGGTGGCGCTTTTACCGACTCGATCACGCAAGTAATATAACTTGCTTCTTCGTACTTTACCTTTACGTTTTACCTCAATTTTTTTGATACTGGGCAAATCAACTGGAAAAATCTTTTCTACCCCAATACTTCCCGAGCTAATTTTCCGCACGGTGAAAGATTTGCCCGACAATCGATTTTTGATAGCAATCACTAAACCTTCAAAGATTTGGATACGTTTTTTTTCACCTTCTTTAATTTCTTGATGAACTCGAACAGTGTCGCCACTGGCAATTTCAATATTATTGTGGGTTAAGTATTGTGACATAGATTTTCCTCAGTATAAGGATCAGTATTCTATCCAATATCAGCTTGGTTTGCAAATCATGATTTCGCGCTGTGTTTGGTGAGACAAGCTTTGACAAACTCGGTAAAAATTGGGTGTGGTTTAAGTGGTCTAGATTTGTACTCTGGATGGGCTTGAGTGGCGATGAAAAAGGGATGAATCTTGGTCGGTAACTCAATCATCTCGACAAAAAAGTCATCCGGTGAGGTTCCGGAAAAAACCATGCCCGCTTTAGAGAGTTGCTCTCGATACTCATTATTAAACTCAAACCGATGGCGATGGCGTTCTGAGATAATATGTTGACGGGCATCTTTGAAGCCATCATGTTTTCGATAAATTTGATCGGCTAGAGTGTTGGGCGCCAGCTTGCAGTCGTAGGCACCGAGACGCATGCTGGCGCCCTCACCTTTGATTCGTTGATATTTCTCTTCAAATGGAATCTCGTGAATGATTGGGTGCGATGTTTCTGGATTTACTTCGGTCGTATGAGCGTCTGGAAAACCTAGCACATTGCGTGCGTACTCGACACAAGCGAGCTGCATCCCGTAACAAAGACCAAGATATGGGACAAGGTTCTCTCTTGCGAACCTGATGGCATTAATTTTACCTTCAACTCCTCTAGCTCCCCAACCAATTGGAACGATGATGCCATCGGCAGTTTGCAACTTATCATGACAACGTTCGGGCTCTTTCTCAAACTTTTCGGCGTTGACAAACTCAATTTTCAACTCAGTATCTTGATAAAGTGAGGCGATCTTGAGAGATTCAATTAGTGATTGATATGAGTCTTCCAGCTCAAACTCACCAGTAGCAATGTACTTGGCAATGATTATTACCCTAGCCTGTTTTTTCTTGGGTGAGTTAATTAATTTGACCAATTTATGCCAGGGCTGAAGCTGGCGTGACTTTTGGGGCATTCCCAGTTTTTCCAGTACCTTGCTATCAAAATCTTGTTCAGCAAAAATTAGTGGCAACTGGTAAATTGAGTCGCAATCGGGATTAGAGATTACGTCCTGCATTCTCAAGTTGCAGTAGTAAGCCACTTTTTCTTTGCGTTTCTCGTCAATTGGTAGCTCTGCCCTGCCCACGATGAAATCGGGCTGGATTCCCATTGAGTTAAGAGTTCGGACTGATAATTGGGTTGGTTTTGATTTGAGCTCTTTGATGTGTGAGGGGCGCGGAAAGTAGGTAACGTGAATGTGGAGCGTATCCTTAGGAAAGCGCAACTTCATAATACGGTAGGCCTCATAATAGATCGCATTTTGGTACTCGCCGGCTGTACCGCCTAGCTCGATCAGGAGAAAATCAAAACCAGTCCCTGCTTGTACTATCCGTTTAATCACTTCTTCAGGAACATATGGAATTGCATCAACAGTGACGCCGTCATACTCAAGATTTTTGGTTTTTTCAATGACTTTGGAGTAGATCTGCCCCATGGTGGTGAAGTTTTTGTTCCCAACCTCTTGTTCTAGAAAGCGTTCGTAAGTACCTAAGTCAAGATCGGCTTCGAGGCCATCTTCACACAGAAACACGTCACCATGTTCGATTGGATTGATGTTACCAGAATCGAGATTGAGATAATTTTCACACTTGATGTTGGTGACGCGGTAGCCACGACTTTTAAGCAATAAACCAAGTGAGGCAGCTGTTACTCCCTTACCCAGTCCAGACAAAACGCCTCCAGAAACAAACAAGTACTTGGTTTGAGATTGCCCATGTGTATCCATGGGGGTACATTGTAACAACTTAATTTGCATTTGTCAGGAGTAAAATTTGCCTAGAGTTATTAAATTTATTGATTTAATTCTTTAGGAGAACTGCAATTTTGTCGGCCAGTTCAACTGACCACTTCACTCCGTAAGGAAGAAGCATTTTTTCTGGCTCAGCGCCATTGGCGATCAGGATTAAAACGCTTTCATCACCTGGGTTGGATTTCAGCAGCTGTCCCAGTTGATTCAGTGTCGCTTGAGTAGTGTTGCGGGGGATGAAAATCTCGTGCTGATTGTGAGTAGCAGCGAAAGTCCCTAAATCAGCTTGAGGGTACGTGACTTTTTCTACAATTAATTGAACTTCTTCTTCACGGTAATCCAAGCGGCCGCGCATGATCACCACAGCATCGAGCCTCAATAATTCTCTAGTTTGGGAGTAAGTGCGAGGAAAAACTACAAAGTTAAGTTTGCCAGTTTGATCCTCGAGAATGCCGAACGCCATCTCTCGACCTGATTTTTTGGTTGAAACAACTCTGATGTTACTGATCACTCCCCCCAGTTTAAAGATTTGTCCTTGATGAATTTTTGGGTCAAGGGCGGCAATTTGTTTGGTTGCTTCTCCTGAAGCGGCCTTGAGGGATTTTGCCATGGGATGCTCGGTTAGGTACAAACCTAGTAACTCTTTTTCAAACGAGAGTAATTCTTGTTTGGGATACTCGTCCACCTCGATTAAAGTATCCTGCATCGAAACTGCTTGATCGGTGACATGGTCGAAGAGGGTGTCTTGATTTTCGTCTTCTTTTTGAATCCCGGCTAATCTTTTACGAATGGGCTCGAGACTTTCGAGCAGGCTGGCGCGTGAGCCAAACTGGTCGAACGCGCCAACTTTGATTAAACACTCAAGGGTAGTTTTATTGACTTTGCGGCTGTCGGTTTCAAAAATAAATTGGGTAAACGAGTCGAACTTTCCAATTTTTTGCCTAACTGCAAAAATATTTTCTAGAGCAGCTTCTCCTACGTGTTTAACGGCATTTAAGCCAAACCGGATGCCCCAGCCCTCTTTCGAGTCCTTGGCTTTTTCAATGGCAAAATCTTTATCTGACAAGTTGATATTGGGAGGAAGAACTTTGATGCCCAGATTTTTGGCTTCCTCGATGGTTTGGGCAACTTTTTCGTCACGATTTTGGGAACTCGAAGAAGACTCAACACTCATTAAGGCCGCCATATACTCTGTCGGGTAATGAGTTTTGAGGTAGGCGGTTTGGTACGCAATCATGGCATAACTGGCTGCGTGGGCTTTATTGAAGCCGTAGTTGGCGAAAGCTTCAATAAAGCCCCAAACTTTTTCTGCCACGGCTTTGGTGTACTTTTTCTCTACCGCCTGTTCGATGAATCGTTTGCGATTTTTATCGAGTAAACTTTTTTTCTTTTTACCGATGGCTCGGCGGAGAATATCCGCCTCGCCCAGGCTGTATCCCGCCATCACGTGAGCAATTTCTAGAATTTGCTCTTGGTAGACCATTACGCCATAGGTTTCTTCCAGGATGACTTTAAGCGAATCATGAGGATACGAAACTTTGGCAGGGTTATGTTTGCCTTCGATAAACTGAGGAATCAGATCCATTGGTCCGGGGCGAAACAGGGCGACCATAGCAGTAATGTCTGAAAATTGAGAGGGCTTAAGCGATCTGGCCACCCGTCTCATGCCAGCAGATTCGAGCTGGAACACGCCCATAGTGTCACCTCGAGAGAGTAGCTTGAAAGTATCAACGTCATCTAGAGGTAATTTATCCAGCTCTATCGTTACTTGCTGATATCTTTTGATCAAATACAGCGCGGTTTGAATGATGGAGATATTCCGTAATCCCAGGAAATCAAACTTGAGCAAACCAATGGCATCATCCGAGATGTTGCAATCCAGGGCATACATATCGTATTGAGTCAGAATTTTGCCTGATTTGCTATCACGTTGGATCGCAGTGTACTCTGACATGGGTAGGTCAGTAATCACGATAGCAGCAGCATGGACCGAGGAGTGACGTACCCGACCCTCAACCTTCTGTGCTAGGTCAAGCAGGCGGCGAAACTTTGGTTGTTGGTAATAGGCTTTGAGTTCCGGAACAGTTTCAATGGCTTGTTTGAGTGAGGTCCTTTTGGTGGGGTGATTGGGAATGAGTTTGGCAATTTTGTCTGGCTCTTCGTAAGGCAAGCCCAAAACACGGCCAATATCTCTGACAGCTACTCGAGCTTCCATCCGGCCAAAAGTAATCACATGTGCAACTTTGTCCCGGCCATATTTTTGGGCGACGTACTCGATCACTTCGTCGCGACGATCGTCAGCAAAGTCTAAGTCAATATCAGGTGGGGTTGGCCTTTGAGGGTTGAGAAACCGCTCAAAGGCCAACCCGTGTATGAGGGGATTGATGCTCGTAATTCCGAGCGAAAACGAAACTAGCGAGCCGGCTGCCGATCCCCTACCTGGTCCCACCCCAATACCTTGTTCTTTTGCCCAGTTAACGAAGTCTTGGGTGATTAAAAAATAAGTAGCATAGCCCTTGGTGTTAATGATTTCCAGCTCATACTCCAGTCTTTTGGTAATTGATGGATCAATTGTTTTTAATCTTTTTTTGGCACCAGTGAAAGTCATCTCGTGAAGTAAAGACTCCGAGGTATGATTTTCTGGTAGTTCGAATCGAGGAAAAATCAGCTTACCCGTTGGAATTTGGATATTGCATTGATCAGCGATGACTAAGGTATTTTTTAAAGCTTCTTCGTATCCTGAAAACAGCTCAGCCATCTCGGCACTCGAACGCAGATAGTAGTCAGGTGAATCAAGCATCGTCATTCGATCTGTGTCTGCCAGGAGCTTGCGGGTTTGGACGCAGATCAAGGCGTCCTGCGCTTCGGCGTCGCTGGGCTCAAGATAATGAACGTCATTGGTGGCAACCAATGGCAGATTGTTGTCTCTGGCCAAACTGATTTGTTTGGCGGTTAATTCTTTAAGAAACTCCAAAGATGGGTGAGCCTGGAGTTCGATGTAGACGCGACCAGGAAATAGTTCTTGATAAAATTTAACTAATCGCGTCGCTTCTTCAAGGTTTTCTTCTCGCAGTGCTCGATTGATCAAGCTCTGAGGACAACCGGTGAGCAGGATTAAACCCTCGGTGTGTTGACTGAGGATTTCGTGATCGATTCGCGGCTTGTATGAAAAGCCTTCTAGATGGGCAATCGAGCTGAGTTTAAGCAGATTTTGATAACCAGCGAAGTTGGTGGCAAGCAAGGTGAGGTGTGCCTGGTCAACACCCGGTTTGAACTGTTTGTCAAAGCGAGAGTTTTTGGCCAAATATGCTTCTAAGCCAACAATCGGTTTAATCTCTTCTTTAAGGCATTGATTATAAAAATGCAGCGCGCCGTGCATGTTGCCATGATCGGTTAAAGCAATTGCGGTTTGCCCGAGCTCTTTGGTCTTGCTGACTAGCTCAGGCAAACCGCACAGCCCATCTAGCATTGAGTATTCAGAGTGGACATGGAGGTGGACAAATTCTGGAGTTTTACTTTTGCTCATTTTGATAGTATCTTAGCAGATTAAGCTGCGATTACGAAAGTTGAGAGATTGAGAGCTAATGCTATGATACCTAGCAGTTGTAAAAACAATTTAGGACAAATATGAGTCTCGGTTACTTTGACCATGAACAAGAAAGAAATCCAGGTTTTGATTTTTCTAAAGCAGAAAAGGATCCAACTTTAAAGATCCCATCTGAAGCTTTGGGCGTGTTTCATTTTTGGGCTGAGGGGCCAACTGGATTTTTAGAGTACGTTGTGGTTTGGAAATCAAACGTTATCCTAATTGGACCTATGTTAAATTCAGGAGGTGTGTCGACAAAATATTATTTTGATGATTATTCAGACATTCAACAAGTCTTTGCGAAGCTTGGAGCGCATTTTAAAAAGTACAAGGTTAAAGACTTACGGTATCATGTGGTTGAGTAATCTAACCTAATTGTTCTAGCCTATGGCGTAATTCCTGACTAACTTGTGAAAAGTCAACGTCAGCTGCCAGCTGACACTTGAGTTGGCCGATGAAAAAGCCCAGAAGCTTGGTTTCGCCCGCTCGATAGCGGGCGAGTTCGTTGGGATATTGTATGAGTAAATTTGTGAGCAATTGGTCAAGCTGGTCATCTGCCACTTCGGTAGTATGATTTTGCTCTGCGAATTGTGCCACAATTTTTTGTGCAGGGATGGCTGGATCAAGTGGGAGTTTTTTGTTGATAAAGGCGTTAGCGAGTTTACTGGGTTGAACTTCGGCTTTTTTGGCTTCAACAAACACTTGATCCAGCCAAGCTGACAGAGTTTTAGTTTTAGTTAACTGGAGGGTGAGCTGAGAGGAAATTACATACTCACTCTGCCAGCGAGCACTTAATTGCTCAGGAAGTTCTGGTAGTTCTTTGCGCCAGTTTTCAATTTGTTTATCAGTAAACACCAATGGAGGTAAATCTGGGTCAGGAAAGTAACGGTAATCAGCGGCAGATTCTTTGGTACGTTGGCTAAAGGTTACTCCTTTTACTGCGTCAAACCCGCGGGTTTCTTGAGCCGGAGTTTGATTTTCGTGTAGCAACTTTGTTTGTCGGTCGATTTCGAATGTAATCGCTTGCTCTAGAAACCGGAAAGAGTTGATGTTTTTGACCTCCACTTTGTAATTGGGCAAAGCTTGGGAGTTAGTTGGTCGTAGCGAAACATTGGCCTCAAGTCTCATCCCACCCTGCTCCATGTTGCACTCGCCAATCTCCAAGTAACGGATTAATTGACGCAGTTTTTTGCCGTACTCGTTGGCTTGACTTGCAGTTTTAATGTCTGGTTCGGTTACTATTTCGACCAGTGGGACGCTGGATCGATTGAAATCGATCAGTGACATTTTTTTACCATCAACGGTTTCGTGCAACAACTTAGCAGTGTCTTCTTCCAAATGAATCCGGGTGATTCTGACTCTCCCCTCACTAGTGTCAAGGTAGCCACCGTAACAAAATGGCTGATCATATTGGCTAATCTGGTAGCCCTTGGGTAGATCGGGATAAAAGTAATGCTTACGGTCAAAGTGCGAAAACAGATTAACTTGGCAGTGTAAGGCCAATCCCAGCTGAATGGTCCACTCCACTGCTTTTTTATTCATCACTGGTAGTCCGCCGGGCATACCTAAACAAACTGGACAAGTGTAAATGTTTGGCGCTTCAGCGCCAAACGGATCATTGACACAGCCACAGAACATCTTGGAGGCGGTCTTGAGTTCAGCATGAACTTCAAGACCGCAGACTAACTCGTATTTGTTATCTTTTATTACTGTCATTTGTCTATCCTCCACGAGTTCCACTCTGTCGCTTGTTCGTATGCATGTCCCGCTCTGACCATCAAGTCCTCGCGCCACATTGGCGCGATAATGTTAAGTCCCAGGTATAAATTGGTTAACGGATCACGATAGCAGGGAACGTTTAATCCCGGCAAGCCAGTAATAGAGCTGGGTTCGAGCAGCATGTCCTCAAGCTCGCCAAACATTGCTTGTCCCTCAGTTGCTCCGATTTTTTTGGCAAAGCCGGGGCTAGTGAGACCGATGAGCAGATCATACTTGGCAAAAAGCTGATCAAAGTCTTGACGGAAAAGGGTGCGAACTTTTTGGGCAGTTAGATAATATTTGTCAGCATAACCTTTGGCAGAAGTGAAAGTTCCAAGCATCACCCGGCGCTTTGCTTCATTGCCAAAATTTGACCTCTCAGATCCGTAACGGATGCCAGAGTATCTACCCAGATTGCTGGACACCTCTGTTCTTTGGACAATGGTGTAAACGCTGACGGCGTAATGAGGATCAAGGGCTTTGATCGGTTCGACCCTTGCCCCCAAGCTTTCAAACACTGCCAATTCTTTTTCAATCAGTTTGTGTGAGGCGCTTAGTTCTTGAATATCTGAGTAAAGCCAGCCGATTTTTAGACCTTTGACTCCTTTGTTGAGTTGCTCTGTTAATTTTGGTACAGGCTGATTAGCAGTGGTGCTGTCATAAGGATCGTGACCAGCAATCTGTTCGAAAACCAAACAGGCGTCCTCGACAGTTTTAGCGATTGGTCCGGGGCTATCAGTGGAGGAAGCCATAGCAGCAACTCCGAAGCGTGAGCAGCGGCCATAAGTAGGTTTGAGACCAACCACGCCGCACCAAGCGGCGGGTTGACGGATTGAGCCGGCAGTCTCGCTGCCAATTGCAGCTATGCAGGTGTCGGCCGCGACTGCGGCCGTGCTTCCACCCGATGATCCTCCGGGAAGGTAATCTGGACTCCTAGGATTTAGGGTTCGCCCAAAATCTGAGGTTTCAGTCGATGAGCCGTGTGCCCAGGCATCGAGATTGGTTTTACCTAGTATTACTCCCCCACCCTGTTCGAGTTTGGACACGACTGTGGAATCAAATGGTGGGATGAACTCCCTCAATACATTGGACGAGGCAGTGGTGGTTAGATCTTTAGTACAAAAGTTGTCTTTAACCGCGATAGGTAATCCAGACAAAGGTAGCTCGGCGCGCTGGTGAGCTTTGGTCAATGTTTTTGTATCTCGAGCCAAATAAATATTCAAGTTATTGGTTTGAGCAACAGCTTTGTCGACAGCTGTATAAATCTCTTCCAGCGTCACTTCTTTGTTGGCCAGAGCCTGCCTGGCTCTGGCCAGCGTCCAGGTATTTGGTAAGTCTGGATGGTAGTTTTTGTGAGTATCAGCCATACTTTAGCCTTTATCAATAATTTGTGGCACAGCAAAAAAACCTTTGTGCGTGTTCGTTGCGTTGGCGAGCGCTTCTTCTTGAGTAAACATTCGTTTTTTTTCAACCACGTCATCTCGCCAGACATTTTCCAGCTCGCCCACCTGATAAGTAGGTTTTACTTGACTAGTGTCCAGCTTTTTGAGGTTGGCAATTACTTTAAGTGTGGATTCGAACTCTTCGGCTAACTTTTTGTCTTCGCCTGGTTTAAGTGGAATATTAGCTAAATTGGCAATATGTTGAACCAAAGCTGAGTCAAATTGCGACATACCAGGTAGTTTAGCAGATTAAATGCAATTTTGCTTTATCTTTTATCCAGGTTGTTGTGGAGTTACTTAAGTTTGTATTCCTTGAAGGGCGGCAATCCGTTGCGAAATTGGCGGATGAGTTTGGAAGAGGTTGGCAAACCAACCGATGGCGTCGTGATGATTTTTCAGCGGGTTTTTGATGTAAAGGTGGGCGGTGGCTTTGTTAGCTGCCTCTAGGGGTTCTCGGTCTGCGTCTAGCTTTGATAAAGCAGCGATCAGGCCGGAGGGGTTTTTGGTGATGCTGACGGCGGTGGCGTCCGCCAACAGTTCCCGTTTGCGCGAGATGGCGAGCTTGACCAAGTTAGCAATCAACGGTGAAAGCAGCATCAACAAAAACCCAATAATTAGCAGGATCATCG
>ENA-UOWO01006319-UOWO01006319.1-activated-sludge-metagenome-genome-assembly--contig:-NODE-6319-length-12149-cov-4.075988_pt1 | contig 12149 bp, 6 predicted proteins | sample MGYA00238148_ERZ761564 | MGnify/ENA primary metagenome ERZ761564 (study PRJEB28885, sample SAMN05720194) | activated sludge metagenome | isolation source: Anaerobic digester | place: USA...
AGCAGGAATGCGAAACGGCGGAACGCTGACACATACATTCTTATCCAGAGATCCTTTATTGTCTGCCCTCTCAGGAGTAACAGCAGCTTATACCGCTTCCACCAATCATCTCCGGTTTATAACAGCGAATGCCTCTGCAGGAAATGAGTATACTATGGCATCGAGTACATCGATCCGACTGGCCACGATGCGGGTTAGTAATTCAGTGCCTTTCCCGGCAGATTTTGTTCCGGATTTAAACCTGCAGACGCTGATTGCCATCGGCAAAACTCCTTGCGTTGCCACTTGTATCGCTACACCTCCAGGGACCAGCTATGCGATTAATGGTACCGGCAACAATCCATCTGCCGGAACCCTTCAGGGGCTGACCGGAATTGTGAATACGCCTTGTCTTTCCTTGAATTCAACAGCCTCATTTAGCGCTACAGGTACACAAACAACCTCAATAACCTGCTCTGCATTGGTCAACATCGCAGCTCAAATCACATTAAATGGAATTGGCTCCTCTTCCTTTCCTGGAACATATACACTAGATGGTGGCCAACCGATCAGTTATTCAACGAACCCCTTCTCTCTTAACAATCTTACGGAAGGTACCCATACGGTAACAGTAGCTTCTGCAAATGGATGCACTTCATCGACCTTATTCTCAATAAGTCAGGGAATTTTAGACAGCGTTTCTGTTTCTGTGATTCCGAATCCTATTATTTGTCAAGGAGATTCTATTATTCTTTATGCAACAGGTGCAAATTCCATCAACTGGAGTGACCCACTTGTCAATAATGGTATTAGCTTCCCACCTGATTCAACACAAACCTATACCGTCACAGGAACCAATAGTTTTGGATGTACTGCAACTTCACAGGTTACTGTTATCGTGAATCCGCGGCCTACAGCTTATGTAACCCCCACTGGACCAACTGTATTTTGCGATGGCAATAGTGTCATACTAAATGCCAATATTGGGAATGGCTTCAGTTACCAATGGTACAAAAATGGACTGCCCGTCACAGGCGCAACATCGCTGAATTACCATGTCATACAATCAGGCAACTATTGGGTAGAAGAAACCAATCAATATGCCTGCTCTTCTGTCTCAGGTATTCAGGCAGTAACAGTCAATGATTGTGATGTGCATCTTGATTTGAAACTCTATTACCAAGGCTACTATACTGGTATGTCGACCATGGCTCCTGCCCTCCTGAATGAAGGAGTGTCTGTTGACCCAACGGTTACAGATACCATCCTCATCGAGCTTCACAGCCCACTTCCTCCTCATGGCTTGGTGCTTGCGAAAAAAGCGATACTCCATACCGATGGTCATGCACTTTGCACCTTTGATTACTACACAAATAATTATTATTTGGCTGATTCTTACTATGTTGCCATCCGTCATCGAAATGGATTAACGACCTGGAGTTCGAATCCTATCCTATTTGATTCTGCTGCTGTCACTTACAACTTTACCACAGCTTCTAGCCATGCGTATGGTGATAACATGATAGAAGTTGAACCGGGTATCTGGGCCTTCTATGCCGGGGAACTGAATTACGATGAGAATATTGATCTCTTGGATAATTCCATCCTGGAGTACGATATTGCCAACTTCTTTTATGGCTATTACAAGACAGACATCAACGGTGATGGAAACTCCGACTTGTTGGATGTTCCTGTTCTCGAAATGAATATTTACAGTTTTATATATTCTTCTCAACCTGCATGGTCGGGAATATTGCCATCGGTCAATACCAATCCAGTTAATTCGATTTCAGCAGGAACAGCGTTGAGTGGAGGAAGTATTCTTTCTGATGGGGGTTCTCCGATTCTTCAGAAGGGAGTGTGTTGGAGTTTAAATCCGCTTCCGACTATAACCGATAACAAGACAACTGATGGGAGCGGAGTTGGAAGTTTTACAAGTAATCTAACAATGTTGAATCCTTCGACAACTTATTATGTAAGATCATACGCAACGAATAGTGTGGGAACGGTTTATGGGAATGAAGTGAGTTTTGTTTCTGGGCCACTTGCAATTGGGCAGAGTTATCAGGGAGGAATTGTGGCATATATTCTTGAGCCAGGAGACACAGGATATGTCAACAATGAAACAAAAGGATTAATTTCTGCCTCTGCCGATTTAGGGTTAGCTATTTGGGGGTGTCAAGGTAATATTATTTCTGGAGCAGATGGGACGGCCATTGGTACTGGCTATCAAAACACCTTAGATATACTGAACGATTGTACTAATCAAGTAACGGCCGCCAGAGTTTGTTATGATTATATCTCAGGAGGTTATAGCGACTGGTATCTTCCAAGTCGTGATGAGTTGAACAAACTCTACTTAAATAGATTATCTATTGGAGGATTCGCGAGCAATATTTCGAATAGTGACTATTGGAGTTCCAGCGAAAGTAGCACATTGCCTAACGGAATTTATGCTTGGCTACAAGTCTTCGGGAATGGAAATCAAGGTTTCAACGGCAAGAGTTATTCAACTTTTTGTCGCCCAATTAGATCTTTTTCAGTTTTAAACACATGTGGAGTTATAACAGATAGTATTTCTTTGATAACAAAAACTACATCACTATGTGGTAGTTCAATTGTTACCCAAGGGGGTTCTCCTGTAATCTCTCGTGGGGTTTGTTGGAGTACTAATCCCAATCCAACAGTTTCTTTGAGTACTAAAACAATTGATGGAAGTGGCATAGGAATTTTTACAAGTAACATTACTGGATTAAATCCTGGCACTACATACCATATTAGGGCTTATGCAACAACCAGTGCAGCAACTGTTTATGGGAATGATATAAGCTTTACTACGTTATCTCTCTCAATTGGAGATAGTTATGGAGGAGGTAAGGTGGCTTATATTCTAGAACCTGGTGATCCAAACTATATTATTGGAGAACAACATGGATTAATTGCAGCTCCAAGTGACCAAAGTTCAGGAGCTCAATGGGGTTGTTACGGTATTGTAATATCAGGAGCTGATGGCACAGCTATAGGCACCGGAAACCAAAACACTCTTGACATCACGAATGGTTGTTCAGAGACTGGTATAGCTGCAAGAATTTGTGGGGACTTAGTATTGAATGGTTTTAGTGATTGGTATCTACCCAGCAAAGACGAATTAAACAAACTCTTTATCAATCGCCTGAACATAGGTGGATTTGATGCTTTTGCTAACTATTGGAGCTCAACTGAGTACAATAATATCTACGCTTGGTACCAGACCTTCTACCTTGGCTTTCAGGGCAACAACGCGACCAAGGACAACAACCCTAATGTGCGAGCTGTTCGGACTTTTTAGAATTCGTGCCTTCAATACCCCCAATCAACATGGCTCACTGGTAACTTATTCAGTTCATTCTTTAACTGCCTCCATTCCGGCAGAAACTTATCCATGTACGCAATAAATCTTTCGTTGTGATTCCTTTCCAGAAAATGAACCATCTCATGCACTACGATGTACTCAATACAGTGAAAAGGTTTCTTCGACAGTTCAAGATTGAGCCAGATACGTTTTGATTCACGGGTGCAGGTTCCCCACTTGGTCTTCATTTTCTTGACTGAAAACTCATTCACAGATACCTTCATTACTTTCTCCCATTTCTTAATCACAGCCGGAACAAGTTCTTTCAGTTGCTCTCTGTACCATTCTTCCATAATGGCATGTTTCTTTTGTAGGTCAGTATCAGGGCGAACATAAAGTTCGATAGTCTTATGTTTGAGATGAACTTCCGGTGGAGCATTATGTTCTATTACTTTCAATAAGTATCGCTTTCCTAAAAAGTAATGCCCCTCCTTATTCAAGTACTCACGAGGAGCTTCTCTCACCTGCGACTTGAACTTCAGCTGTTGCTTCTTTATCCATGCAAGTTTTGAAATAGTATAGATACGAATTGTATCCAAACTCATTCTTGATGGTGCAGCAACTTTTACTTTACCATTTGGAGGATAGACACTCAAGTGCACATTCTTAATGTCTTTCAATACTACATCTACTACCATATCTCCCAGCATTATCTGTTCCATCAGTATTCAGCTTGCTGTTTAATGATAGTGAATATTCGTTCTACCTCTTCAAAGTCTTTCAAGATTTCATACAAAGCCGCTTTTACAATCTGCTCCCTCGGACCTCCATTGTCCCGCCAGTTATCAGGCTTCACTTCGATAATTTTTTCGTGTATGGAGATTGCAAGCGTTTCATCTTTTCCAAGATTATTATACAATGCACGTTGTGCAGGAGTGCGAATAATATCTGGTGTCGCAGTAGTTTTTCCTGTCTGTACTTTGAAAGCAAGCTCTGCAATCTTCTTTAGGTACTCTTCATAACTGATGGCATTATCTCTTCGTTCTTTAATGACTGCGTTCAACAGAGTACTCATTTCTTCAAAGAAAGCAGGATCAATCAAATGATCTTTGATAATTTTCTGCCTCACATTATTCTCTATAGTTTCTGCAACTGATTGCTTGCTTCCTTTGTTTCCTGCGGGCATACTGTTTATGGCTTCATCCATTCCTGATTTTGTGATAATCTCCAACAGAGATAATTCACAAAAGGAAGAAATCAACTTTGAATCTTCAGCCTGGATATAATTGTCTATCAGATGGCGCATATCTGCTTCGTAAGTTTTCATGTCCAGCGTTTCACCACTTGCCATTCTAATGATCTCCCTCAGTTTGATACTTTGATCTACTTCTCTTTTGATCTCTTCAATTTCTTTGGAGGAGTAACCCGCTTCTTCCATATCGGAAACAATGTTTGCATAGGCTCTTATTAAAGCTACAACTCCTTTATACATAGCCACTCTTCTGAGTTCAGTATTCTTTAAGTCTTCTTCTAATTCAGGATTGCCGCAGAAGTAGCGTATATATTCCTGATCGTTTTTTGGTGGCTCAACAGGTTCGCAAAGTAAAAAGTATTGTTCCAAGGCATTATCTAATCGCTCTCTACCTTTCTTCAATCTATCTTTCATAAGTACATCACAATCTTCCTTTTTGAAGTTGTCGTAATCTAGTTCAGAAGTATATACCTGTATAGCACCCGTTCCTTTTTCGTTGATAAGGTTCTTGAACAAATCTTTATAGTCTATGATGTAGCCAAACTCTTTATCTTCACTATCCAAACGATTGACACGGCAGATAGCTTGAAACAATCCATGATCTCTCATACTTTTGTCAATGTACAAATACGAACATGAAGGAGCATCAAATCCTGTTAGTAATTTGTCTACGACAATAAGTAAACACATATTTGCAGGCTCTTTAATGAACATATCTTTTGCCTTATCCTCGTATGTTTCAGTCTTGGTTTTATTCTTTACTGCGACTATATTCTTTAAAAGCTCTGTATAGATATTGTAAATAAACTCTTTCTCCGTTTCTGTATTTTCTCCCGTATCTTCTGTGACAATATCTTTGGTAGCAGGATTGTATGAAGTAATGATAGCACATCTGTCAAAGAAACTAGAATTCTGAAACGCTTCAAAATACTTGCAAGCTTCATAAATACTTCCGGCTACTAGAATGGCATTACCGGTTCTCGAACTCAGTCTTGGTCTTTCAGAAAAATCAAGAAAAATATCGCAAACGATTTTACCAATTCGAGACTGCGAACTGAGTACCTTTTGCATCGTACCCCATTTCTGTTTAAGTGCCGATCGTTGAAAGTCGTTCAAGCCTTTCGTCTTGGCTTCAAACCAACGATCCACCTTTTCAGGTGAAGAAAGTTTTTGATCTATATCTCTTGCTTCATACACTAAATCGAGCACTACATCATCATTCACAGCCTCGTTGAACTTGTAAGTATGAATATACTTTCCAAATACTTCAAGACTTGTTTGCCTGTCATCTTTTAAAAGAGGAGTTCCCGTAAAGCCTATGAACACAGCGTTCTGTAACATTGCCTTCATCACTTTATGCAGCTTACCGCTTTGGGTACGATGACATTCATCTACAAAGACAAACAACTCACCAACAGTTTTTGAAGGTGCATTACGAAGCTCTTCAATAAACTTATCGAAGTTTTCTACATCTTTTTTCCCAAATTTATGAATCAGTGAACATAACAATCGTGGAGTAGGCTGGCTCAATTGTTCCATCAATTCTCTTCCACTTGATGTTCTAGCAAGAGGTTCTCCAGCATCGTTGAATACACGCTCAATTTGTTTGTCAAGTTCGGTACGGTCAGTAAGTATTGCTACACGAGCATGTGGATTATTTTCTAATATCCATTTTGCAAGAAGTACCATCACTATACTTTTTCCACTCCCTTGCGTGTGCCAAATAATACCTCCTTCTCGTTTACGAATATGTTCCTGTGCTGCTTTGATACCAAAGTATTGATGATAACGAGGTAACTTTTTTACACCACCATCAAAGAGTACAAAATCATGGATGATTTCTAAGAGTCTTTTTTTGTTGCAGACTTTTATCAGATACTTGTCCAATTGTAGCAAACTATTATCTTCAACATCTTCGTTCCAATGAAGGAAGAATTTTTCAGGTGTACATATACTTCCATAACGTAAACCTTCTGCATCATTTCCAGCCATCACCAATTGAATAGTTGAGAAGAAGGATTGTATAAACTCTGGTTGTTGGTTCACAAGGTTCTGCCTGATTCCATCACCAATAGAAACAGTACTCCGTTTCAGTTCCAATACTCCAATGGCAATCCCATTGATATAGAGTACTATATCAGGCCTCTTTTCTCGGTTACCTAACACAGTTACTTCTTCTGCAATTGCGAAATCGTTCTTCTCTGGTTCGTTCCAGTTGATAAATTGTATACGTTCATAACGATCTCCTGCACCTGCGGTTACTTCTACTCCATATCGAAGTAGCTTGTAAACTTCTTTATTATTGCCATACAGATTACGATCATAGTTACGAGCTTCTATTTGCAGTTTATAGATGGCACGTTTAGTTAACTCTTCAGAATATACTGACTTGTTGATTAGGTAATTGCGAAGGAGTTCTTCTTCAATATTGCTGTTGTTGACACGGTCTTCCCAATTACCCAAGTAGTCATATTGAAGCTTCTCCCGGAATAATTTTACTACTCGGTTTTGTGTTATTCTTTCTATTTCGCCAATGGTACTCATATGCGTTATGTTTTTATTGGCAATTCAATTCCAATTTTATAAAACTTACTATATTCCTTTTCTTCATCAAGTTTGAAATTATCCCCTTTGAAATCTTTCCGTTTGATAGTTTGATTTGAGTAAATGACCAGGCAATCAATTATTTTATCATCATCAAACTCTAAAAATTCATATATCCTTTTTAGTCTTGAATAACCACTAATTTGTCTTATGTCATCAGTTACAATATTTCGATATTGATATTGTGGTTTGTATTTAGCATCTACAATCATTTTGGTTAATCCATCTTTTGATTTGATAATAAAATCAGGTTCTAAATAATTGAATTTTTTGTGATAGGTAACTTCTTTATGGAGATTAAATCGTTCTTTTAGTTTTGAATAAACAAATAACTCAAAAAGTTTACTCATATCAATCCAAAATGGTGGTGTTTTTACAATTTTTGAATTGGCAGATGAAATATTGTAACCAAAACGCTTCAAAATATGTTTAGCAAATTTTAATGCCTGTTCATATTCTTTATATAATTTATTGGGTTTGATGCTTTTCAGATCTTCAACATTCACATCACTATCCACGTTAATAAATGCCGCTTGTATGTAATTTATGAATTCCTTTATTGAGGTAATGTCAATACCCTTTATGTTTTGCATTGCCGCAATAGAAAACACCAAGGCCTTTTTCAAAACTTTGTTTTCTGTGCTATTGATACCAAACTCGGAATATTGGCAATAGCTATAAAGCATTTTATTATTAAAGTGATTTTTCTTAATCGTTTCGTTTATCAATATTTTGCCTTTGACTTTTGCATTCAGATTTTTGGTAACGGAGTAATACGATTTCTTCAATCCTTTCTGAACTATCCTTTTCAAAATATTAATGTATTGAATAAGCAACAATGGAGTTAATAAATCTTGCTTTTGCTCAATGGCTATGCTTGGTTTGTCAAAACTAATTTCACATAACTGATCCAGGTGCAGATAGTTTTCGGGTTCTTGCAGTGCGTTAAAAAGCATTTTTACATAATTGACTTCCGAAGTGTCATCATCAAGTTTTGGTTTTACATAAATCGGCAATTCGTTTTCAACTATCCAGTCAACACCCACAAAATAGGAAGTTTCAAAGCGGTAAGGATTAGCATCACTTTCATTGTGGAGAATCTTGAAGCAGTATGCTTTATTCTCGCCTCTCTGAATAGATTTACTGTATTGCCTTTTTTTTAATGCTGCAGCAAAGCGGTCAATATTATCTATTGTCCTTGGATTTTTATAACCATATTGTTCGCTTAGTTCTATCATTTTATAATGCGCTGATAATAGCTTCTGCACTTTGTTTGAGGATTCCATCTTTTACATACTCTTTCAAAATAGGAACGATTTCATATTGCTTTCTTAACGAAAAATCAGCTTCCCCCTTAATAAAATAGCTATGCCCTAGCCAAACATCTTCGGGCCTGAACTCTTCAGATAAATGCTCAGAGAGTTTTAATTCAACAGTATTGTCATGTATATACTCGTCAAGGTTTTGAATAAAAAGAGAAGAAACTTGTTTGAATAATTTCAGTTCAAATTCATCACCTTCCAACACTTTAGGCAACACATCGATAAAGGCAAAGCGTCTGCGAATAGCATAATCAATATGTCCTACACTTCGGTCGGAAGTATTCATAGTGCCTATGATATATAAATTAGGTGGAATGATGAGTGTATTATCATCATCAATTGGATACATACTTTCCACCTTTTCACCTCTGTATTCTAAGGCATAAATTAATTCTCCCAAAACGGCTGGTAAATTGGCTCTGTTTATTTCATCTATTATTAAAACATAGTTCTTTTGGCCGATAATGGTAGAATCTTCAACTGGTTTCAGCTTTTTATCAACAATATACTTTTTAAATAGTTCAAGTATTTTTAGCCAATAATAGGGAAAGTGCTTAGCTGATTTAGTAAGTTCCAAATTACTTATTATTTGATCAATTGATGTTATATCTGCTAAGTACATTTTAAAAATATCCAAAACAGGAACACCTCCATCTACTTCCCATGCATCAGAATTGTAACGAATACTGTTTTCAGTAATGCGATTAATATAAACTTTTTTTGTAATCATCATTCTTCCTTCTAAATTGTCCATTTCTACAGCGAGAGAATATTTAAAGTCTTCTAAAGTATCTTTTACCCATGTTTCTCTAGCCACCTTTTCTTTAGGCTCTGATGATTCTTTCCAGTTTTTATAGGCTTCCTTTGCAAAGTTTGCTAATATTTTATCCTTGGTTACATAGTCTATTTGTTTGCCTTTACTTTCAGCTACGATGCCTCTTACAAAATCTTCATAAGAAAAGGAAGGATGAAACTGAATAAGTTTTAAATATTCACTACAATCTAAATTTTCAAAAATGTATTTAGCTATTGCAGCGCTATAGGGATCATTTCCTTTCGTTTGACCACCTTCCCAAAGTCTATTAGCATAGGCTTTCATAATTTCATTCATTGAAGGAGAATATTCACTGCCGGTTTTTAATTTAAGGGTTACCTTATTGGCATCCATCTTTGAAACCTCATATTCAGTATAATCGGAAGCACTTTTTAGTTTGTCTCCAATATGAATTGTTTTTTGAATGTCTTCAATTGTTATGATAGATGGCACAACAAGCCCTCTACCAATAATTTTAGCTTCTCTTGTTTTGCCGGTGCCTGGAGGGCCTTGCAATATGATTTGTTTTTTGTAATGGATAAGTTCTAATAAACTATTCATATCTTTTTTATTTGTAATGATTTTGTACCAAGCATTTATTCTATTAAATGTTTTATTGCCTGAATTGATTTTGAAAAAAGTGCCAGTTGGTGGAGCATTTCCCCATAAATCTACCTCACGCTGGTCTTGTTCTGATAGTTGATTGTATTCACTCAAAATTTCAATGGCATAATCTATACCAAAGCTTTCATCAGATAATTTATCTTCATCAATTTTGTTCTTAATTTTTACTAATGATAACGGATAAGCTCCTTTGTGAATTAATATAATATCCCCTTTTTCTAGGTGGCTAAATTGTTCACCGGCATATTCGATATCAGCGGTAATAAGTCCTTGTTTAAGCATTTCTTCAGCAATCCTATTGCCGCTGCTGCCTGCTTTCATTTGCATCCTATAGAACCAATTTCTCATACTAATCTTTTATTTTCAAATAACAATACTTGCATCGATTTTAATTTACATCCACAATTGTTTAATTTCATTTTCCAATTCAACCTTTTTCTTTCCTGCTCTCATTATGGATTTAGCATCTGTAATATCCAATTGTTTTTTTACTGTTTCTAAATTCTTCCTTCGTTTATCAGGCACCTCAACGTAACAGATATGTTTTGACGTTTTACCGTTACTCCACTTTCTAATATGAATTAATTTACCAATTGGGGCGACATACTTTTTATCTTCTTCTTTGGTAATTTGTAAAATCGTATCCCCTTTTTTAAAACTTACTTTACCACCCCAACTAAATTCATCTACCCGATGTCGAGATTTATTAGTTCTGTTTTTATTGGCCGTTTCTCTTCCTTTGTCAGCTTCTGTTTGTTCTTTTTCCGACCAATCTCTTATTCTTAAATTAACAATATAAAAATTACTTGAGTTGGATTCATCAGACTTATTTCGGACACCAAAATTCTTTGGAGAGTTATAGAATTTGTTCATCCGAATTATTTCTTTTTCTCCTAATTCTATTCTATTCGATAAAGTTTTTATGAATGTTTTCGCATCATTGATAGCATCCTTATTATTTGTTTTTAATAATACTTCTTTCAGATTATTTGCTGAGTTTGGGGAAACATTTGCTGAACCGCAATAAAGTGCATTGCCTATAACGTATAATTTAGCATGTAAATATTCATGTGAGTAAATATGAACGCCCTTATAATAAAGTTCAAGTAAGTCATTAGGACAAGTTGATCCGCTTTTTAAGTTCTGAAGGCTAGCATTAACAACCAACACACTGCCTTTATTTAATGGCAACATTTTGGCTGCATTTTTTGCGAAATAGGCCACCGCAACCATTGATTTAGTTTTTGATTGTTTAACTGCCTTTGTTACTTCAGTCCAAATATTTTTGGTTAATAATTGTATATCACTCATATATATCTTTTTTTATCGATTAGTAATTCTTGCATCATTCCCTGCTTGAACAGTTGAATTATAACGATTAGTAATATCTCTCATTTATAATTATCAAATTTTAGTAGCTAGAGTTAATTTACTTAAGCTCATTCTTTTAACAATTGAAAATTTCTCTTATCAACTTTTTTCATTACACCTGCATAAGTAAATATGTGACCAACAACGTGAACATAGCAACTATGTGTTTCAACTTGCTTTCTGCATAAATCATAAATAACTGACCTATTGTATATGTTTTTATTTTCCTTGGTTTTAATAAAGACATCTTGCAACATTTCTATAGTGATAGTAACAAAAGTTCCTTTTACTGATGTCTTTACTTTATAACCATCAAACGAAGAACTTGGCGATACAAGAACTTCTCTTATGGCGCTATTAGGGTCAATTTTACTACCCTTCTCTATGTTATTTAATAATTTTTGTTTTGCACTTTCCCAATCCATATTATTTACATTTTATATTTATACTATCCTTGTTTTACCCGTAAGCAACTCCTGCATCATACCTTGCTTGAGCATATTGTACTTGGAGAGATTTTGTTCTAAGGAAGTGATTTCTGTGTCCATGTGACTTAGAATTTCTGATATTTCTTTCTGAGTTTTTTTATCCGGCACACAGACCTCGATTTGCTTTAACTTACCAGGACTTATTTCCAGAAATGTACTTCCGCTTGCATTTTGTAGCATCTCCTTTTTTAAGGTGCTTACAAGATAATACAGAAACTCATAGTCAATATTTTCCTTGGCAATTAGTGATTGAAACCCTTGGTTTGTGCATGCAGGATTAGTCAGGATACCCAAATCTCCAATCCCTGCTCTGGATGTTAGTAGGAGAGTACCTGCGGGCAGCATCCTTGCAGAAGAATTTGAA